>Ga0255773_10002855_pt1 | contig 15778 bp, 14 predicted proteins | sample 011ome_17_FD_179971 | JGI IMG/M metagenome (GOLD analysis project Ga0255773, IMG submission 179971) | Coastal salt marsh microbial communities from the Groves Creek Marsh, Skidaway Island, Georgia - 011502XT metaG (version 2) | ecosystem: Environmental > Aquatic > Marine > Intertidal zone >...
GGAACTTGAAGTCGGTAGGTCCTCGGATATTGTCCCCTGTCTGTGAAAGGGTATGTCGGACCTCCGCCAAGCATCCTGAACAACTGAACCGCCGAAAAAGATTGTCTCTCTCTGCCTTCCACGTTCAAACGAAGATTTAAAGTCTCTCCACTTTCCTGTTGAATCGTGGTTCCACCAATAATCAAAGACACATGATCGATCATGGCCAGTGCGTGATTTATAGTGGAACTTTCAATACTTGCGTAATCAATAAGTAAGTATATGCGCGTGATAAAATCACCGTGACGTGGCACCAAAAACTTTTTTTCTCCGCCGTAATCAATCATCAAAGGATCCGTGTCGAAACTTTGAGTGACGAAGTTGGACTTCTTGGTGAACACGGATTTGAATGGAGTCTGCTCCATATTCTAATATGACTCACCTTTATTTTTTCTCAATTATTGCGAGTAACTGATTCTTGACACCTTCGTAACTCATCTTGGCGCGAACCTCCTCTTGAACCCATTCACTCGTGGTTTCAATCTCTCCTTTGTATACTTTTTCAAGAGCGTCCACGGTGCCACTTACACTGGGTGCAACCCACCAAGCGTCCTGTAGGTGATTGAAACGCTTCTGGGACGGAGGAACTGAAACACCATGCCAACAATAATCGTCCATGGCGCCAAATTTGGTTGTCACCACCGGCAATCCAAAGTACTGTGCTTCTAACTGTGGGATACCGAAGCCCTCCGAACATGATCCACAAAGATATACATCTGCACACTTGTACATCTTTTGGAGTGTCATCTCATCCAAGGTCGCCTCTGTTATTTTTATGGCATTTTGCGGGATTCCAAGGGTCAGAACCATCAAAGGAACATTGTACACACGGTTGTGATTTAGGTTCGGTACATGAAGCCACAAAAGCGCCTCTGGGTGGACAGCATGAAACTCCTTGAACGCGAGCAGAGTCGTGTCGATGGACTTTCTACCACTGTTTTCGTAGTTTCCTGCGATAGTCAATATCACGTATTTATCTTTCAGGTTGAAGTCTTTTCGGATCTTTTCCTTTGTTTCGTTCGTGGGAAGTTCAGTTCTGAACTCTATGATGTGTGGAACCACGTAGGTATCCCTTCTCAACTGTTTGTTCACGCGCTCTCGGGTCGATGGACAAAGCGAAATAATGTTCTGGACCTTGGAAAGAGCCTTTACTGTCGGCTGGTCTATGGGGTCGTAGTGAAGCGGGAACCAAAGATAGGATGGACATGCGATCATTTCTGATGTATTGGTCTCCATTAGGAAAATATCCTGAAGAAAGAATATGGCACTCGCGTTGGTGCGTTTTATGTATTCGTTGACGTCCGAAATCTTGATCTCACATGGAAACTTTTCGTAGGGTCCCAATATAAAGGTCACTTCGGGACGGTCCAGAAGCGCCTGAGACCACGGATCTCTAGTTTCATTGGCGAGTATGTTGTGATTGACAATGTCCCTAAACCCAAGAACCCCGGTATGTTTGATGCCACACAGAGACCATATAACCATCGTGACTGTGTGACCTCTCTCGATGAACATCCGAATCAAGTGCTTCAATTGACTTGGATACCCACCCTTGGCGCCATCGAAAGGAGTACCATTACTCGATAACAGGATGTGCATTTACAATAATTACGTCTGTATCGTTTAATTGAAACGAGATGATGTTTTCGCCGTCGTCCCACTTGGTGATGAAGTGGTTCGGGACTTGGAAGTGTGAACGAACCATGTCTTCGTAATAGTATTCCAACTCTTCATTATCAAAAATGTCGCCAGATTCGTTTCCTATGATCATATCGCGGACATGAAGGTAATCCAAAAAAGCATCAAATGTATGATTATTTAACCACATGAACTCTACATAGCGCTTGTGACGCCACGACTGGTTCAAAAGTTTAAACATGAATATTCCAACCAATTCGGTGATGTCTGGTCCCTTGTGATTTGTGTATTTCCATCGACCCGTGAGTTCCCTTTTGTGTATCTTGTTCACGTCCATGCGATAACAGGCAGTGCAAACATTCTTCCGCGAACTGGATCTTGTCTTGAAGAATACTCGCGTCATCCTTTCCAAAGGTATTTTGTTCTCTACCTGGAAATACTTGAATGCGTAATTGATAAAATCATACCGACTGGTCCACTGAAGGGGAACATTGCACCATCGACATGTTGTGGTTGGATAGATCATCCTAGGTTAGGATGTTACCTATTCTCTAAAGCGGCAACGCGCCTATCAAGTTGTTGAAGCGCCGAAATCATCAATGGATCGAGATAAGATACCTTCATTCCATGCAAGTCATCAACCTCTTTCCCATAAATGTACGTTTCGGAGTTGGAATCCACCATGTTGCTCGATATCGTTTCGGCGGTCAAAGACAGAACCGAGTTTTGAATTTCATGAACGGTGAGTGTATGACGATAATTAGTAGAATCATTTACAGCAATTTTATCACCAGATTTCCACGTGGAACCGTCGGACACTGTAATTTCCATCGTGGTGTCTGATGTGATCTGTGAAGGGTATGCCCTTTGATCCATTGGGATTGTGCCTGAACCCGTTGAAACCATTTCAGGGTAAAGAGCCTTCACCTCTTGCGCCAAAAAACCATATTCGGTTCCTTCACCCTTTTCTTTGTCTTTCCAGGTGTATGATTTAGGTTCGAGACCACGGATGACGCCCATGGCGTAGTCATCGTCGATGGATTGGATATTTTCCTTTATTCTGTAATCTGAAAATGTACCATAAGTTCCATCTATGTCCAAATCTCCACCGGCGTCAAGTCTCATTCGATCAGACCCATTTACATCCCAGGTAAGTCTGGTGTAAGTAGTGGTTAAAAAACCGAATGACGTTGTGTAGTTATCAGCATAATTGCCCCACGTATCAATACCGCCAGTGTCTGCAAGTACAAATTGTAACTTGGCGGAGTTGGTGCCTATATCAGGCATAGTTTGAGACGAAGTTACCGTGAAAGTCCCGACTTTGGCGTCTCCGTTCACGTCCAATTTTGCCGTGGGGTTGGTCGTGTTGATGCCGATGTCGCCAGTATTTTCTATTCGCATTCTTTCGGCACCGTTTGTATTGAACACAATATCATCGGCATTTACGAATCCCATGTAGGTATTCGTATCGTCTGTGTGATAAATATAGTTCGAAACAGATAGGGCTGGACAATTGATGTTACCACTCGAAGATACGGTTCCTGCGACCCTCACGCCTGAATTGGTGACGGTGAAGGAATTAGTGCCAGCTGCTTGTAAAGTAATCTTATTGACATCGAATTGGAGACGGGTATCTGTATCACCGGAATGTATTAAATCGTCTGAAATATACATATTGGCGGCTGAAATGGTTCCTGTGACGGCCACACCACCATCGGTCGTTGCGAGTTTCGCGATGCCGGCATGTCTTAAGTCAGATGCGCCACCACCTATAAAATAGGCGCCCCATTGATTTCGTGTATCATCATATAAACCATATTTACCATTGTAGGCCATAAACACAAAATCACCGTTTATACTGTAGCCGTCCCAATCCCCACTTCCAAATGTCTCTATTGAACCATATTGCCCTGTTAAGGCCTGCAATCCATTACTTGCATTTACTCTTAAACTTGCACCTCGTACAATGCCAGTGGACGAAACGGTCGCCGCTTTAACCTGTCCGGTGACGGTCAATGACGAACCATCGATTGCTCCCAAAGAGGCACTCGCACCCTGTACGTCTCCAGTAACTGTCGCAGATGCACCTCGTACAACGCCCGTGGATGAAACGGTCGCCGCTTGAACCTGACCCGTGACCGTCGCAGATGCACCATTTATAACGCCCGTGGATGAAACGGTCGCCGCTTGAACCTGACCCGAATAGGTCGCTGATGTTCCGATTACAGCACCCGTTTGAGATATCGTTCCAGTTACGTTCAATGGACCCGTCACCGAGAGACCACCCACCCCGGCGACCTTGACCAAGGAGTCCGAAGACAGTGTCAAGGGTGACGCGCCGATTATGTTGGACGCCACGACATTCCCAGAGACACTGAGGTTACTGCCCATCTCGACGTGACCGGCCTGTACGATCCTGAATGCCGTATTGGAACCAAGTGTCGCGTCCAAAACCGGATTGCTGATGTAAAAGTAACTTCCAGTTGTTGGTTCGATTCCCATGTCTATGTTGACGTTAGACGACGTGGCGGCCGATGGCGTCACGCGAAGCCTCATCTGCCTGGCGCCGGTCAATCGCGTGTCAGACACTCCAGTGTAGTCGCTGTATACCTCGAACGGAACCAGGTTGGTGGCACTCCCATGTTCCACGTTGCTGATGAACACCTGACCTTCGACTTCAAGGGGATGATTAGGATCATCCGCTCCAATACCAACATATGATGCCATGGTTTTCTATTAGTTGTCAAGGAATAATTTTATAACATTTTCTTTGCACGCGCTACTACAATGTGGACGTGTTCCATATTAGGGTTTCGTAAATCGTACCGTTATAAGTTGTGCTTCCGGTCATTCTATTCGCACATATTTCGCCATATACTTTACCTGTACCACCCTCGTTTGTACCACTAATAGATGTCCAATAAGCCCCTGAGTAATTTGAAGCAACTAGTTCATTGTTTACATATAATTCTGCGGCAGACGATGAACCTGTGTATCGTGTATTTACAGTAAAAATTATAGACGTGACTTCATTGGTTGTTATTGAATCGGGGATGTTCCAAGAAACTTCAACGCTTCCACCGACAGCCCCACCATTTCCGGCTTGTGCATATATTTTACCACCATAAACGTAAATTGCTCCACCTCGCGTCGTACCCCCACATTCATAAATAACTCCTTGTTTTTGATTATCAATGGTTACCATTGATCTAATCGTACCTGCAGGTTGATCCCGCAAAGGAGTACCTTCATCTGGTCCATCAATAGTCACACCGTAAAGTCCCACTGGCCACGAGTCGCGAGACATATATACACCATTCCATACTTGTGTACCGTATTGAGTTGCGTTAGTTAAAACGTACGTACCATCACCAGGATTCGCTGCGAAAGCACGTGTCGCGCATACGCCGTTATATGCTCTCCCCGTTCCTCCTATATCAGAGCCGGCAACACTTGCTGCCGAAGACGACACATCTATACTTCTTCTTATCCCATCTAACCACAATGTACTATATGTACCCGTAACATCTAGACACACAATTATTTCGCGACTATCGGCATCGGTCCAGTCGGCAGGTATTGGAAATGACACTTCGGTACTTCCTCCAGCCACGCTGCCCGCACCTGCCTGGGCATATACACTTCCAGTGTATCCATAGACACAGACACCGCGTCCGGCACCACCAGTTTCATAAATTATATTGCTAGTTGTGTCGTCCATGTCCAAGACGCTTCTAATTACTGCTTGTGTTCCGCTTATGTTTGTACCCGCCGACGCAGTACCACTAAACGTATTCGTTGGCGTCGAACTTCCAACTTTGTCCCAGTAATTCTTCCCACGGAAACTATCCACTTGTATGTTTACGATTCCGGAAATACTCGATAAACGTCTCAAACTCAAATTATTTTGTTTCAAACCATACTCGCTGGCAATGTCACCGAAACTCGCGGCGCCCGTCGTTGGGATCGTCATTGTTTCTCTAATATTCTATCAACCTTTTTATCCAGTTCCTTGATTGCTTCCACGATGAGGCCCATGAGATTCCCATAGGCCAGTGAATAGTTAGTCTCCTCCGACCCCTTGACAACTTCGGGAAGCACCTCGAGAACATCCTGAGCCAAGAGACCCGCCGAGCGATTTCCGTGGAGCGTGTAGGTGTAGCCTGTGAGTTGCTTGACCTTGTCCAAGGCACTCTCGATCACGAGCAAATCGTCTTTGTATCGCTTATCCGAAAATGCCGTGATGTCACCTGTTGCACTTATCGTACCCGTGACATTCACGCCACCACTGGCAGTGGAGAGTTTCGTGACGCCGGCATATCTTAATTGGGTCGTCCCCAATTTAGTACACACGATACCCCAGTCATTGTTCGTGTCATCATATAAACCATAATTAGTACCATTGGACATAAACACAGCATCTCCGTTTATACTGTAACCATCATAACCATTTAAGCCTGTACCAAATGTCTGCACTGAACCATATGTGCCGGTGACGGCCTCTAAACCGTTGTTTGCATTTACATAAATAGATCCCGATGCGCTTATCGTACCCGTGACATTCACACCGCCTGATGTAATGTCCATAATTTTTGTTGCGTCATCCAATTGGGTTTCAGAATCGGGGGCAACACTTGGTCCCACGTGAAATGATATTCCATTTGTTCCACCGGCGGCGTTTCTCAATTCAAGTTTATTGTTTCCCATTCCAACACTACCACTGTAATAACCTCCATCTTGAATAAATACAATTTTGGGGGTTTCGGATTCAGTTACGTTATCTTCATCCGCCTCGAGATACAGTCTAAATGGACCATTTCCACCAGACATATGAACATTTGCTACAGGACTCGCCACCCCGATGCCGACGTTGCCGTTACTTGCTACTTTCAAGAATCCATTAGCAGTCTTCAAACCTGCGCCACCCGATCCGGCGGTATACAAAACAACATCATTTGCATTTGTAAAATTAGTTTGACCCGTGTTTCTTCCCACGCCGTGACTTGAATTACCGAACTCTATCTCACCACCTCCAGTACCAGAGCCTATTATAATCTGTGGATTTGTGCTATCAACGTGTAATTTAGCACCTGGACTCGCCACCCCGATGCCGACGTTGCCGGTGCTTAATATTCTCATTCTCTCATCGGGAGTTGATCCTGTGCTGAATATAATGTCGTCAACACCCACTTGAATATCAGTCTTATTACCACCCCGTGTTTCTCCTATATTCCAACCACCGCTGTTGGATGTGATATATCCTGCTACCGTATCATCGGCGGTACGCAATCCTACAAATGAAAAGCCCTCACTAATCGCAATATTCCCACCTCTAACATCCAACAACTGTGTTGGACTCGCCACCCCGATGCCGACGTTGCCGGTCACATTGTCCACGTGAAGATTTGAATTTCCCACGACAAGATTCGATGAAGTTGTAATGGTTCCGGTGACATCAACTGCTGCAGAAGAAGTGATCCCAGCCGCCGAGAGGGTTCCAGTGGATGTTAGGTTGAGACCTTGTACTGCTCCCGATACGGTCAAGGACGACCCGTCGATTGCTCCCAAAGAGGCACTGGCACCTTCCACGTCACCCGAAACTGTCATTGAAACTCCGGTAAGGGAACTTGTCGCAGACACGATAGATCCTTGGATAAGATTTGAAGCAACAATGTTTGAAGCTAATAAATTTGAATTGACACCAGATTCGGTTGTGAGAGTGGCGCACTGTATAGTGGTCGCGGTCAAAATAGATCCACCCACCATGATCATATTCGAAGCGACATTAATAGAATCGTTTTCACCTGCACTCAAAGTCAGTGGTGAATTTCCTTCAATTCTCTCTGTGATAAGCGTAGAACCCACCATGATCATATTTGACTGGACGTTGATTGTCCCTCCGGAGGCACTTATGGTCAAAGGCGAACCACCTTGAATATTTGAAACTGTAATCGTTCTAAAGTCCGCGTCACCATTGTATTGGATTCGCGATGTGAGAACTGCCGGCGCACCAGCTTGATAAATCTCTATCGCATTGTCTGTATTATTACCTGTTCGTGGCAAAATTGTTATCGACGCTCCTGTTCCGGATTCCGGTACGTTAATATCCGCCGACGAAGTTATACCAGCTGCCGAAAGGGTTCCTGTCGAAGTTAGGTTAAGACCTTGAACTGTTCCAGGGGCGCTAACCGTGCCAGTGTTGTCCATGTAAAGTCTATTTTGACCATTAGTCACGAGGGAAATTTCATTGCCGCCATAAGTGCTATTGTTTCCAAAAACAATGGCTGCCGGGCTTAGTCCAGTTTGTGTAGAATTTACGATGGCATTGGCATAGATAAATCTATCCGTGGTAAATCCTGGTGATGTACCAGACAGAAATGTACTTGTGTTTGTTGAGCCACCGCCCTGTCTTACAATTCCTCCTATCAAGGCGTCGTTGGTAACTGTGTTGAGGTTGGTGACCGTGAGGTTCGAGGTCTCGACGTTAGACGTACTTAGGGTCTGTGAAAAAAGAATAGACGCACTCAAGGTTCCAGAAATATCCACGTTATCACTTGAAGTTATACTTGCTGCGATTAGAGGTCCAGAGACCGTGAGGTTCGAGGTCTCGACGTTGGACGCACTTAGGGTTCCTGTGATATTCGCAGGTCCACCAACGACCAAATTGGCCGTGGCTTCGATGTTGGAAACCGAGATGGTGCCACCCGATAGACGATTACTGACAGTCAAGTTTGAGGTGGAAACGTTAGTTGACGAGATTGTCCCGCTTGAAACAATATTACCTTGAACATCCAAACGTTCCTGTGGCGTTTCCGTGCCAAGGCCTACAAATCCATCTTTGTCCGTTAATTCACCACCAGAGATAAAGAAGGCACTTGCGCTATCGTCCAAAAAGTTCACGATGGGTTGCGCGCCGGTCTGCTTTGCGATGAGGGCCGGTCCCGTTCCATTGTTGGTGATATTGATTTGATTTGTCCCCGTGGTAGTACTTGTGATCGTAACCAAACCACCAGATACCGTCAAATTGCCGGTAATCTGAGCATCCTTGCTCACGACCAGGGTTGGTGTATTAACGTGAGATCCTGTAACTGTAGACGTTGCGATGATACTTCCAGTGGACGAGACGGTGGCACCTTGGACCTGTCCAGTGACCGTCGCGGATGCACCTGTTAGTGAACCTGTGGCAATTACTTGACCCGTGGACGAGACGGTGGCACCTTGGACCTGTCCAGTGACCGTCGCGGACGCACCTGTTAGTGAACCTGTGGCAATTACTTGACCCGTGGACGAAATGGTGGCACCCTGAACCTGTCCCGAGACCGTCGCGGACGCACCTGTTAGTGAACCTGTGGCAATTACTTGACCCGTGGACGAAATGGTGGCACCTTGGACCATGTGAGTGGCGATGACATTGGTGGTTTCTACATTTCCTGTTGTTAGTGTACCATTGATTAAAAGGTCACTAGTAGTAATACTGGAGGCGCTTAGGGTTCCAGTGATATCTGCGGGTCCTCCGACCACCAGGTTTGCTGTTGCTTCGATGTTGGAAACCGAAATGGTTCCAGGAAGTCTTAGATTGTCAAGAGTTCCTGAGGTGACGTTTGACGCATTAAGGTCATTTATTCCATCTCCCGAACCTATAAAGTCTGCGGCACTTAAGGTTCCAGTGATATCTGCGGGTCCTCCGACCACCAGGTTTGCTGTTGCTTCGATGTTGGAAACCGAAATGGTCCCGGGAAGTCTTAGATTGTCAAGAGTTCCCGAGGTGACGTTTGACGCATTAAGGTCATTTATTCCATCTCCCGAACCTATGAAGTCTGCGGCGCTTAGGGTTCCAGTGATATCTGCTGGTCCACCAACGACCAAATTGGCCGTCGCTTCAATGTTGGAAACCGAGATGGTTCCAGGAAGTCTTAGATTGTCAAGAGTTCCCGAGGTGACGTTTGACGCATTTAGGTCATTTATTCCATCTCCCGAACCTATAAAGTCTGCGGCACTTAAGGTTCCAGTGATATTTGCGGGTCCACCAACGACCAAATTGGCCGTCGCTTCGATGTTGGAAACCGAGATGGTTCCAGGAAGTCTTAGATTGTCAAGAGTTCCCGAGGTGACGTTTGACGCATTTAGGTCATTTATTCCATCTCCCGAACCTATGAAGTCGGTGGCCTTTACATTACCAACGACATCTAATTTTTGTGTGGGCTGTGTGGATCCGATACCGACATTCGTTCCTTCGACCACCACGGCGCTGTTCGCGGACCATTCGGTTCCATCCCACGCAAGGATTTCGCCATTTTGGGTTCCATCGGCCGGACCCGCATTGTCGTATACCCAACCACTTCCGTTATAGACAATGGTCTTTCCGTCCCCAAGTCCTGTAGTATTATAAGGAACCCCAAAGAGATTGCTGGTCCCATCCTTCACAAGGAACTTATATTCTGCAGTGTCTGTGGTTCCTACACCGAGATTTGAAGTGACGTAAGCATTTTCCGTAGAGGTAATCGTGGCGGCCTTGGATTCTCCTGACACGTTGGACGAGGCGGCCGTTAGAGAACCCACGACGATCACATCACCCGTTGAACTTATGGTAGAACCTTGGACAAAACCATCCACCACCGCATTCCCCGTGATCGTGGCGTCGCCAATGACAGTTAGATTTGTTATAGTATCCGCCACGAGATTCGATGTTGACAAGGTTGCGGCAAACACTGTTCCAGTGGTTGTCAATCCTGTCGTTGTGATGGTTCCCGTCTTGGGGTCGGACGTGAGTTCTTTGTTGGATGTAAGATTGAAGTTTCCGTCACTCAACTGGACGGCCCCCTTCTTCCCTGAAGCCGAGGCACTTCCTCCTCCTTCTAAAGAGTTGTCGATGGAACTCATTACTACTAATTAAAGACATAAAAACATATTGATTTATTAACGATGGACCAGTTTGATCCCAAGAGTGAGACACATGTTCAGTGGCTTAAGGGCTCTTTTGAGAAGATGGAGTACTATACTTCACCCGAATCTCAAAAGGACGGCAAGGAGTTCGTCAAGTTCGTAAACTCGAACCCATTTGGTCTATCAATCACTGCCAGTAACGTCATGGATTGGCCGATGATCCACTCGATGATCGCCACCAAGTACGCAAAGGCGGTGCTCACTGGTCAAGCCTGGCTACCCTGATTTCGTACCCAGGGAACTTGTGTCCGACCTCTGAAAGGAAAGTTTCCATTATTTTAGTTCCTTGGTTTGACATAAAATCAACGTAGATCATTTGTTCTTTGTGATCCACCTTGACCGGTATCCCGATACTTCGCATCCCGTCATAGTGGAAGGGGTTCACTGGTACTTCAATGGTGGTTGTCTCAATCATCTTGATTTACATTGCCACATTAGTTTTAACCCTGTATCCTTTATAAATCTTCGTTGCCTTCTTGATACATTCGTCGTGGAGATCTCCAATGAAGTATCTGGACATCGTGACAATCACCATCTTGTCGGTGTCATCCACCTGGGCTTCGAAGTCTATGGTCCTGATGCCCTCGAACTCCAGGGGCGAAACTTCTATGGCGATCGTCTCGTGTCTCATACTTAAAAATATAATGACTTTTATTTTTAAATGCTCTACTACAGTTGCTCATTTAGAAACGTGTCGCCGTACATGTTCAAGAAGCGCACGGAACTAAAGAGACCCACCAAGAAGATGATTGAAAATCCTCACAAGTACGTCCACGACTGGATGGAGCATGAGGAGATCTATTCTCGTCTTCACGATCAAAAGGTTCGTGAACAAGAGAACAAACTGGATGCCATGGAGATGTTCTGTAAAGAAGAACCCCATGCTCTAGAGTGTAGGATCTATGATGTTTAACGTTGTGCCAGGGACAGGGCAAAAGGATTCTTGTCCAACTGTTTGACGGCGACTCCCAACTGATTGGTTCGGAAATCTGCATTTCCCTTGTAGGCATTGTTATTCTGCTTCCAAGTGATATCGTAATTTTGGTTAATGTACTGGTTGCCGGCACCGCCCTCGATAACGGTCGATGCGCTATCGCGGGTCTTGGTGGTGGCACCCTGTGCCTGAGTGGCAGAACCGCGGACGTTCATGCGACCACCCGGGGGCGTGTAGCCCTTGTTCCCGCGTTCGGCGGGGCGCAGAAGGATAGTATTTTGGGTGTTCTGATAGGCACCTTCGAATGAGTGAATTCCGGGGGCAGCCACGTCATTGGTGCGCGCCACAAAGTTTGCCTTGTTGCGGGTGGGGGTATCCTGAAGGGTTGAGGCTGGAATGAATCGTTTTGCCGTTCCAAACTCGAGGCCGTCCATCCGGGTCGAGGTCTCAGAGCGAACTGTGGGTCGCTGTGTCTTAATATATTGTTCCCTCTCGCGCTGACCGGTGAGCATGCCACCCTGACCCTGCGCTCGACCCCGTTCCAGAGGACGCTTTCCCTCGGCACCCAAAAGTTGATAGGTCTTCTGAGGACGATTCTGTGTGACCGTAAGACGCTCGTCACCGCGACCCACAAAACTCTTTGCGGGACCGGAGCGACCGGGGAGCGTGGTGAGGCGGTACGCACCGACGTTATTGGGCATCACGCGGAACTGCTGCTGATAGCCACCATAGGCAGGTACATTTGCCGGGACGCCGAGACCTGGACCGACGAACCTTCGCTCGGTGGACGAAAGATTGTCCATGCGACTGGAGATGTTCTGACGATCGTAGAGGTTGTAGACCGGCTGACCAAATGGGAACTGAACATTGGGTGCTGTATCCTGAAGCGTCGCCACGACCTCCTTCTTGGGGTTGATGACACCACCCATCGGGTTGTTCGGGTTGAACGTCCCCGTAAACAGGTCTGTCACGGCAGTCAATTCCTGTCCGGGTGTATTGATGTTGTTGCCAAAAAATGGCATCTGTTGCGTTTCGCGGTTGGGTAACGGTGATGGAACAAAACCTTCTTTGCGGTCACTACTGGCGATTTGACGTCCCGCCACAGCAATCCCTAACAAGGCCACAAGACTCAATGGGTCCATATTAAAACTATGCTAGATTTTAAAAATTACTTATACCTACGCTCAAAAAGAACGTTCTGGACATCCGCGCGACTGCTCGTCGGATCCCATGATCGGGACCGAAGGGGAACCGAGCAGGACATGTCCTTGGAAGGGAAGTCAAACGCCCGACCCGCGTAGCCCTTCTTGAAGAAGGTGGTGGACTGAGGTCGGAGCATGTCCTCGACCATAATAAGATTGCCCGGAGCACCCTTGCCCGCCATGTAGGGAGCGGTACCGTAGATGGGCGTGGAGGCGCGACCCGAACCGGCGTAGTTGAGGTTGCTGACCACTGGAGGCGCCATCACGTGATCGTAGGCACAATCCACCGGGAGACTCTCGGCATCCAAAAGAACCTTCGATGTGTTGAGCTGATAAGCCATATTACTATCACCAGAGATTTTAAGTGCTGCCAGTGCGTCCGCCATTTCCACCGAAAGAGCCTCTGAGTTGCTGAAGTTCGGGCATCCTGGACTGACCGAACATTGAGGCGTCGTCGGGGTAGCACGCCATGCCATCGTCCCTGCAGACCTTGTTCATCATGGGACCGTAGGCGGAGCGAAGGAATGCACTCTGATCGTTGGGGATGGTCGTGGAAGGCATGCTGTAAAATGAGCGGAACGCTTGGTTGCGGCTCGAATAGACATCAGCCTGATCCGTTGGCGTAGATTCATTCAGGAACTTCTTGACCTTATCCTTGACAGTCGGGTAGTAGCAGGCAGCCGGGCGCTTGGGATTGTCGATGTAATCGGTTATCAGAACATTCGCCATGGGATTCTCCTTGGTCGGTTGTTCGCATGACTGTCCTGGAGTGACTGCACTGAAACGCTTTCCTTCCTCCTCGAATGAAGCGGGTCTCATTGCCTCCTTTATACCTCCCGCCAGAAGCATGGAGGCCATGACCATGATAACCGTGAGACCCAGGTAAATAACCCTGATGTCGCGATTAATGACGTAAAGAATCGCCATGGTGTAGAGGATGAACCTCGTGGCGGCATTGAGCCTCTCCACAGGGGTCTGCTTAGCCAAAGGCCAAAAGATCAGCACCTTGTTCTTGGCAAACAGGTGCGATGGATTTCTAAACCACGGTTGTTCCATTCTTATTTATTGACTAGTTAATTTTTTCACTGAGGTGGCTGAAGAATCTTGCTCAGGTTTCCCATGAGCGGACCGAGGGCGCTCATAATCTTGTTCTCGTCGAGGCCACCCTGACCGTCACCGAACTGCTCCTCGACCTTTGAAGTCATTTCCTGCATCATCTCAGGCTTCAGTAGATTTCCAAGAAGACCAGCAAGGGGATTTTCCTCGCCATCGTCACCCTGGGGTGCAAACATTTGGTTAATCTTTTCCGGTGAAAAGTCCATCTGCGTGTGTCGAGATTCCTGGATCTCCTCGTCGCTTACATTGTTTCCGAGGACATAGAGACCCTGGACGTACTGCCAGATAGCTGACCGACTAGCGTCCGAAAGTTCGGACTTCCACATGGACTCCAGATCCAATGTCTTGAGTATTCCGTAACTCCGCGAAAGCTCCTCGAAAATCTTCTCGTCCTGATTGCGAATGAGATCCTCGTGGGGTTTCACATTCTTCATGAACGTTTCCAGGCACACACCGGGATCCTTCTTGATCAGCATACTGACCGTATTTCTGTAGGTCTTCACAATGGTGTTCTCTGGGAACGTGTGAGCCAACTCATCCACAAACTGCAACAGAAGTTCGTTAAATGTATCTACGCTGGCCATTTCGTACTATTTAAAAGGAGTAAAATCTTTAACTACATACCGCGACTGACTTCCGGAAAGGGAGTCTCGTAAATCTCTTCGCGCTGCGAGATGCCAAAGAACACGATGGCACCCACCAGAATGGCGTTCAAGATCGCTGGCTTGATCATGTCCGCATTCCTGGGAGGAGCCTCGCGATTGAGACGAGCCACCAACTGGATATATACCATTGTAACAATTGCACCAACCAAAGCAGCGATCAAAGGATTTTTAAGTGAATCACTGATCATTATTACATAAAGCAGATTTTAGTATGTTTAACGGTTCGCACTTGGGTTGATAGAAAAATCTTCTTCTTCTTCCTCCTCACTCGGTGATGGTATGGGTGCCCTCCGTGCGATATTGTCTCTGAACGTGAAACTCTTTGTCTCGGTCTCCTGAGGCGGTTCCATCTCCGGCTCCTCGGATTCCATTTCAGGCACCGGTTCTGGTTCCTGTTCTGGTTCGGGTTCTTCATATGATTCATTCTCAACGGGAATCTCTCCCCCACCTGGAAACATCTCCGGCTCCTCTTCCATTGCCTCGGGCTCGGGCTCGATGGTCTCACCGTTCATGACGTCCACTGCATTCTTGTTAAGGTAGGTTTTGAGAATCTGGTTGATCGGAAGCATCTCCTTGACCGTCTCCTCGACCACCCCTTCCATCCGCTTGATAAGATCCTTGCGACGGTCGGTCCTGCTCACGACTTCCTGATAGATGTAAGGATCCTCGTAGATCCGCTTGGCAACATTGGTGTAGACGCCCAAAACGAATACGTCGTTGGCGGGAATCTTGAGTGACACCTTGCGCGAGTCCTTGGAAAGGCGAACCGAAGAAATGATTTTGACCGTGGCGACAAAGACAGCCGCTGTCATCTCGTCCAGGCACCCACCGCACCGGTCCACGCACTTGCCCACTTCAGTATCTATCTGATAGTTGTTCCACTGGGGGATCTTGGCAAGTTTCTCCTGAAACATCTTGAGTGTATTGCGACCCTGTGTCTCCACCTTGGATTCGGCGTAGAGGGAGTCCATGCAGTCCAGTGCACTCGGGAGAATGGTGGACGAAAGCTGATTTAGGAGCTCCTTCTTGGCTTCTACGAGCACGTTAAGGTTATTGTCCATAGTTACTGATAAAATGCATTTAAATCAACGATATTTGTCCGCGGCTTTTTTCAGATTTGCCAGGGACGCAAATTCATTCTCAGGTTCTCTTGGTTTTGCCTTGGGTTTTGCCTTGGATTTTGATCTTGGATACCAGGAAACAAATAACTGACCATTCTCGTACAGTTGTGTGAAGAAACC
>Ga0255773_10002859_pt1 | contig 15755 bp, 11 predicted proteins | sample 011ome_17_FD_179971 | JGI IMG/M metagenome (GOLD analysis project Ga0255773, IMG submission 179971) | Coastal salt marsh microbial communities from the Groves Creek Marsh, Skidaway Island, Georgia - 011502XT metaG (version 2) | ecosystem: Environmental > Aquatic > Marine > Intertidal zone >...
ACACAAGAAAAAAAGAAGGAATATGCTAGAACTGCTTATTTGAACAAAAAAGAAAAATTGAAAAGGGAACAGGAAAATTTGGAAGAGAGCATTTAGGAATTTATACAATTACATTGTTAATTATATAAAACAAAGTATATAGAATATATAAATGGGAGGACCAAATCCAATATGTATTCATAATCGGCGCCGGTTTCATTGTGTAGAGTGTAAAGGGGCAGGCATTTGTGAACATTTGAAGAGAAAGACTCGGTGTAAGGAGTGTGATGGGTCTGAATTATGCGAACATGGAAGTGCAAAAGAAAATTGTGTGCCCTGCGGTGGTATGTCGATTTGTGAACATGGAAAACGAAGAAGACGATGCGTCGAGTGTTTTGGTTCAGCAATTTGTGAGCATAACAAGAATCGACAAAATTGTCTAGAATGTGGGGGAAATATGTTTTGTATCCATGACAAAAAGAAATCTCGATGTAAAATCTGTGATGGGTCTGAACTCTGCAAAGCTCCTCATTGTGAGACACGGGGAATTAAAAAATACGATGGGTATTGTTTACCCTGTTGTATTCATTACTGCCCTGAAATTCAAGTATCGCGTAATTACAAAACAAAGGAGAATAACGTGGTTCAGCGTGTTCTTGAAAAATATCCAGATTTTAATTGGATTGCCGATAAGAAGATACAAGATGGTTGTTCCAAAAGAAGACCCGATTTGCTTTTAGATTTTGGAAGTCATGTAATCATCGTTGAAGTCGATGAGAATAAACATACTACCTATGATTGTTCGTGTCAGAACAAACGGTTGATGGAAATTTCACAAGATATAGGACATAAACCGGTAGTATTCATTCGATTTAATCCCGACACATATGTGAACCAAGAAGGAAAAAAAGTAACATCATGTTGGCGAATTAACGGGTATGGTGTATTGGATATTTCAAAGAGTAAACATGATGAATGGCTCACACGAATAGATATGTTACTTCAACAACTTGAATATTGGATAAATAATATTCCCCATAAAACGGTAGAAATTGTGGAATTGTTCTATTGAATTTGTATAATTACTAATTTTGAAATTATACAAATATTACGTTTTTAATACAGAGTTAAAATACACACACACCATAATGCAGTGAATTTAATTGGAATATGCGACGCCGGCCATGCCTGACATTACTCTCAACACGTTGTAACTGGTAGCGTAAACACGGACCTTAGCAGTGGCTGTTCCACCGACGGTGGCGGAGGAAAGAACCAATTGAAGGGTGGCGTTATCAATACGGGAGAAATTGCAACTTCCGGAAGGTTGGTGTTCCTCAGGGCGAAGAGCGAATGAGTAACAGTTGATACCGGTGTCGGGGCTACGGGTGTGGTGTTGGAAAGGTTGGACAACATCGAAGTAGGAACCCTCACGCTCGGAGAAACGGTCTTGACCGTTAAGTTGGAGCTTAGCAGTGACGACAGGATTCTCACCCCAGCAATGCATGTCGAGGGCGGTCTCAGCAAGAACGAATGTTCCGGCATCAGACACATAGGAACCCTCGGTGGCGGTGCCGTAAGCTTCGGTGCCGGAACCAGCTTCAGCAGTGAAGACATTAGTATCGGACATACCTCCTGCACCGGCACCCCATTGTTGGCCAGCATCAACACCACCCATGGCTCCGGCGTCTTGGAAGAGACCACCAGAGGTGATGAAGGCGTTAACACCGGATGTCTCAGCGGGACCACCGAAAGCATGGACAGCGTTGGGAAGAGCATCAATGGCGTCAGTGTAGTTGAAAGGTTGGGCACCAAGAGTCTTGTAAAGGGTCTGACCACCCTCTAAGGAAGAGCAGTAGTCGACGTTAGCATCAGGTTGCACAACCCACACAAGCTCCTTGCAAGGGTGGTTGAAGTTGAGCTTGATCTTGTTACTGGAAGAACCAACGGATTCATCACCAGTGAACTGAAGTTGCTCAATGAGATACTCGTGGGGGTTCTGGGCCATCTTTCTGCGCTCATCGGTATCAAGGAAGATATAGTCGATGTAGAGAGAGGCAGCAACAAGGGATTGCTGGTAGGCAGCGGAAACAGAGGCTGTTCCGGATGGAGCACCAAGGGTGTTCACAGCCCACAAGCACTCACCAATAGGACGGAAGTCAATGTTGATCTTGACCTCGTGGTATTGAAGGGCGATAAGGGGAAGAGCAAGTCCAGGGTTTCTGCAGAACCAGAAAAGAAGGGGAATGTAAAGGGTGGTCTCAGGAAGGGCATTGCGGGGAGCGCAAACCTGGGAAGGACCTCCAGATGCGGAACAAGGACCAGACACATTGGCGAATGTGGGGTCAGTGATGTAGGTAAGCTGGGTGGTGTTACCAATCATCTGTTGGTAACCACGTTGTTGCTCACCAGTCATGGTAAGTTGGTTCCAGACGTGCATCCAGTCACCATATTGACGGTCAATACGTTGACCACCAATCTCGACCTCAACTTGAGCGATAAGTTGCTCACCGATGAAATCCAACCAACGGGCATAGACACCCTCGGCACCAGAGGCCTTCATGGATTGGTTGATCTCAGGAAGTGTGACCTGAAGGTATGTGCGGTAGCACAAATCACCATTACGGCTGATTGTGCATGTAACACGGCGACCGAAATCGGCTTGACCAGAAAATGTCTGCTCAATGGACTCCAGTGCGAAGTTGGTGTGGCGTCTGTAGGACACCTTCCAGAAAGTAATCTCGGGGGTTCCGGTAAGGAAAACGTCTTGTGCGCCATAGGCGACGAGTTGCATGAGTGCTCCAGCCATTGTCTCTTTATACTCTTGTTCTAGAAAATAATTTCGGAAAAAGGGATTTAATTCATTTTAAATCGTTTTATTGTTAAATGTTTATAATTACAGATTTTTTCATTTCATATGACCATTATTAGTGAACCATTTTATCTATAAATGGACATATTTACTCTTTTTGGGTTGTTTCGATTTTTACTACTTTTTTGCTAAACTATTTTGGCTCGAGCGTGGTCTAGAGTCAATATGCCTTTTTTTTGCACATGACTGCATAATCGCGTTTTCAGAAAGGGTTTATAGTCATAATGCACTCGTGTATCGAGCGACACTTGAATCGTTTTGAGATTATTTATAAATAGTCTCAAACCCACAATTCGTTATTTTTTTTGTAGAATGTCCATATCAAAGTTAGCTTGGATGAAAGTTTCCAAGTAATTCTCTCTAAATATTTCTCGTTTATTTTCATGCTTTTTTGTGAAAATATATTCGTCCTCTACTTTTTTTATTGCCCAACCTTTTTCTAGAGCATTCATCACGAACACCATACGTTTCAAATGTTTGGAATTTATTTTTGTGGTTTCGGGTATGTCTATATGAATATCGGTTGATTCAGACATTGTATATATTGAAAGAGATACTTAATTATGGCGTTTTCTGCGCGTCTTGTTATTCGTTTAGGTTAGTGGCTATTTAGACCATTATGTAAATGGTCGACGATGTAAAGTTACCTATTATGTCGCGTATTGACCTATAAAAGGATATATAACTATATATATATATATCATGGTGTCTACTCGGCGTAAAAAACAAAGGGGTGAAAAACGTCACACCAAACGCAAAAATAAAATAGACGGGAAACGTCACACCAAACGCAAGAATAAAATGGTGAAGAAACGTCACACTAGACGCAAGAAAATGTATGGTGGAGCGGACAATTTAACCCCGGATGATGTGGCGAATTATTATAGAGGATATTTCTTCAACACCTTGGATGAAAAATCGTTGCTATTTGCTCTACTATTTTACAAATGGCTAAGGGATGAATACCAAGACCAAGGCAAAGTCATCATAAATATGAAAACATTGTTTGAGCATGATGCTAAGGGCAACTCGTACTTCATGCAGTTTTTGGACGATATGAGTATTGAATCACGACGGATTCACGAACTCAATGATGTTTACAAAAAATTAAATAAATCTGATTCTTCGACAAGCTTGACTGAGAACCCGGAAGACAGAAATGGTCGGGACAATCATTTCGCCAAAAAGGTTTTTCCCGAAATAGCCAAAAATGTGGGAATACCCTTCGATTATATTGAACCAATTACAAGTCCTCCTATCAATCTTCGTATTTTGAATTACGCAGACGGCACGATATGCAACCCTAACATTTTTTATGACTTCTTATATTACTCATTCGTCGCACAAGAATGGGAAATATTAAAACAATTTAATTCAGATATAGTTTCAACCACAGAGTTCATAGATAATATTAAGGGCAGGATAACACAAGAAAGTGAGGTCGAAATCAGAGATACGATTGTTAAAAAACAATTGGTATTGAAATCTATCGAAAACCAGATGGTTGAATCAGGTGCCTTAGATCCGCAAGCACTTATTGTCGAGATTAGAGATTTAAACGCGGGACTTAAAAATCTTCCTAGTTTAAGAGCGGAACATGCAAAACTTACTGATGAACGTGATACACTTAATGATAAACGAAGGTATTTTGTGGGTTTAGCCAACCCCGTGGTAATTCAAACAGCCGGTGAAGCAGCAATAATAAAACTATCTGACCCCCAATACACTGGTAAAATACGACCCGAATTATTAGATGGAACTATAAACTTGTGTGCTGAAACAAAAATAACTATCGCGGACAATGATACAGATGATAACCGTTATGCAATTATGAAGAGCATCAAACAGTTACAAGACATATTTGCAGCACTTTTCGACAATGGATGCGTTACATATGATGGAAATGTTGGGGATGACTTATTTTATAACTTTCGTCGTCTTCCATTTATTAGTCAGAATATGCCGCAATTTCCTGTAGTGGAATCCTATGATTCGATAGGCAAATTTTGCAAACAGACACACAATATCAAAATATTTTATATATTACTGTTGTTTTACAGAATTAGTCCGACCGTTTTAAAAATGTTCAATCCCACGACGACCTTCATCTTCGACTACAATGCCTTAGACTTATTCCAACTCAGCACTATAAGCAATAATCCATTCAACGCGATAATATCAGCTTTACACTCACAAAATTCATCTATATTTAATCGCATACTTCAACAAAAACAACGAATCGATTTATATACAGGAAAATTTCCTATAACAGACGACGAGGTAGACACATATACATTTTTTGTATATATTCTAAAGTTTGGATCAGATTCGGTCTCTATGTTTGATACATGGTTAAAATTACGTTACGCACGGTTCACTCCAGACGCAATCAGATTCGGCATCGAGCGGGAACTTGGAGAAAAGTTTTTATCTAGTGTTAGTCCGATTGATGTGATAACAGCAATAAATAATTTTTATTACGGAGAAGTGGAACTACAAATGAATCTCCTTGATATTCAGACATTATTATCTATGAAAGGGTATAAACCGAATACGGTAGCACCCCAAGCAGTAACCCATTATCCCGACGAATTCATAAATTTTCATAATAATATTCATAAATCAAGAACAGACAAACAATTAAAGATTGAAGGCGCAATACTGCGACAGCAGGGGATAAATGTGAATTATGCGATATATATGACGGAAATAATTAACCCTGCTAAAAAAAAGAGGGTGGTAGGAGGCGCACATAATCCGGATACTATAATGCATATGCAAACGGGTGGTCAGTTGAATGGTATAACTTTTTCATTACTAGATTACATGATAATATTTCTAGCCGAAGGTATTGATGCGGACGACCCGGTACACGATTCTCAGCATGATTTTTCAAATCTTGGCAAAGAAAGTAGTCAAGTTATGACGTCTAATGTATGGGGGAAAATGCTTACAAACGTGAAATTCTTTATTTGTGATAGTGACGCCCAACTAGTAAATGGGGTCACCCCGATAAACACAGAACTATGGGATTACCTCAGTTTTGCGAATGCTTATTATGATGCCGGTGCAGGCACGCCTAACAATGCTTTTAAAAAACTATCAGAATGGAAGAGTTTACCAAATATAGCGGGTGGGCCATTAAAATACCCGTTCTATCTTGACCGTATGAATACCTTAAACATCAATATTAATAGAGATTACTCCAATTTGGCTGCAACCACACGTTCGATGTCCAACATTGTCGACCCCGCTGGTTTAGGAACAGGTGGTTGGTATACGTTTTTTCCATTGTTTAGCTCACCCACCAACATGAGAGATGTATTCAGCGGCAGCTACTCACAACAACACGTTGTAATTATAAATCATTTTTTTCAACATTGCGTTTTATTTATTAAGACTGTTGCGAGACAACGTGACGATTACGCTACGAACTATGCAGCTGCATTTGACTATCTAGAAAAGGTTGAAGTAATCGGTGTTCCACTAGGCGGAAAGCTTCGAATGCGATACGACGATAGGGTTGATTTTTTTTGGGACAATAGTCAAGCCAAGATGGCCTTCTATATCCCAGGTGCTGCCGGTAGGAGTAAACAAGGGGGGGGTATGCCCGAGTTTTTTGATAATATTAACAGAGTAGATTGGGAAATGGTTGCCCGATTGTGTAAATATATTGGGGACAAATCACACATCGTAAATGCGATTTATTTAATATTATTGGGGGGGGACATTATGGATCATTGTATATATACAATAGATCGATTGCTGTTCAAAACTATAGTTCAGGTAATAGAAAAAACAAATGAGGACTCGGATGGTTTCCTTACTGCAGTTAATAGCCCGATAGACAGAACCGACTTTAATAATGCTAAAATCCAAATAGGTAGGCGAATGGGAGGAATATTAACCGTGCCAAGTGGTTCGTGTCCAACACTCTTTGTAAATGAACAAAGTTATCAAGATTCTCTTGTCGAGGAAAAGGGGGTTGTAGTGAACACTCTGGACCCGATTGTTATGGTGGTATATCATAAACCAGATATAATCGCTGAATATGATAGGTGGATAGCGGATTTTGAGAAAGTAATTAATTCTGCTGCTGCTGATGCTGCTCCTGCTGCTGGTGGTCCTCCTGCTGCTGGTGGTCCTCCTGCTGGTCCTGCTGCTGCACTAAACGATATTATAGTCAGTTTGACTGCTGAGATTAACCGTACACAAGATCCTGAACAACAAGTACCTATATTATTGAAGGCCATAGAAGATATAAAGGCAAATGATACACTCAAGAATTCTTATATGGACATAAAACGACAAGAGGCTGGAACTAAATTTAAAACATTATTCGAAAACACGACGAAAAGGGTATTGAGCACTAAAACAGCTGCTACTGTGGTATCGGGAAATTTGGGTATGTGGGTTTTTGGTCCGATACGCACGTCGACGCGTCATCGTGTGTTTAATTTATATCTTTCACCAAACATTCGAGTGAATACCGGTAATGCCGTAATGGATCTTGTTCGATATAATACTGAGATGGAGAACCTACTAGAACAACTATTACCATATGCGACTAATGATACTGGTGGGTGGATTGGTGGAGATTACTTTCTTGGTGTAATTGCCCAATTGAATATAAAGGTTCGTATATTTCTTAAAACATTGTTTAATACAAGCGACAATACACACGGACAAATTGCGAAAGCATTATCCAGCAATACACAATCATACGAAGAATTGGCGGTCAGTCCTGAAAATAAATTAACTATACTGGGGGTGCAAGAGGTAACCACCACACAAATATCAGCTCAACGAAATCGGTATGCGGCTTATACACAACAATTGGGTGCGTTAATAACGTCATTTGTAAAATTTTTCCATGCTTCATCTGATATATTTGCACGTATTGCTGCTGCACAAGCCAATGCTCCCCTGGCTGCTCCTGCTGCTACCGCTGTTGCTGCTGCTGTTGCTGCTGTTGTTGCTGTTGACCCTGAGGATGGTGATGATGCTGATGCTGATGCTGTTGATGTTGCTGCTAATCGGAATGCTGATGCTGTTGCTGCTGCTGTTGATGTTGCTGCTGCTGCTGTTGATGCTGGTCTTGATGCTGATCACAATTTGGGTGGTTTGTTAGATAACGTGGAACAGCGTAAAGATGCGGAGCTACTTCAATTTTTTGGTGTAGCTGCGGTTGTCCCGATGGAGGAAGTTGCTGCTGATCCAGGTGCTGTTCCGGGTGCTGATCCAGGTGCTAATACGGGTGCTGATGTTGCTGTTGCTGATGTTGCTGTCAAGATGGGTGTTGGTGATGATGGACAAAAGAGGACGAAGAGGGCGATGGAAAAGGATGAGGAGGAGGAGGAGGAGGATGAGGTCCCGGAGGAGGAGGAGGTCCCGGAGGCGTGGGCACCACCCGCAGAAGTGAATATGCCGGGCCAAGACCGGGCACCTTTTGGGAAATCTAAAGGATCCAGACCTAAAGGACCCGGATCGAAAGGAACCAGAAAAGGATGGAAGAAGCCGACATCTAAAGGAAACGGAACCAGAAAGGGAAATCGGAGGGTCGAACGGCCGTACACGAATTTTACCGGAACCGCAAGGAAACGTCGGGTGAAGGCGACGGAGAATGGGTACAAAATCGATTTACAAAATATGATGGAAACTCGTTCACAAACCCAACAGAAAGCTGATATTGCGTTAAAAAATATTCAAACAGAGAAAGCCCATTTCGCTAAACGGCCTGTTCGTTCGGTGAGACCCCCCCTACCTGGTGGTTTTACATACGGCAGGTGACACTATAACTAGAGGTCTACGTATATGGAGAGCTGAATATAACCAATAATATCGCCATTCTACTACTCTTTTTTTCAACAAATGCAAATGCACAACATATGAAAACTATTCTAAACCAGAAAATACATAAACAATATACATCAAAATCTCCATATTGTATTGAAAAATGTCCAAGAATGTTCAGCATAAACAAATGACGTCATTGGACGAAAAACATAGTGAATTACTAACGAAATTTAACGAAAATGAGACGATATTCATTCCTAAATTAGTGAAAGAAATCGCTACCCTAAAATCACAATATCAATCCCTACCAAAGAGTCAAATCGAGCTCAAATTAGATATCAAGGACCAAATACGAGAGAAAAAGTCCGAAATAAAACGTTTGAAAGAAGAAAAGAACAAATATCTCCTAGACAATTCCCAAGATATATTCGATTATTTCGAGCAAAAGAAGCAGATATCGTCTGGTGAGCCGGCACAGAATGTAACCGTTCTCAATTCTTTTTTCAAGGTGAAATCGAAAGACCAGTCAATGACTGACCCAAATAAATATATGCAATCCAAAAGATTATACCAAGATTATTGGCGAAATGTAAATCGCGAGTTTACGAATCCCCAAGATTATATCATGTCGTGTGAACTATGCATGGTATGCAATAAGGGTGAGATGGTAGCACAAGATGAAGACGGTATTATGATATGCAATAACACTCAATGTGGACAATTCATCACTTATATTGTAGATAGTTCCAAGCCGAACAACAAAGACCCCCCAAACGAGGTATCTTATACGGCATATATCCGCCTCAATCATTTCAAAGAGATTTTATCGCAATTCCAAGCCAAGGAAACGACGCAAATACCGGAAGAAGTGATAGAAGCGATTCGGGCGCGAATCAAGAAAGAAAGAATAACCGATTTGAAATTAATCAATTACGACAAGATGCGCGAGATTTTGCGCAAATTAGGGCTGAACAAATATTTCGAACATATTCAATATATCAATTCCATTTTCGGCGTGAAACCACCCATTATGAATGAAGAATTGCATGAAACATTGTGTGTTCTCTTTATTGAGATTCAGAAGCCATGGGCTGTTCATTGTCCCGCGAATCGAACCAATTTCTTCAATTATACGTATACATTGTATCAGCTCTGCACATTGTTAGACCAGACACAATATTTGCCGTATATACCAATGATGAAAGATAGAGAGAAACAGTTGGAGCAGGACATGATATGGAAGAAGGTCTGTGGCGATTTAGATTGGGAATTTTTCCCAACGGTTTAGTTGGTATTATTTTATGAAGATATCATAAGAACGAATTAATTATGATATCTATCAGGAGACGAATTGTTATAGCCACATTTTTACTAATCATATTACTATGCGTATTTATAAATACCAAAATGAAGGAAGGGCTATATGAGACAAAGGTAAGGGTGATTTCGTATGAAAATCAAGAAGATAATGAAAATAAACAAAAACTAGAAAAAATATTGAAACATTATGATTATGATTATGAATTTGTAGGTCAAGGTGAATCATGGAAAGGGTTTGGAAATAAATTTAAGAAGTATCAGGAATATATAACAAATACCGATTTAAACGATGAAGATATATTAATTATAATAGATTCAAGAGATGTTTATGTAAATCGTAATAGTGATGAAATCGCATCAACATTTAAACAATTTTATAATAAAAACGTCGGGGATTTAGACAATAATTTAAAAATAGTATTTTCAACCGAACGCGCATGTTGCACGCCAGGCGTTGAAGATAGCGAGAAGACTGAAATGAAAAAGATAGCAATCGATGTTGATACAAACAATATGAAAGATAATGATAAGTATTATTTAAACGCTGGTATGTGTATGGGATATGTAAAAGCATTTAAACAAAATTTTCTCAAAATAGATATGGATTATCATGATGATGACCAAACAGAAATCACACATTATTGGATGAAAAATAACGATATAATCTTGTTAGATTACAATGAAACATTTTTTTCAAATGCTCATGGATTTGGGAATGAAGACAATTTAAACGGTTGTCCGTATGTTAAAAAAAACAAACAATTTGTAATTAAAGATACAGATATACGACCATTTTTTATTCAAACGCCCGCAAAATATTGGACTTGTTATAATTATTTGTATAAGGACGAATAAATTGGTGTTTTTTTTATTCATAAACTACTATAACTACAACATGGTAAGAGAATCGAATAATATGTCTATATTTATCCATTTATGCGCATGTGATGGATTTGTTGATATAGTAAAAAATTATCTGAATATTCATCTAGCAACGGTTATCGAGCGAGAAAGCAATTGTAATGTAACATCATCGCTAGAAGAATACCCCTTTTTACATATGGACATAACGCCTCGCGAACTTGCGGGATGGGATTTGAAAATAACGATTCCGGTCCATGTAAATAGCCGTGCTATACTTAAAGAAAATTATGGTTGTTTTTATCATATCGTCAAACATGTGTATAGAGAGGCGTGGATGGCCGATTATATAAAAAAACAAATAGATAGACTAATGCGAGATTGCTTTTATAGTAACGATTTTGTTGCGTTCACTTCAACGTCGATTAAAGAAGTGCGAGTCACCAAAACATGATTTACTATACTTGTTTTTTTCAATGTATACTATAACTAACAATGTATTCAATATTTGCACACATTTCGGGGATAGCTATTTTAGAAATATGTTTCTTTTTCTTTTATGTGGGGCCAATGGAAACGAGAATGTTTGAAAAAACTGTAAAACAACTTACAAATGAACCGATTATTGATTTTAATCTTGCGATGATTGAACAGCCTGATTATAAACTCGATGTGCAAAAGTTTATATATATTGCGTTCAACTCGGTAAATACTCCGTCGAGCTCGGTAACAATTGACGATTTTTCAGAAAACAGTCAAAAAGAACTATTGTATGAAATGGAAGAGTTGCGTGATTCGGGAATTGCGCGTAGAGATGAAAAAAATAATGAATTGTTTATAAGCACAGTAGAGTATTGGTCCATATTATGTGCATTTACATTAATATTATTTGTAACAGAAAGGATGTGTTGTAAACAGAAAGCAAAAGACGAAGTCGGAATAACGACGGTATTTTCCGATGACGACATTGACGGAATAGAATTAGGCGAAGGTCGATACCGAAAAGGTTCCATTGATGTATATTCCGACGACCCATTATTAGATACACCCGATGAACATGTTAGCTATACTGACCGATGCTGCAATACATGCAAACAGAAATGTAACAGAAAATTTGTGAATAATATAGTGTATTACACATCATTCGGAGGGTGTTTAATAACGTTTCAATATCTATTTTTCCAACATGTGGTATATTATTATATGCCCCTTTCCATAGAAGAGGTGAAATATTTAATATATATCGCATTCGCATCTCAAATTCCTTCTATACCGCAATTATAATCTAATTTAGCGATTATATAATATTATAATCGTTAAAAACTAAATAATTACTCAAAAGCTTTCATAAACGCGTCATTGTTCGGTTGACGACCAAGTAAATTATTCATCATATCAAATCCATTTTCGGTGCCTCCCTTTTCAAGAATGCATCTTCTATAATGTAATCCAATTTCTCGGTTAAATATGTCTCCTGAATCTTTAAAATGTTGGAATACTTCTGCGGCATATACCTCACTCCATAAATAACCATAATATCCACTTTCATATCCGCCCATCAAATGTCCAAAATTCGCCGCCATACACGATTCACCGTGAATGAGTGGACTTAGTTCAGATTGGATTTGGTCAAACAATTGTTCGGCGTCCATTGTATTATCACTAGAGTGTAATTTCATATCGTAAATAGTAAACATGAGTTGACGAATATAGTGCAAACCGTTAAACATGTGTTTATTTTTCTTTATCTTTTCCATGAGTTCGACGGGAATCGTTTCACCAGTTTTATAATGGCTACTAATACGTGTTAAGAATTCTTCTTCATAGCACCAATTCTCAAGGGCTTGACTCGGACATTCCACAAAATCAAGTTCTACAGAAGTTCCACTGAACATAGCAAATCGATTGATACTTAGCAGTTGATGAAAAATGTGTCCGAGTTCGTGAAAAAATGTTTCTACTTCTCCGAAAGTGAGCAGACTTGGCTTTTCTTTCGTTGGGCGCGTAAAGTTACAAACCATAGCAGAAACGGGAGTGCTTCTTGTCGAATCTCCTGAATTTGTTGTGGGAATATAAGCAGGTTTTAATGTAAATGCGGCTGCATGTCCATATTTACCGTCACGAGGATATAAATCAACATAAAAATGTCCAATCAAATTACATACATTATCAGAAGTATTATCATATACAGCATAACATTTTACAGAATCATGCCATGATTGGTCTGGATTAACTGAAACTTCTTTAATATGAAGGCTAAATATGTCTTCAAATGTGCCTAGAAGATTGGGTAATAATGTTTCCAATGGAAAATATTCCTGAACCAACTTTTGGTCATATTGAAGAACCTCTTTTTTATACAGATTTGTATAGTAAGAAAGATTCCATGATTCCATATCATCTTTATTAAAATGCTTCGCAATTATATCTTTATCCGATTTTGATGCAGACTTCATCTTGTCTAACAATTGTGTTACAAAATCGTCAACCTGTTCTGCATTTGACGCCATTCTGCGGTGTGATAAAACATAATCTCGGTAACTAGAATATCCAAGTAATTTCGCCTTTTCTTTTCGCAAAGCAAGAGTTTCTTTTAATATGTTTTGGTTACCGAACGGTTCTTTACCTCGTAATCCAAACAGTTTACTTAACGTTTTGCGTGTATTTTCAACATTACAGTAAGGCATAATCATATTTATATGGTCATACTGTGTAGTTATTTTGTATTCGCCGTCCTTTTCTTCGAGAGTGTCGATGAAATCACTGGCTACACCATCTAGTTCTTCCTTTGTAAAAAAAATGTGGTCGGTGACTTCATTTAAATTATTTCCATAATTGATGCTCATTTCATCAAGTTTCTGACTAATAGCTGCGAGTTTATCACGTGTATCCTTATCAAGGTGAATACCCTTATGTTTATATCCCTCCATTGTGCGCTGTAAATATAACTGTTCCTCTCCTTCAAGTTCACTTTTGAACTGAGTATGAAATTTGTCGATTGTATTATAGACATCAACATTCATAGACCATTTATTACCAAATTCGGATACTTTTTTAGAGGCTTCAACTGAAGCTTCACGGACAGATTGTTCGGGGTGGACGTATTGCATAAAATCCATACATTCTAATTTTAAATCCCAATCGTCGGTTTGTTCGAAATGTTGGAAAAATTCATTCTTGGTGGAAAAATCTCTACCAATAAAATCGGTATACCAACCATTATATTGTTCAAGAATTGAAGCACATTGAGTTGTGATAGAACCTGCAGTAAGAGGAAAATCGAAGTTAGCTGGTAACGCCATGGATGCTGCTAATAATAATAATACAATCAATTATTTATATTGTATTATTTCTAACTATTTATTGTAAAGGTTGTTATACTTAGAGTCCTCCGGGGAAACCAACAAGGTTAGCACCAATACCGAATCCGGCACCACCACGTGCAGAAGAGGCCATTGTTGGGACAAAGACATCTAACACGCTGAATGTAGCAGCGGCGGTAAGGGCGATGATGATAACCTCCTCAACCTTAAGGGATTGCTTAGGGATAGCATAGGCAGCAATAGCCACCATGAGGCCCTCAATCAAGTATTTGATAGCACGCTTAACAAGTTCGCTAAAGTCGAATAATCCGCTCATTGTCTGTTTATAATATAAGTAACGAAAAAAAAACTAACATGGATAATACTAATATGCTAAATATCAAGAATATTCTTTTGTTACAAAATTACTTAAACATTGATATATGTATTATCTCATAGTTTTACTAAATGACTAGTGTTGAACGAAAAAATTTGAGCGACGGAACCCCTAATCCTAAATATGTAGATGTTCTAGATGAGGATGCGGGAATATCCGGACAAAAATTTACATGCATTTCTTTCTTGTCTCCCGAAAAGATTCTAGAAAAACGCGAGTCATATTTGTTTCAACAATTCGTGCAACAGTGGGATTTTACCAAATCAATGACGAAGTTTGGCGACTTTGTGAATTTTATTTCTTATAAATATAACCTGAATGTTGAGAATGTAATGGCGGATTACAACGACTTTTGTAAAGAGGAACAGGAACGCCTAAAAGAGGGTTCTGTATCAGATGATTATCAGAATTTTTTGGATAAGAATGAAGAACGAATCACGGAAACATTTAACCGCGACCATGCTTTCCAAACATCCGTTCGTGGATTGAAAAACAGAGGTAACTTTCCAACACAAGAAGAAGCCGAACAACATTGTAAACGTTTACGCGAAAAGGACCCCAATCATGATATTTTTGTCGCACCAGTAGGCATTTGGCTTCCTTGGGACCCCAATGCATACAAGACGGGTCGCGTTGAATTTATGGAAGATGAGTTGAATAAGCTTCATCAAGAAAAGATGAAGAACGAGGCTAAAGCAAAAGACGAATTTGATAAACGCGTTAAAGAAGCTAAAGAGAAAGCAATTGCCGATAATATCAAGAAGGCAGAGGAGTCGGGTAATGTGTTAACTCAAACATTGAACGATGAAGGTGAACTAGTCGGGGTTAAGGATACCATTGATTTTGAAAATCGCGATGTAGCAAATGATGAAGACCGTGAGGCACGCGCCAAGGAAGTCATTGAAAATGCAGGAGCATCTGCTGCGGACATTCAAACTGAATTTGCCGATTCAAATGCTGCCAAGGAGTAGTAAGTATATTGAAATATAATTAAAACATACAAAATCGTTTATTTTCTATGTTTTTTTACCATTTACTAGACGATGTCTTTTTTACATTTATTTGTTGCCCCGTTCTACGTTTTCCTTTGCTTGGGTCATATGCTTCATCTTCATCATCAGAACCCATATTCTTGGAAATATCCCAAAACTCCTTTGAACCTAGTTTAAAATCGGGTCTATTTTCTGCTTTATACCAGAAAATTTGGTCGTATAATTTGTTGGATTTC
>Ga0255773_10002867_pt1 | contig 15727 bp, 4 predicted proteins | sample 011ome_17_FD_179971 | JGI IMG/M metagenome (GOLD analysis project Ga0255773, IMG submission 179971) | Coastal salt marsh microbial communities from the Groves Creek Marsh, Skidaway Island, Georgia - 011502XT metaG (version 2) | ecosystem: Environmental > Aquatic > Marine > Intertidal zone > Salt...
GAGCAAGGCGCCACTTCGCAGTCCACCGTATTGGAAAGAAACTACACCTACAACACCCAAGGGATGGTCACTCAGCTGGACCGAAATGTGGCCGGCACTTTAATGAATTCCTCCGCAGGTACAACGGTCCCTTTGTCCGAAAAGTACAGCTACGATGCCTTTGGGCGTTTTGATACGCATCAGCATGCAATAGGCGGGAGTACCGAATACACCCTAGATATGACCTACAACAAGGCCGGGGGAATAGTAAAGAAGGACGCTCTAGCAACGGGCATCATGAATACCCCGGACCTAAACTATACGCTGAACTACAACTACAATGCGAGCAATCCCCATCAGTTAGAAGAAGTCATGGATTCTAAAACAGGGGCGCAAAGTCATTACCTGTACAATTCCTCGGGAAGTATCCAGGAAATTCAGGATCCTGCCGCAAAAGGCCCACAATCCTTCTTCTGGAACGAGGAGCAGTGGCTCAGCGGGGTACGTAATGACCTGGGAGTACACCACTACGTATACGACCACAAAGGGGAGCGGGTGATGAAGAGCTCCGTGATGCAATCTTCTGTTCAAGTTAACGATAAGAATATCGACGACATTGAGTATCTTGAACCCTATACCCTGTACATCAACCCGTATTACGTGGTTACAGAACTACAAGGTGGAGATAAGGTCAGCAAACACTACTACATGAACACGCAACGGGTCGCTACAGACATCAGCATCAACTACCAGGCCCAGGAGTCTATGGCAGGGCCGCAGCAGCCGAATGCTCGTGATCCTAAAAAGCCAAGCGAAGACACTACTTCGGTGAACTACAATGCGGCTTTTGCAGACCTTCAAGCAACCTTAAACGCCCTTGGCCATCAGAAATCAGATGTAAATGGATTGGGCCAGCAGCCTACGCTAGAGGAATACTACCCTGAGCTGGTGAGAGAAACAGCATTCAACGCTACTGCCGCTAAAAACGCTCCGGAATCCACTACCCGGGTTCTGTTTTGGTACCATCCCGATTACCTCGGAAATGTGGATCTCGTGACCGAGCGCGACGGAAAAACCTATGAATTCTTCACCTACAACCCATGGGGCGAAGAAATGCGCCAGTACAACGCCAATACCTTTAGCTTTAGCTCGCCGTATAGATTCAATGCCAAGGAGAAGGATCCAGAGACTGGGCTACACTACTACGGCGCGAGGTACTATCAAAGCAAGCTCAGTGCGTGGTTGAGTGTGGATCCGTTGGCGCATGAGACCTATGAACCTTACATTTATACAGGGAATAATCCGATTAATGCAGTAGATCCAGATGGGAGAAATACGATCGAAAAAGATGATCTTGATTTAGAAACATCGGAAGAGCCTGTCTCGTCACATACTAGAAAATCCATAAGTATTGACGGGGTGTATAGAGAAAACTACAATCATGGAGACAAAGCCCAAGAAAATGTCGATATTATAACAATGAGTGAAACTACAACTACCTCTGTTCTTACGGATCATGGCACCTATGTAACATCAACTCAAACCATCCAAAAAACGACAACGATTAACGAAAAGGGTGAAATAGACCCTGTAATGACATATACCGTGGTTACTAGTGTTATCGAAAGGAATATCAATGGTGATGTTGTAGGTAAGCCAACGACAAGCATAACCAAAGGCCAGTTAGAAACAAAATTGATGAATAGAGATGAAAAATTTGTCGTAGAAAATTATGCTAAAATTAGGGCTGGGGGGCACTGTTCCTATTCTGAGGATTATGCAGTTGGTGTAAGCGCATTATCAACCTTAGGTATAGGGATTGTTGCGGGCGCTGTAGTAAAAGCAATGAAAGGTCGAAAATTTATTGCAAATGGAGTTGGATTGAGTGCCTCTTTAACTCTGTCATATAACAAGGAATTTTTCAGATTTAACCTGTATAAAAATGTCACCACGTACCCTTAATTTATTTTTTTATTGGTTCCTTCTGGCGCTTGATACAATATCAAGCGCCATTTTTGGGTTAGTTATATACTATAAATTTCCTTCGAGATTTCAACCATATGTTTCGGTATTTATATTATTCTTAACGGCTATTTATGTAATAAAAACATATAGAGAAGCTGCAGGGTATATTCTAGAAAACAACGACAACGATATTGTTTATATAGTTAAAGGTAGAAAGCGATCCATGGATAAGAAAAATATTAAATTAATCAGGGTCAAAAAAAAACGATTTTTTACGCGTTATATTTTTCAGAATGGGTTTGAGCTGGTTGACATTAAAGGTTCGGTAGGTTTTGAATCATAGTTGAAAGCTGTCGGTGTAAATGCTCAGTCCAACGCATCGGCAATGGCCTTTAAGGCATCCGCAGGCGGAACGCTGCTGCCGAGCTCGTAACGCGAGAGGCTTTTTAGGTTCACTTCAGACTTTAAGGTATTGGCACTGCAGGGCTTCGTAATATTATTAATTACAATCTTTTTCAACCTTCAGTATCTCATCTGATCTTTTAAATATTACAACGCCATCGACCAGCATATCAAACGCTAACTGACTCATTAAATATCTAGCCCATTCATTATCCCATTGAGCAGGCATTGACAATCTCAGTTGATATAAGCGTCCGTTATACGGTATGATAAAAAAGTGTCCCACCTTTTCAACTTCTGACACACTAAAATATAGTTGAGCATACCAAACAGATTTTTTGTTTTTCAGTTGAATTTCTTCAATACAGTACTTTTCGGTTTGTACAACTTCCCACGAATTCATTAAGTCAAACTCTCCTTTTAAATATGTGTCGATACCTGAACTCGTGTTATCTATACTTACCTGAATAAATGCACTATCACTTTCTTCATATAGCTTATATGCAAAATACTCAGGTATTGTATCTGCATAATCAACCGACTTCCAGCCAGAAGGAACCTTGAACTGAAACTTGTCTTCTTTCACAGAAATCAAATCTATATTCTCACTGAAGCTTTCAAAACCCTCTTTATTTTTCTCTCGTGAAGTTTCGTCTTCATTTTTTGAAGTACAACCGCTAAAAAATAAATACAAAGCAACTATTATTACTACTCTCATTATTCTGCCAAAATTAATTTTGCCCTCCGCTTGCTTCTGCTCCAATACCAAAGCTCCATCCATTCACTTTAGGCGTTTCAGTTTCTGCTCTAACTCCTCCACGAGTTGTGGTTTCTCCCGCTTTATTATCAACTGTTGTTTCTACAAAAACTCCTTGTCCTTGCGGACCGTATGACGCGGTAGCCGTAGTACTTGAGTTACCTTCATAGTCAGTAGTTTGAGACACCTGACCACTTATAGGTCCATAAGGTGTTCTTACAGTCATTCCTGCCTTAGTTTCAACTGCTTCTTCTTTTTTAACATCAACCTTCATAGGCATAGGTGCATTTGGCTTATTGTTTGTCGGAGTAAAAAATTCTTCAACCGTTGTTCCAGCTTTCACAGTAACCTTTTCCGTAGCTGTTGTTCCAGGTGCGACATTATAATTTAATGACACCCACCCCTTAATTTCAACACCTAGTTTATCTACTTCTCTACCAACCGCTTTAAAATACTGTTGAAAACCATGAGCAATAGTGTATAAAGGGTTTGACCCTAACCCTGGTGGGCCTCCAGGCCCATTCCCATCAGGATCAACCAGCATAATAGGATTATTCTCTACAAAATTGTAAGGGGTAACATGTGGATACTTATCCGCCCATGGATCCACACTCAACCACACACTGAGTTTACTTTGATAGTACCTCGCGCCGTAGTAGTGCAGTCCGGTTTCCGCATCTTTCTCCTTTGAATTAAATCTATAGGGCGAACTAAACCCAAAGGTATTAGCATTGTACTGGTGCATTTCTTCGCCCCATGGGTTGTAGGTGAAGAATTCATAGGTTTTTCCGTCGCGCTCGGTTACTAGGTCCACATTTCCGAGGTAATCGGGATGGTACCAAAACAGTACCCGGGTAGTGGATTCCGGAGCGTTTTTAGCGGCAGTAGTGCTGAATGCTGTTTCTCTCACCAGCTCGGGGTAGTACTCCTCCAGCGTAGGCTGCTGGCCCAATCCATTTACATCTGATTTCTGATGGCCAAGGGCGTTTAAGGTTGCTTGAAGGTCTGCAAAAGCCGCATTGTAGTTCACTGAAGCGGTGTCTTCGCTTGGCTTTTTAGGATCACGAGCATTCGGCTGCTGCGGCCCTGCCATAGACTCCTGGGCTTGGTAGTTGATGCTGATGTCTGTAGCGACCCGTTGCGTGTTCATGTAGTAGTGTTTGCTGACCTTATCTCCACCTTGTAGTTCTGTAACCACGTAATAGGGGTTGATGTATAGGGTATACGGTTCAAGATACTCAATGTCGTCGATATTCTTATCGTTGATTTGCACAGAAGAATGCATCACGGAGCTCTTCATCACCCGTTCTCCTTTGTAGTCATATACGTAGTGGTGTACTCCCAGGTCATTACGTACCCCGCTGAGCCACTGCTCTTCGTTCCAGAAGAAGGATTGTGGGCCGCCTGCGGCATGATCCTGAATTTCCTTAATACTTCCTGAGGAATTGTACAGGTAATGACTTTGCACCCCGGATTTAGAATCCACGACCTCTTCTAACTGATGGGGATTGCTTGCATTGTAGTTGTAGTTCAGCGTATAGTTCAAGTCCTTGAAGTTCTTAATACCCGTTGTTAGTGCGTCCTTCTTTACTATTCCCCCGGCCTTGTTGTAGGTCATATCTAGGGTGTATTCGGTACTCCCGCCTATTGCATGCTGATGCGTATCAAACCTGCCATAGGCATCGTAGCTGTACTTATCGGACAAAGAGGCCGTTGTACCTGCGGAGGAATTCATTAAAGTGCCGGCCACATTTCGGTCCAGCTGAGTGACCATCCCTTGGGTGTTGTAGGTGTAGTTTCTTTCCAATACGGTGGACTGCGAAGTGGCGCCTTGCTCCTTGGCTGTGGTCGTGGTCTTAAACAGGGTGTTTTTCTTTAGGGTAGAAGCTCCTGAACCTGATACGTTGTAGTCATAGTCCGTATAGGTCCCGTTGCCGTAGGAGAGCTTGGAGATTTGTCCGTAACCGTTGTAGAGGATCCCACTCACGATGGACTGTGTTGTTCCGCCCACTTTTGAATCTATCGTATGGAGCTCCCCAAGGGCGGTGTAGCCATAGGTAACCTGGTCCCCGTCGGGATAAGTAGCCTGAAGGATACGCCCAAAGGAATCGTAGCGCTTTATCGTGGTAAAACCTTTGTACCCGTAAAGCGGTACATCTATAGTGGTGTTTTCTTCTACTACATTTCCTAGTTCGTCGTAGCGCAGCAGATCGGTTTTGAAGCCTTGCCCCTGAATTACCTGGGTGATGCGCCCCGCGCCGTTGCGTCCATCGCCTTTGGTACCATAGGTATAGGCCATGTCGTACAAATCCGCACCAGAAGACAGCGGCATGTATTTATGCACCAATCGATTGTAATCGTACTCCATGGTCACGGAACCGCCAAAGGTCAGCGTCCCGGGAGTTTCCAACTGAATGACATTGCTGGCTGGATCATACACTGTGCGCGTCACACCACGGTCGGGATGTTCTTCCCGAGTCACACGACCGGCAAGATCATATTCGTAAAAAGTGGAAAGCCCTATAGGGTCCACTACTTCAATTAATTCTCCTATGGGGTTGTAGTTAAACTGCGTGGTGATATCGTCGCCGGCTGTGGCGCCATAGGTAATGGTCCCTACTTTCCGTCCTCGAGCATCGGTGTAGGTGGCGTTGATGATGTTAGGCGTCGAGTTGGTAAGACCACTCGCCTGGCTAAGAACCGAGGTCTTTTCATAGTATTGATCCTTACCTGAGATCAGATCATCGTTCCAGTCGTACTGCATTTGGGTAGTTACCCATTGGCCTGCGGTAGTTCCAGATTCTGCCGTCCAAGTATCCGACGATGTTACCCGGTTGTTGTAATCGTACAACACATCCTTTTGCATCAAATCTACCGTGGAGAGGTTCACCACTCCAGCGAACGTCCCAAAGCTGCCTACCCCTGATGAATTGCCGATACTGCTGAAATCTGCATACACCTGCGAAGTGCGCCCAAACTTGTCTACGGATTCCGGACCCGAAATCATAAAGCTTGGGCCGTTGAAGCCATTGGAAGTTGTGGATTGCTCGGTTTGCAATTGAACAGCTTTAGCGTTTCCATCTACAAAAGTGGCTGTGCGTACTCCGGAACCAAGTTCAGGACGAGCAGAAAAATCAAACGCCTTCCCACAGAGTTCTGGAGTGAAGGAAACACTCGTATTGGTTAGGTTGGCTAAATTGTGCGTCGTAATGGCTCGAGCAGGAACCACCGTGCCGGAATTCACAGTGTACAAGCGATAATCGTATTGAATGGTCGGTGCGCTATTCCCAATGTAAATCTCACGAGGGGCCCACACCTTTTCTAATCGGTTGAATGCATCGTATTCATAGACCATCGGATGCCCATTGATGCCAATAGTTTGGAGCAACTGTCCGGTGTGGTAATCGTAGGTATTACAAACGCTTTCATTAAACTGATTGGATATACCGGTAACATATTGGTGAAGCGTCGCATCGTAGGTGTATTTTAACAACGAACGTTGATTGGCATGATTCTTCGGACCTTGAATTTGGGTAACATTTCCGTACCCGTCGTATTGCAAGTCATTGACGGCATATTCGGTACTATTCAATGTTGTTCGCATGGTAGCAACGCCCTTCTTATCTGTTGTTAGCGCCGTCACTTCACTTTCGCGCACGGGGCTTGAAGCTGTGGAGCCAAGGTGAATACTGTGTTTCTTCAACACTCCCGTTCGACCTCCTGCCTGGGATGGAGTGAAATAGTCCATCACCGCAATGCGATCGGAATTGTAGACCGCATTCGTACTAGTTTTCTTCACATAGGTCGTTTCTGGCGTTTCCTTGTAGTGGTGCGTGACGAAAACGCCCAGGTCCGCCCCACATACATTCATGCCATAGATGTTTGAGGGTGGGCAGTTTCCGGAGAAATTCATCAGCCACAAAGTATCCACACTGTATCCGGAATATCCTGATTCTGGTTGGATCACATACTTCTTCACGAAATCATCTTGATATACCGGAGTATTGCCAACAAGAGTACTGCAAGTATTGGTTTGCCTATGATACTCCACCCTAGTTGAGAAAATCGTTTCCTCTATGGTTTCTGAAATTCCATTGGCCGTCATTTCAGCTTTATCTTGATACCTGGTAACGTTAAAATACGAATCGTAAGCCAACTCAAACGCTTGGCTGTGGTACAATGTATTCTGTGATAGCTGTGGAATATTCAATGCTTCAGAATTTGTGACTGCGGGGAATACCGTTGCTGATTCACCTATTGTTCCCCAATCAACGGTTTCAAAACTCGTACCTGATTTCTTCACCTGTCCAAGGGTGGCAGAACCGTCAACAATATCTACCACTCTAAAATTATAGGTCGAATTTTGCGCGGAAATTAATGCCACGGTGTGGCTTGTTGCGTTGGACTCCTCGTGATACAATGCATAGGTTCCACGAACCAATCCTTTTTGATAATCATGCTTTACCAAATCAGAAAAGCTTAACGCACTTGGAGCGAGGTATTCCACTACTTCAGTTAGGTATCTTTTAGGATAACTAGATTCACTTCCCGCTTGATTTTGCTGTCTTGTTTCTACACGGGTAAAGCCCGCAAATGCTTTCTCTCGGCGGTTCTGGATACCCCCATCATAGTCGAAGAAGATTTGCATGGAATCTTCGCCATCGAGGTCAACACCACCGTCCGTTGCGATGTTCACACCATCGTGAATGGTCACTTGAGCGAGCACCCACTTGCCGCTTGGCATATCCCAAAGCACCTTTTCATCAGCTCTATGGGTCATTACTTCAGCATCGTAGGCGCCACGGCGGTGTCCTACTAGCTTGTAATCGATATCAAAGGAACCACCAAGTGGATTGCTAACACTGGTGAGGTAGTTTGATTTAACGACGTTGGAATAATAGACGTGTAGATCACCATTCTCTTGGCCATCCACAAAATCAACAGCGCCATCTCCGTTAATATCCATGAAGCTTGAACGGAGCTTGTTTACTGAGTAATTGGCACCGCCGTTCACACTGATAGAGAGCTTACCATTTAAAAATATCGGTATACCAATAGTCGCTCCTGCATTTCCGGACATGCCAAAACTTTGACTCTGGCTGAGTTCTTGAGAGAGATCAAGATCAACTGTGGCTGTTCCATCTTTATGAAGGACATATCCCGTTCCTGTGTTTAGGTACACCATGTGCCGACTACCGTCAGTTTTAATGATGTCAGAAAGTCCATCACCGTTCAAGTCCATGCCCACAGTTTTTGAACGCGAACCAGAGTTGTTAATATTAATTCCAGCATTAAAGCTTCTAGCTAGATACCCGATGCTTACCGAAGCCCCTTGAAGAGCGCCTTTGAGTCCTGAAGATAAATCCGCTGGAGATTGAGTAGATTCATTGACCGAGGATATTCCGGCAGGAAGCGCGTAATTCTTCTTGGTCTCAAACGAAGTGCCCGTATTTAGCGCCACTTGATCCGTACCTCGGTTTCCATACACTCGATCCACCAAACCATCACCGTTCACATCCACATATTCAATGTCCTGAACCGTCTCCCCGAAATTCACGCCAGCACTTAATCCAAGACTACCCACATCAATGTAGCGCAAGTCGTCATTCTTAAAGTTTCCGCTGGCGGTAACTCCATACCCTGAGGATAGACTTTTTGAATTTCGCTCTCCTGAAACTGCGACCACAGCGTTCTTATGCCCACCGCCAGGAAGTGTATACTGAATTTTTACATCGTTACCATCTTGTAGGACTAAATCAGGCATTCCATCGCCATTCATATCTTGAAATGCACTCGGAGAATTTCCAAAGAACACCAGTGGATCACTCGTTGAAGAGCTCACGCTGGTCCCAAACCATCCTAAACTTGCCCCTACATTTTGGCTTAGGGAGTTCGATTTATTGATTCGGGGAGCCGCCGTTGCACCATATACACCGGCAAAGCCGCTTTGAGTAGGTGTAGACTCTTCCTCTTCACCAAAATACCCAGGTGACATCACTCCCGTTTTTCGGTAATGTCCCATATAACTTCCAAACACGGCATAGTGATCCTTGTCTTCAAGAGTAGATAAGAGCGTCTCTTGATAAGTTCTTAACCCACGGGCGTTCTCACTACGCACTGGGGTCAACGAAAAGAAAGAATTGTCCCACGGGTTCATGTGTTCAACATCTGCCCTAGTAACACTTTGTGCTGGTGCTGTTAGAGCGCGGGCTTCAGCCGTTCCTGCTATTTGCATTTGAGCCGGATCAATAGGGTCATTCGCTTCTCCACTCCAAGCAAAATGCCCCCATCCCTTTTGCATCGTTCCTAATTGATCAGAGTAGGCGTAAAACAAGTTTTGAGGTACTCTTGGCGATAATACCTGCACGATACTGCTGGAGCTATTCACCACATTGAACCCTCTTAAATTCTGAGTGATATACTCCAGCGCCGCCTCGGCAAAAGGAGTGTTCTCAGCAAAAAATTCAAGCGTCACCGCTCCATTGATCACTTCACTATGACTAAAGGTTCCGGTAGCAGTACCGGTATATATATAGGCCGAGGTCGTACTGACAGGTGTACCTTCGTTTTGTGATAGCGTATACAACCGATAGGTATTTGATCCCGTTCCAGCAACGCCTTTATGCAGGATCAACGCTTTCTTACTAATGTACTTGCCACCACTCTTTGCCACGAAATAAATCGTTTGGTCTACATCTACTCCGCTAACTCCTGAAAACACATTATTAATGGCCGATTTATTTTCGCCTACCTCTGGGAGTATTTCGTAAGAGCCGCTAGGAAGGTTTAGTGCGGTCGGGCCCTTGAGAGCCTTCACACCATTAAAGAAACGATAGCCAACATTAGGATAGAATACAATTGGGCCATCGTCACAATTGGAGCGAATCTCTACTGTTGGGCGAATTTCTATATCCTGCCAATCCACGTTGGAGTGTGACAGCACTTCAATACTCAACTGACAATAATCGGTCGCCACGACCCCAGGAACAGCCGCGAAGCTCCCTATAAAAGGAGCGGACATGGCCCCGTAAGAGGTAGCGTTTTGGTCCAGGCGATCGTAGTACACATGATCTGTGGTGGTCTGATTGATCGTGTCATTCTCCGTTATTGTAATACGATAATAGATATCATCCGAAAAATCAAACCCATCACGATTCAATGTCACTTTGATTTCTTTATCGCCAGTGAATGTGACCCCTTCTTTACCCGACAATACAAAGTCCGAATCGTACGTTGAAGAAGTATATTTTGAACCATTTCCGTCTGAAGGTAAGCTTTGGGCATAGGCAACTTGAGGGTTCCAGGTGAATAAATCCTGCTGTCCATCTACCCCAGGTGCCAAACGGAAAATCAGCTGATCTCCTTTTGTTACGCCCACCGATTGATTAAAGGACGCTCCATTAGCGGGCACAGGATTCTGAAGGAATACCCCGTTTTGCTGAATAGAAACAACAGCAGTGCCTGTTAAGCTAGGATCAGTGATGGTTGGATGAGAACTGATCCTAACGGTTCCACTTACCGGTGCCGTCCAAACCTTGACTACTTCGAATGATTTTACATCTGGATCGCTGTAGGATTGTAATGCTGCACCTTTCATGACCGGGTTGAGGGTGTTTACCGATGAGTTGCTAAAGCTAAGCGTTCCGTCTTCTGCCAACATCCCGAACTGAACTTTTAGCCCTCCACCAGATATAGGTACAGTGCGATCGAGAATACCATCGCCGTTATAATCGAGTAAATACCTTTTAACTTTGCTCGTGGAGTGATTCCAGTTCAATCCAAAGTTATATAGCCCGAACCCCGTTACGTAATCCACACCTGAGTTTATAGACTGGGAGGTGCTTTTGTATAGTTTTTCTCCTATGATTTTTCTCGGCGCGCCAAAGGTGATATTCCCTTGGTCATCGACCTGCATAGGGCGATACGCATAGCTCGTATTCCCTCTATTAGCAATAATGATATCCTGAAGTCCGTCTCCATTGACATCTTGCATGGATACTTTATCATGCGAGTAATTCTCTGAATACCCAAGTTTGGCACTAAATGTCCATTCTTTTGTTGGGGTTCCGTCTACCAAAACTGGAGTAGCACCTGTGCCTAAAGCACCACCTGTGGTCCATCCCGACGTTTGTGTGGTTTTTAACATCGATGCAGGCATCACAGGTGTCATCGCTTTTTGTACAAAGCCTGGATCAATGTCATCGTAAATTTGACTGCTCGCTAATAAGTCCTTGAATTTTATTACCTCTGGAGTGGTCGATAGTTTTATGCTTTTTACTTGATTATAGGTGAATTCATGTTCGTAGAACAACGTGCCTCCGTGATATTCACCAATGGACTCGAGGAGCTTTTTGCCAAAATCCCCTGTGATATAGTCTAATCGGTAGTCTTTAATCACCGTTCCGTCATACTTAACCTCAATCTTTGTCAGTTGACGATCATCCACTTCCTTGACGCCACTTGTCAAATTCACGCGGGCATCGGCTCTTGAACCTGTCGATGAAAATTCAACGGAGTATTTACCGGGTGTGGACTTATACCCTGTGTACTGAATCTTCGAGAGGTAACAATTTTTACCGCCAGATTTGATATCCGTTCCTGTAAACGTGTTGTGCTGGTAGGTATAGATAATATTGTTGCCATACCTGTCCTGAACCTTTTTCAAGAACCATTTCGTGATGTTTCCCTGATCTGATTTGAGGACTGCATTTACATCTACCGAAGTACCGTTGGAGGTTCCATAGTAGCTTTTGGTACCATTTGCGTCGGTCACCACCCAACAATAGGTGCTGGTCGAAGTGCCCATCCGTTCTATAGTGCGGTAGGCACTTTGTTGTTTTGTAAAAAACTGTTGGGGAGAGGTTGTTTGACGAGTAGGATATACGGCGTTTCCTCCTGAAGCAGTTGGCCGGTTCGCCTTGTCCCCGTCCTCACCGTGCAATGATTCTCCATCGAGCATATATACCTCGCTTTGAAGCGTCGCATCAAAAGTCGGTACACCAAACCTTGTATCTACACTAATGCTTTGAACAGGAACGCTCCATCCGAATCCTGCCCAACCCGATCCTCCTGAAGAAGAGTAGTTTAAGGACACTTGTGGTTGCATACCCTGTCTACCGGGAGGGATAGAAATCGGATAGCTAATGTTTGCATCTCCCTGTTGATTTGCTGTAGGCGGTTGGATCAGATTGATTCCAGTTGCAGGGTTGGCGGGTTCTAAATCCGAAATACTCGTCGGCATGAATGCTGCCGCCTCAGGCATATCGGGCGTCTTGATCATCGCCGCGAAATAATCCGTTCCTCCTTCTCCGTCAGCCTCCAACGTATAGCTCGCATGGTTCACCTTGCTCACATGGGCCTGAACCCAGTCTTTTTGCTCGTAGTCAAAATAGAAGACCTTTACTTCTCTTAGACGGCTGTACCCTATGCTTGGATCCACCCCAATGGTTACGTGACTTATTGAATCTCGCTGGCCTACAACACGGTAGGCTACGGCACCTCTAGTAAGGTTAGTGAAGCTCGCGGGGATGCTGGCCACCTGACTCTTACTTAGCGCATAAGCAGGAAGTTCCTCTAACCCTGAGGCTTTTTCCCTTCCAAGATTCGCATAATAACTTGAAGACATTACCGCATTGAAATCTTGTGAAAGCGCTTCGGTTAGAACCATGGGACTGGTCGGCATGGCCATTCCAGTGCTCGGGGTCAAGCTCACCTCTTTCACAGAGACTTGATCTACACCTTCTGGTAGAGTGAATAGTACAGTGTTTCTTCCGACTTTAAGTTGGTCGGAGATAATGGTCATCGAACCGCGTTGCCAGCCTTTCTTTTCTTCTTGAGCCACATTGCCATAACTGCTTTGCCCGTTGACAACCACCGGGGTAGCATCGGCATCTGCTACTCCTGATACGCTAAAGGAAAGTTCAAAACTGGCAGACGCCAACTCCGCCTCGCTGATGTAGAATTCGAAGACATCGTCGGTAGGGTTGCCCAAGGCATCATTACTGGACAACCCCAGATAGGCCGTATGTTCATCCTTCCACCCAACCGGTAGTCCCTCTAAATGTGCTATATGCTTTACATCTTCAACGCGTACAAAGGTGCCTGGATCAACAATTGTGTAGGTGAGGGCTAGAGCATCTGGTGAGATGAATACTAGGGTTAAGAAAATGCTTAAAAATCTTTGAAAGTAGGCGGTGCGTAGCATAGGCGATTTGGTTTGCTTTTTTTAAATAGTAGATGTTGATGGTTTATCGCTGTGCAGCGATAAGTTTAAGACTATACACGCCTTGAGGAGTAATGACCCTAAAAGTGTAAGTACCCTCCATACTAGGAGCGTTAAACGAGATGGCCGTACTTTTTGGGTACGATTCCCCTTCCTCGGTAACCCTACCAAGTGCATCCACCAGTTGCCAGGTGAGTACCTTTTCCTGAAATCCTAGGAGCTCCACCTGTACTACACCTCCAGTCAACGCGGGATTTGGATACATCCTCATGGTGGGGTGATTCGTTTGGTGTGTCGTTGGGGTCGATCTTTTATCTACAGCTACCAATTCATTATAAACCTCCATGCCCGACTTGTCATAAAGGACCACATGGTACTGTCCTTCACTTAAAGCCAATTCACTAGAGGTGTACTCATCGGACTCAAAAGTCACTCCTGTGTCAAAGGAATGCACATAGATCTTGCCATGTGCGCCCACAAAAGAGATTCCTGATCCGACTGAGGTAACCTCAAGTTGATTACAGTTTTGAGTGACTGAGCTTCGCTTGGTAAACATATAATTGGTCCCCGTTACTACATTCGATAAATCCACTTCATAGCGAATGATCTGAGCATCTTGATATACCCAAGGGGCGTAATAGAAATGGACTCCATCGGTATAAAAAATAGAGTCCGCTATCGCTCCATTCGGCTTTTGAATATCGATAACTAAGGTGTTCGACCAAGTTCTCCACGCATCCGTTGCCTTGAACTTCCAGCACGCTAAGGGATTGGCGCCAACACGAATATTAGAGCACGAACCCATCGTATGAAAAGGTGAAGACTTCCGCTCCGAAAAAACAATATACCCCTCCTGAGCAACCCAAGTTCGTGGCATGCTGCCCGCGGCTACCGCTGTATCTAGGGCTATTTTAAAATGTGATCCCGTCTCTGCGATACTTTGGGTTTGATACAACGACTGTCCTATATCCGCACCAAGTCCCATCACTCGCAGATAAAAACCTTTATCCTTATTAGCATCCCAGTAAAACGACGAATCCTTTGCCCAGTAATCCTTCCAATCGGGTTCAATGCCTTGAAGAATAGGAATAGCGTACTTTAACGACAAATAGCTATTCACTATCCTGCGCTGAGCCCGGTTCAATGCAAATGGATAATAGACCACCTCCGCTAAGGAAAATTTTGAAACATCACCAATCTTGATTTCCGGTGCCGTATCACGAGCCATTCGGAATCCACGAACCGTCTGCACGGAGATAATTTTTGATAAGCTATCCGTAAAATCTATAGACGTAAACCCTTTGCCGTGATACATCCCGCCATCCGTAAGGGTCACATCACCGATTTGCAACAACGTATCTTCAACAGAGACACCAAAGTTTCCTTGAAACACGAAAAACAAGGAACTCGAATTAGGAATATCCTCCAGCTGCACTCGGGCAGCCGACTCAAAGGTGTGCAGATTCAATGTCTTGTAGTTCGAAATTAAATACGTCGAATCTTCGGAGTGTTGCCACAATCCTTGACCAACAATCCCTCCAGGGGATTGGGCATATACAGGCGCAAATAGCCCGAGAGAGAAAAGGAGCAATACACACTGCTCCAAGAAGCTACGGTTTGTCATGGTTTAGGTTTTAATTGGTGCTAGCAATTTGCTGCGGCAATAAGTTCTGTAAAAAGTTTTGAAAATCCATTGAGTAAAATGTATCAATTCATTGGGCAATTCATGGCACTCTTAATGATGAGCAATGCAAAAAGTCGACTTTTCTCCTATTTCGCAGGCCTATAGCGTGGCTTCAACCGCCACATGAACCACTGGTTTTTTCCCAAAATTGAGCGTAACATAACATGTTATGTTATTCCCTTTTTTTTCAGATTATCATCCTCTGCAATAATGTTAAAATACTGTATTACTGCGTGTTACAAGGTTCTGTTTCCTGTAACAACCCTCATAACACCTGTTACGCATAACAGTGTTATGCCCCTTGGAATGGGTAAAATTCCGCACAGGCTGCCTTGCCGAGGAGTTGGATGTTTACCTGCGTTGTACCTACCAAAGCCCCACGTTTCTGGTCCGATGCCTCTACTGTTTATTCGTGACTTTATCACGCAACAGGGCCTAACATAACATGTTACGTTAGGCCCTGTTTTACAGTTTCTCACCCCACTTTTAACATGTAACCATTTGTATACAAGAGCGTTACAAAACTACGAGTCTCTTCAAAACCGTCCTAACACCTGTTACGCGTAACAGTGTTATGTTATGGCTAATGGAATTCGAAGAAGCTCTATTTGTTCTTACCGTACTTTTTAAGGGTGCGACTCACCCGCATGGCATCGCAGCCTAGCTTTCGAGCAATTTCTGCTTGCGTGTATTCGGGTTTATCCCTTCGAAGTTCTAA
>Ga0255773_10002874_pt1 | contig 15707 bp, 16 predicted proteins | sample 011ome_17_FD_179971 | JGI IMG/M metagenome (GOLD analysis project Ga0255773, IMG submission 179971) | Coastal salt marsh microbial communities from the Groves Creek Marsh, Skidaway Island, Georgia - 011502XT metaG (version 2) | ecosystem: Environmental > Aquatic > Marine > Intertidal zone >...
TGATCTTTGGAAATCATTATCCATTTTTAATTTTAAAATTGACTTGGATTCAATGTCTATGATTATTCTTTCTATCTCAAAAATTTTTTCGTCACCAGGAAGCGCATATTTCCAGGTATCTAACTTAGGATGACCCACATTGGTTGTTGTTAAATGCATTTCACCTACTCCTCTTGCGTCTTGTCTAAATGTTGCAATTTTGGTGGAATTTGGACTCCATTTTAAAACAGGTTTGTCTGATCTAATCCAACCTGCATTATTGGTGGAATAACCATAATGTTTATATCCATCAAATGTCAATTGAACTCTTTCGCCAGTTTCAATGTTTCTAATCCAAAGGTTATATTTATCAATATAAGCTGCTAGTTTACCGTCAGGTGATAAAAACTCATCAGGATCTAGTTTTAAAGATTTAGAATTACTATCAAATTCTTGAGGGTTGCTTTTTTTATACTCACTTATTTCTAGGGAGGTTAAATCAATTTTTAAAGAGGAAATTTTATTCTTTTTTTTAATACGATAATGTAAAAATTTCTCATTATTCCACTCTTGGGAAATGATAATATCATTGTAGTGATGATACAAATCCCTACTCATGTGAAAATAAGCGTTCTTATAATCTTCATGGGTTAGGGATTGTGAATTTACGTTACTGTAAAACAACAATAACAAAATAACAGGAAAGGAAAAAAGTCTCAACTCTTTATTAATGCTATTGTAAAACATATTTCGAATCTACATAATAATTGCTGTCAATTTCAATTGATCCTTTTATTTTTTTAGATTTCCATTTTTTAGTAGGATAAATTCTTATTTTATTTTGAGTCCCTAACACGTAGTCTGTAGCAATTAAATCAATTGGCATCTCAAAATCTTCAATAACATTATCCCATCTGTATAATATTTTACCATCAACTTGTTTATATTCAAGGACTGGAATTCTGATATCTCTCAAATATTGATCAAAAAATGGTTTTAAATTAATATTTATTTTTTTTGAAATATAATTTTCGATATCAGTTGTTGTTACAGTTTTATGATAAAAATCTCTATTCAAACCTCTTAAAACATTTCTCCATTTTTCATCATCATTAATGATATGTCTTAAAGTGTGTAAAAGATTTGCTCCTTTTGAATACATATCACTTGATCCGCCCTTATTTACATTGTATGGGCCTATAAGTGGTTTTTCGTTTCTTATACCTCTTCTTGTTCCAATAACATATTCAGAGGCTGCTTTCTTACCATAATGATAATCAATGAATAGATTTTCTGAATAAGTAGTAAAACCCTCATGTATCCACATGTCTGCGATGTCTTTATACGTAATGTTATTAGCAAACCATTCGTGACCAGTTTCGTGAATTATTATATAATCAAATTTTAATCCCCAACCAGTTCCTGAAAGGTCTCTACCTAAATAACCTTTTTTGTATTGGTTACCATAAGTTACAGAACTTTGATGCTCCATACCTAAATAAGGTGTTTCAACAAGTTTGAAACTATCTTCATAAAATGGATATGGTCCAAACCAATGCTCAAAAGCTTGCATAGACTTGATTGCGTCTTTAAAGTGAATTTTTGCTTTTTCTAAATTATAACTCAAAACATAGTAATCCATGTCCAGATCACCCTTCTCACCCTTATAAACTTCTGAAAAATTAACATAATCTCCTATGTTAATATTAACCCCATAATTATTTATTGGATTTACAACCTCCCAATGAAATGTTGTAGAATCAGACATTTCTTCGATCTTTACAAGTCTTCCGTTTGAAATATTTGTTAGTCCTTTAGGTACATTTACGCTCATTAGCATACTTTCTGGTTCATCATACATATGATCTTTGTTTGGCCACCATACACTTGCCCCTAATCCTTGACACGATGAAGCAATAAAATGATTACCGTTTCTATCTTTTTCCCATGATATTCCACCATCCCATGGAGCTCTAACAGCAACCCTCGGATTTCCTTCATAATAAACTGTAATTTCTTCTTTGGATCCGATGTTTTGTTGTTTTTTAAGTTTAATAAAATGTGCATTTCCATCATTAATAATTTCCAATTCAGAATTATCTTGAACAGCCTTAGTCAATTTTAAAGGTGTTTGAAGATCAATTTGCATCACATCGTATGGTTTTAAAACAGTGTATGAAATTTTGTTAGATCCAGAAATTGATCTCTGTTCGGGATTAACACTTATATCAAGATGATACCTATTTAAATCCCACCAGGATCTTTCTTTGGTAATTGATCCTCTTAAAGTATCTTGTCTACTGAATTCTGTTTTATCACTTAGAATTCCTTGAGAAAATGAAATCAAAGGAAATAGAATAGTAAGAAATATTAATTTTTTCATGTTAATATATGTTATTTAATTTTATTGTAAGGTAATTAATTTTAATCGAAATTTGTATTGTAAATATACTATGAAAAAAACTTCACTCTTCGATATCCATTTAAAATTTAATGGCAAAATGGTGCCATTTGCTGGCTACAGTATGCCAGTTCAATTTGATGGTGTTAACTCTGAGCATCTACAAGTTAGAAATTCAGTTGGAATATTTGATGTCTCACACATGGGTGAAATTTTAGTTAAAGGAAATAGAGCCACTGATTTTTTAAATTACATATGTTCTAATGACATACTTTTAATGAAAGACGGAAAAGCTCAATATAATTGTCTAATTAATACAAATGGTGGTATTATCGATGATTTAATTGTATATAAATTAGGAGATGAAAATTATATGCTTGTAGTAAATGCGGCTAATATTGATAAAGATTGGAATTGGATCAAAAAACAAAACTCAAATTTTAATACTGAAATTAGTAATATTTCTGATAAAACTTCATTATTAGCTTTACAGGGACCCAAATCTGAAAAAGTTTTACAAAAATTAGTAAATTTTGATCTCAACAAATTAACTAACTATTCTTTTACAATAGAAACAATTGATAAAATTAATAATGTAATTATTTCAAAAACTGGATACACAGGATCTGGTGGTTATGAGCTATATGTTGAAAATGATCATGCTTTACACTTATATAAATTAATATTAAACTCTGGAAAAGATTATGGAATTAAACCTATAGGTTTGGCTGCCAGAGATACATTAAGGCTGGAAATGGGATATTGTTTATATGGAAATGACATTAATGACAATACAAATCCAATTGAGGCTGGTTTAAAATGGGTTACTAAAACAAATAAAGACTTTATTGGAAAAAAATTTATTTTAGAAACAATATCGAATGGAACTAATAAAAATTTAATTGGATTTGAATTAATTGACAGAGGAATACCTAGAAAAGGATATAAAATTTTTGATAGTGATAACAACGAGATTGGAATAGTAACCTCAGGTACTATGTCACCAATTTTAAAAAAAGGAATTGGCATGGGATATGTTTTATCCTCTCACTCAAAATTTGAGACTGAAGTATATATAGAAATCAGAAACAAAAAAATTAAATCTAAAATTGTAAAACGACCTTTCATAAAATTAAATGAATAAAATTTTAATTTTTGGGGGAAGCAGTTCAATTGGAAATACGATTTTTAAAGAGCTGAATCCATTCTATGACTTATATGCAACTTATTTCACTAAAAATAAATTTAGATCAAACAAAAGGTATGTTTATTATAATTTAGACAACGATCCTACCATTTTATTAGAAGATTTTAAACCTGATATAATTATTTCTGGACTTAAAGGAAATTTCAAAAATCATCTTAGATATTTTGAAAAAATTATTGACTATTGTGAAATAAATAATTCCAAATTGATGTTCATTTCTTCTTCAAATGTATTTGATTCATTCACAAACTTTCCCTCATATGAAGAGGATAAAACCTTTTCAAGAAGTTTATTTGGAAGGTTTAATATACATATTGAAAATAAAATTTTAAGAATGAAAAATAAAAACTGGTCAATAAATAGATCAGCAATGATTTTTGGGAAAAAATCTAAAAGAATAGTCCAAATAATGGAGAGTGTAAGTAAGAATGAAGCAATTGAAATTTTTCCAAATTTGATTGTAAATATCAATTCTGAGCAACAATTTGCAAAACAACTCCATTATATAATCAGTAGAAAATTAAACGGAATTTTTCATCATGGTAGTAAGGATTTAATTAATCACGAAGAACTAATTAAATTAATTATTTCTCTTTTAAAAATTAAAGAATGTAACTTCAAATATGTATTTACTACGAATGAAAATAGACATTTGTCATTATTATCAAAAAAAAATAAATTTCCAAATCATTTGAATTTTGACTATGAATCTATACTGTCAGAAATTACATAAATTCATTTTATTAACTTTAAATTATAAATTCTATTAAAATATGGGAAGAGCATTCGAATTTAGAAAAGCAAGAAAAATGAAAAGATGGTCTGCAATGGCAAAAACCTTTACAAGAATAGGAAAAGATATTGTTATGGCAGTTAAAGAGGGTGGAGCTTCTCCTGAAACAAATTCAAAGCTAAGAGCGGTAATTCAGAACGCTAAAGCTGCAAATATGCCCAAAGATAATATCGAAAGAGCAATTAAAAGAGCCTCTGACAAATCAACAGGAGATTTTAAAGAAATTATTTTTGAGGGATATGGTCCCTACGGAATTGCAATTATTGTAGAAACAGCAAGTGATAACAATAACAGAACTGTTGCAAACATCAGAAGCTATTTTAATAAATATGGTGGAAATTTAGGTACAGCTGGATCTGTTGAATTTATGTTTGACAGAGTTTGTAGTTTTAAAATTAATACAGAAATTGATTTAGAGGAGCTTGAGTTAAATTTAATTGACTTTGGAGTTGAAGAAGTCTTAAAAGAAGAAGAAAACGTTTTAGTATACTCCAACTTTGAAAATTATGGTCAGATACAAAGAGAGCTAGAAAATCAAGGAATAAAAATAATTTCTTCTGAATTCGAAAGAATTCCCAAGCAGTTTAAAAATCTAGATGATGAAAAAAAAGAAGAGGTTAATACATTAATTGAAAATATCGAGGAAGATGATGATGTTCAAAATGTATTTCATAATATGAATTAGCTATGAATATTCAGGTATTTTACCCTTAATACCATTAAAAAAACTTCTTAGTTCATGTATATCTTTATCAATATCTTTAGTTAATTGATAGGGTTTTGAGATAATAATTTTTTTGTTTTCGAAATCTAAAGCTGCACAAATTACTGGAACTTTAGTTTTTTTTGCTATGTAATAAAAACCCGTTTTCCATTTATCAACTTTTTTTCTTGTTCCCTCTGGGGAGATACCTAAAATAAAAGTGTCTTTTTGATTAAATATTTGAGCTATTGAGTCAACTGTATTTGAATAACTACCTCTGTCAACAGGAATCCCTCCCAGCCATTTTAAAAAATATTTTAAAGGAAATTTAAATAATTCCTTTTTTCCAATGAAACTGACATTTTTCTTTTTGAACAAACTTCTAGCAAAAATTGCGATAAAAAAATCTATCCAATGAGTGTGAGGTGCTGCTATTATAACACACTTTTTAGGAAAATTAGTATCTCCAATTATTTTCCAATTAAGAATTTTATAAAAAATGAATCTTCTAATTTTGATCATTCAAAAAGTTTTCTAGCTTTTAATAAATCATCCATGGTATCAATTCCAATAGTTTTAAAATCTGTTTGAACCATTTTTATTTTTTTACCTTTTTCTAAATATCTTAATTGTTCGAGTTGTTCGATCATTTCAAGTCTTGTAGGGATTGAGTTGTAAAATTCAATTAATGCACTCTTTCTAAATCCATAAACCCCAATATGTTTATAATATTTTATACTTTCCTTCGATCTGTTGTATGGAATTGGATTTCTTGAAAAATATAATGCAAAATCATTTGAATCTGTTATTACTTTAACTGAATTTGGGTCGTTTAAAGTTTTTTCATCGTTAATTTCTTCCATTAAAGAACATAAATCTACTTCTTTATCACTATCATTTAGAAATATATTTATTAGCTTATTTAGACTTTTTTCATCGACCAAAGGCTCGTCTCCTTGTACATTAACTATGACGTCAACATCTAAATCTTTGGCAAATTCAGCAATTCGATCAGAACCTGAAAAATGCTCTTTCTTACTGAACAAAATATCATTGTGAAGTGGTTTTAAAAAATCGTAAATAACTTTTGAGTCAGTAACTACATAAACCTTTTCAAATAGATTGGTTTTAATTGTATTATTTAAAGTAGATAATATAATAGGAATACCTCCAAGATCCATCATTAGCTTTCCAGGAAGCCTTTTTGAATCATACCTTGCAGGTATCATAGCAATTATTTTCAATGCTCTAGTTTTATTTCAAAAATACATTTTAATTTTAAAAGCCGATTAAATATAATTTCTTTTCTGATCTAGTTACAGCTGTGTAAAGCCATCTTAAATAGTCCATATCAATTCCATCTTTTAGGTATGGCTTTTCTATAAAAACAACTGGCCACTGACCACCTTGAGATTTGTGACAAGTTAAAGAATAAGAAAATTTTACATTGAGTGCATTGAAAAATCGGTTTTCTTTTATTTTGACAAACCTCTTGTAATTTGATTTTAAATTAGAATAATCCTTTTGAACTTCATTGTAAAGTAAATTTGATTGTTCATATGTTAAATTTGGAGAATCAGAGTTTAGAGTGTCTAGAATTATTATAGTATCTATTACAGGTTGCTCTGGATAATCAACAAGTTTAATTTTGATTTCAGCAAATTTAAAAGTGTACAATTCTTTTATAGAATAAATCTCTAAGACTTCAACTATATCACCATTAGCCAAAAATGAAATATTTAAAGACTCATTGGACCAGAAATAATTATTTTTAGTGATTATTAATAAGTCTCCAACGGAAATAATATTTTCATAGTACAAAATAGTTTTTCTAATTTGTTGATTATATAAATTTGCTCTTTTATTCGATCTAACTATAATCATAGTATTGTCTGGCCCATAACTGTTATATGAAGATTCTATTTTTTCTTGAATTTCAAATCCATCATTTAAAATCTCAACATCTTCAAAAATTTCAAATTCAAAATTTAAAGTGTTATCAAAAATATTATTCCTAATTGTTGTTGCATTTTTCAATATTCCAGAGAAATTAGACTGCCTAACAACTTGACTTAAGGTAAATTGCATAGATTTTATTCCATATGTTTTTAATATAAATTCAGAATCCAAAGCTGGACTGATACTTTGCTTTACTGGGGGAAGTTGAGCAGTATCACCCAAGAAAATTACTTTTGAATTTGATTTAAAGTCTACATACTTAAAAATATCCGACAATAAAGACTTTCTTTTAAATAAATCAGTGGAATTTAAAGTATCAGAAATCATTGATGCTTCATCTACTATAAATAGGGTGTTTTTTATTTTATTAAGTTTTAATGTTGTTTGAAATTTACCAAATTTATCGACAGAAGAATAATATATTTTTTTATGAATAGTGTACGATTTTTTTCTTGTATAATTTGACAATACCTTAGCTGCTCTTCCTGTTGGTGCAAGCAAACATATTTTAAAATTTATGTACTTTACGTTATTAGCAAGAGATTCCATTAGAGAGGTTTTTCCTGTTCCTGCATAACCTTTTAGAATGTATAATCCCTCACTATTAGTGTTGGTTAAGAATTTACTTAATGATATAATAGCATTTCTTTGATCATCTGTTGGTTGAAAAGAGAATTTTTTAATTAAAAGTTTAGAAAAATCATGAAAATCCATCAAAAATTTCAAATTATATTCTATATTGGGCGATTAGAAAAAAATTGTAGTTTTGTTAAATATAATTAAATAATCAATGGAATTTTTATCAAAATATAAGAGAATTATTGAATCGTTTTTATGGGTATTAATTTTAGTATTTGCATATCAGGTATACAACTCTATAAATGCTCCAATAAAATTTAACGAAGTTAAAAACGAAAGATACTTGAAAGTTATCGATAAGCTAAAGGATATAAGAAATGCTCAGATAGCTTACAAAAGTGTTAACGGAGTTTATGCGGACAATTTTGATGGTTTAATCAAATTTATTGATACTGCTCAGTACACGCTTATCCAAAAAAGAGATTCTAGTTACATGAAATACAATAGGGTATATAGAATTGATATGCTTGAAGAAATTGTTGTAATTGATACCTTAGGTTTCGCATCAGTAAAAGATTCTTTATTTGGAAATTCTGACAGATATAAAACTATGGCTCAAGTACCAATTGATGGAATTGATAAAACATTTTCTATAAAAGCTGATGTAATTGATAAAAACGGATATAATGTTCCTGTTTTTGAAGTAAGGATTTCAAAAGATGATGTTTTGTTCGATCAAAACAAAGACTTATTAAAGCAGGAAAAAGCCTTAATGTCAGTTGATGGTGTAAATGGTCCTGATCTAGTACTAGGATCTATGACAGAGGTTAGCACCAATGGAAATTGGCCAACCACCTATGATGCTATCGCAAGAAAATAGAAAACTTAACGAGAGTCAAAATTTAAAAATTAATGTTAGTTTAAATGAATTAACAGTTATTTTAAAAAGTGTCAATGAAAACACAATAATATTTTCAAAGAACCTAAAGTTTCCAGAAAATTCCTCAACTGATGTTTTACTTGATAAATTAAAGTTATGCCTAGAAAAGCTTGAGCTAAGAAATGTTCTTAGAGTCAAGCTACTTGTCAATAATGACTTATCCGTATTAGTTCCTAATAATATATATGATAATGATCTTAAACTTAATTATCTTAAATTTAACTCAGAGGTTTTAGAAAATGACACAGCTGAGGTTGATGAGTTAATTGAAATAGATGCCAAAAATGTTTATATACCCTATGCCAACATAAATAATTTTTTAATTGATAAATTCGGTTCTTTTGAATTTTATCACTATACAACTCTTCTTATTCAAAATATTTTCAATAAAATTGAATGTTCTGATTGTGTTCATTATTACGCTAACGCACAACATAATTTTCTAAACATTATAATTTTTAAGGGAAAAAGTTTAATTTATTCCAATTCCTTCAACTATAAAACGAAAGAAGACCTTCTTTATTATATACTTTTTGTTTCAAAACAGCTTAATGTTGTTAATTCGGAAACTGAAATTATGTTTGTTTCTAACAAAAAAGAAGCATCAGAAGAATTTAATTATTTAAAAAAGTTTGTGAAAAATACAATTCACGTTGAAGAGAGTATTGATATTTAGATTTATTGTAATCATATGAGAATAATTTCCGGAAACAACAGAGGAAAAAAAATTAATATTCCAAATAATCTTCCAGTTAGACCTACAACTGATCAATCAAAAGAAGCTCTTTTTAACATATTAAATAACCACTATTTGATTTCAGAAATTAAAATTCTTGATCTATTTAGTGGAAGTGGAAATATTAGCTACGAATTTGCATCAAGAGGATGTAATGAAATCTACAGTGTTGATAGAAACATTAAATGTGTGAAGTTTATTAAAAAAATTTCAAATGAATTAAATCTCAATTTAAACGTTATAAAAGCTGATGCATTAAGTTTTATAAAAAAAATAGACATAAAATTTGATGTCATTTTTGCCGATCCACCCTACAACTATAACACAAAAGAATATTCAATTATAATTGATAAAGTATTTGAAAAAAAGTTGTTAAATGTAAACGGTTTATTAATCATTGAACATTCAGAAAAAATAAAACTTGACGAATACATTAATTACAAAAAATCATATCATTATGGAGGATGTTCGTTTAGTTTTTTCAAAATATAAATAACTTAATCCCAGTAATTTATATACTTAAATATAATTCTATACTTTAAATTTTTAAAAAAACACTTATTGGTTTATGATCAGATAAATTTATGTTATGTTTTACAAAATTATTTACAGAAATTGATGGTGTTGTAAACATAAAATCTATCCTCATTGGGATCTTGCCAAGTCCATATGTTGAGCCAAATCCTCTTCCCTTTTTCAAAAAAGAATCATCAAAGTGATTGCTAATTTTTTTGTAAACAAATGAATACGGAGTACTATTCAAATCGACCGAAATAACACTAGGCACTTCATTTTGATTTACATTAGAAATCAAATAATCAATTTGTTTATTTTGAATTTCATAGACATGTTTTGACCTTTCTAGAACCTTTTTAAGTGATTTTTTATCCATTTTTAAAGAAACTAGATCAAAATTATATGATTTAAGATGTGAATTGTAGATTCTTACAGTATCATTTTGAGAAACCACATCAATGAAAATTGCTAAAATTTTTCCATATTGATCATCAATATTTCCTTTTTTTACTATTTTTTTATTTGAAAAAAGAGCTAACCCAACATTTTCTCCATTTAATCCAAAATGACTATTCTTATAGTGATTAAATAAATATTTATAATCGTTATGAAATTCTTGTAAAGACAAAACATCAGGTGAGTTAACTTTAGAGAATTCTGATATTTTTTCAGCAATTGAATCTGACTTAATCCAATTATAATGATTAAATAATCGCACATTAAAACTCATTAGATGTATTTCATTTTCAGAGGAAATGTTATTGTCATTATCATATTTGTAAAATGAAATATCAAAACTTAATAAAAGAAATATTGAAGAAAAAATAAATCTATAATCTAATTTAACAAGCCAATACAGTAAAAAGAATAAGTTAAGAGCATATATAACTGGAAAAAAGACTGATATTAATGAGAAGTTTGAAAAATATTCTAAATAAAAATTATTAAACAAAAGACATATGGAATGTAAAAAACCAATTATGATGTTTATTAAAAACATGATTTTGGAAAAAATTGATTTATCAAATTTAAAAATCACTTTTCTCCAGCTTTAAATAATGTTTCTTTCTCTGATTTTGACAAACTATCGTATCCAGATTTACTAATCTTGTCTAATATTAAATCTATTTCTTTTTGCTTAACTGAAATATTTTTTTTTCTAGAATTTCTTTTTTTATTTGAGGTGTTAATTCGATTCTTTTTAAATAAATAATCATAAACGGTTATTATCCAAACACCAAAATCTTTTCCTTTATTAATGCTCTTGTTATAGTAATAACCAATGAAAGCACCACCTAAATGCGCCAAGTGACCACCAGAGTTTCCAGCTGGAATTTGAATAATATCAAAAACCACTAAAAGTATAGCCAAATAGTAAATCTTCACATTTATAAAAAAGATTTGAATCTTAAAGTCAGGACTGTAACTTGCTAAAAAAATAAAAACAGCCATTACTCCTGCAGAAGCTCCGATCATGGATGAATTTACATTGTTAAAGACTGGAAAAACATTATAACTTATTAAATAAGTCAAGGCACCGAAAAGAATACCTAAAACAAAAACTTTTATAAATGTTTCTTTTCCAAATAAATCAAGAACAACCGTTCCACTTAGGTGAAGAATAATCATGTTGCCAAGTAAATGCCACAAGTCTGCATGGAAAAAAGCATAAGTAATTATTGACCACGGCTTGTATATCAACGTGGACAAATCTTGGGAAATATCAAAAAAACCAATAATTGAAAATTCTTTTATTTGAAATAAAAAATATAGAGTGTTTATTAAAAACGGAGCAATAAAACACAAGATCATTATCACAATGATCTTATTGAGGGAATTTAAATTATTGAATTTATAACCTGTTCTATTAACTAATCCCATCTTCTATCATTAAACTGATTTTTTTTCCAATATAAAAGCATAATTAAACCAATTAAAGCCCCTCCAATATGAGCAAAATGAGCTATTGGACCAACTGAAAAAGATGATATTCCAAAAAATAAATCAATCATTATCAAAAGAGGAACAAAAAACTTTGCTTTGATTGGAAAAGGAAAAAACAATAGCATAAGCTTTGAGTTAGGAAAAGAAAATGCAAAAGCAACTAAAACTCCATATATTGCTCCAGAGGCTCCAACCATCACACTATTAAATCCACTAATGGCAGCCATGTAATCACTTTGACTCATATATTCAAGAATAATGTCGGGAGAACTTGAAGATAAGTTATTTAGCTCTATTATTTCATACAGATTTTGAATTTGAAAATAATAAAATCCAGTTTGAATAAAAGCAGCACCTAAACCACAGGAAATATAAAAAAACAAGAATTTATTTCTACCCCACATTTGCTCAAGAGGAGATCCAAACATCCACAATCCAAACATGTTAAACAAAATATGCGTTGGACTTCCGTGCATAAACATATGGGTAAGAAATTGTGTAAATAAAAATTTTTCATTTTCATAATAATGCAATGCTAAGATATCATAACTCAAGTCTCCTAAAAACTGGGAACCTATATAAAATATTACATTTATAATTATTAATTGCTTTATTGTTTCAGGAATCGATCTCATGAAAAAAAACTTTTTACCTGTTCGTTAGAAATTACTTTAAAAATCAATTTACCGAATGGACAAACATTTGAGTCCTTACACGCAAATAAATCATTTACTAATGATTCCAAAACTTTATTGTTTATTTTTTCATTACTACTAACGGAAGAATACTTTGAAAGTAGCTTTGCTATCAAATCATTTAATGTATGACTCAAATTATCTTTTTCCGAATAAGCTAAAAAATCTAGAAATAAATTTTTAACGTGACCCTGATTTAAATAGGGATTTATACCAGAAACTTCAATATATTCAGAATTAAACAAAGAAAATTTAAACCCAAGATGTGTCAAGGAACTCTCAATTGTCTTTAATTGTCTAATTTCTTCATTATCAAACTCAAGTTTAATTGGAAATAATAGTGTCTGACTGGGGTTTGTTTTATTGGATAAATCTTTTAAAAAACCTTCATACAAAATACGTTGATGAGCCCTTTTTTGGTTAATTACAATAATTCCAGAGGCATTTTTCGTAACAATATACTTTGAATTAAGTTGAAAGACTGGTAATATATTGAGTGAAGATAAGCTTAAATCATCAGAAACTTCAATTAAATTGCTAGTTGAATTATCCAAGTTGTCAATTGAAAAATCACTAGACTTAACGTTTTCTGTTTTGTTTAAATCCTTAAAAGGATTGAAGCTTCTATCCACATCTACTTTTGGAACTTTTGGAATAGAATCCTTATACTCATAAGGAGTATTTAAATTAACATTACTTTCAAAATCTATTGTTGGGGCTATATTAAATTGACCCAAACTATGTTTAATGGAAGATATTAAAATTGCATATAAAGACTGATCATCATCAAACTTTATTTCAGTTTTGTTAGGATGAATATTAACATCTATACACTCTGGAGGAACATCAATCTTTAAAAAATATGAAGGATGATAATCATCTTGAATTAAACCTTTATAAGCAGTTTTAACAGCATGATGTAGACGGTTGCTTTTTATAAATCTTCCATTTATGAAAAAAAACTGAGAAGATTTTGTCTTTCTTGAATATTCAGGTTTGAATACAAACCCTTTTATTTGAGCAATTTCTGTATTTTCCTTAATTGGTATTAATTTCTGATTAGTAGCACTTCCAAAAACTCTAACTATCCTTTCCTTAAAAATAGATTTATTTAGATTGAAAATCTCATTTCCATTATTAATAAAAACAAAAATAACATTATGATTGATTATTGCAACTCTGTGAAACTCATCAATAACATGCCTGAGCTCTACGTTATCTGATTTTAAAAAATTTCTTCTTGCAGGAACGTTGAAAAATAAATTTTTAACAGATGAAGAGGTTCCTTTATTACAAACAATTTCATTAAAAGATTTTTCAGATCCTCCATCAATTTTTAGTTCATAACCTAACGAATTTTTATCATTACTCCTTGAAACAATAGAAACTTGAGCAACTGAACTTATACTTGATAAAGCTTCCCCTCTAAAACCCATTGTTTTTAAACTGTACAAATCCTCTGATCTTTTAATTTTTGATGTAGAATGTCTTAGGCAACAAATTTTTAAATCTTCTTTTGACATTCCAGATCCATTATCAGAAACTTGTATTAAAGTCTTTCCAGCGTCTTTTATGATAAGGGTTATTAAATTAGCTCCGCTATCAATTGAATTCTCTAAAAGCTCTTTAACGACAGATGATGGCCTATGTACCACCTCACCAGCAGCAATCTGATTTGCCACATTTTCAGGGAGCAATTTTATAATACTCATATCAAAAATTAAACAAAAATTGAAAGATCAAAATCAATAACGTACAAAAACAAAAATACTAAGACAAGTAAAATAAAAATCAGTGTTTTTGAAAAAGTACTATTAGCTCTGTTTCTATACATTAGTCTTTCTTCACTCCATTTTGAAGAAACATCATAAGAACTTCTTGCTCTTTTTTGTTTTTCATAGACTGAATCAAACTGAAAAATATTATTATCAGACTTATCTTTTAAATATCTTGGACTGTAATTAAACTTTTTATTTTTAGTAAGCTTGAATAGATTTACTTTCACAATATTTATGATTTAAATCAAATGTACAAAATTGAGTCCAAATTTTAATCAATTCATCTAATCGTAATCCTTATATTTGAAAAAATGAAATTCAATAATATTCATAGTTTAAAAGATATAATTGACGATTGTAAAAACATTGTTATTATACCTCATTTCAATCCTGACGGAGATGCAATCGGAAGTTCACTTGCATTGCACGGAATACTAAAACAATTAAATAAAAAATCAACAGTCATTAGTCCAAACATGGCCCCAAATTTTTATAGTTGGGCCCCTTCATATAATGAAATTATTTACTTTGATGAAAAACCTGAAAATTGCATAGAAATATTAAATCAGTCAGATTTAATATTTACACTTGACTTTAATGATTTGAAAAGAATTGGTGATCTTGGAAATGAATTAGAAAAAACAAACTCAAAAATTGTAATGATAGACCATCATCAAAACCCAACTAATTATGCCACATTAAATTTTTCTTTTCCAAATGTGGGCTCAACTTGTGAGCTGTTATATGAAATTTTACTTTCACTTGATTTTGAAATGTTAATTAATAAGGATATTTCAACCTGTTTATACCTTGGAATTATGACTGATACAGGATCTTTTCAATACAATTCGGTAACTTCAAGAACACACCAAATTATTTCAAGATTACTAGACCAAAATATTGACCATAATTTTATATATAATAAAGTTTATAATGATTCTTCCTCAAGTAGGTTAAAGGTTTTGGGAATAGCTTTAAATAATCTGATTCATATTAAAGAACTTAACACTGCCTACATGTTTCTAACCAAAGAAGATTTAGAAAATTCAAACTATAAAAAAGGTGATTCTGAAGGAATAGTTAATTACGGACTTTCACTTAAAGACGTAGTTTTCTGTGCTATTTTTATTGAAGATTTGAATGAGGATAATAATGTCAAAATTTCATTTAGATCAATTGGAAATTTTAAATGTAATGAATTCGCTAATGATTATTTTAGTGGAGGTGGGCATATCAATGCAGCTGGAGGAAAATATGAGGGTAGTTCTAAAAAAGCTATAGATCATTTTTTAAAAAATATATTTAACTATAAAAACAAATTAACATAATGAAAAAAACATTTTATACACTAATAATTAGTTTATCAATTATAAGTTCCTGTACAAGTTCCCACCCTGATTTGAATAATGGTTTATATGCTGAAATTAAAACTAATAAAGGAGACATGCTTCTAAATTTGACTTTTAAGGAAACACCA
>Ga0255773_10002882_pt1 | contig 15686 bp, 10 predicted proteins | sample 011ome_17_FD_179971 | JGI IMG/M metagenome (GOLD analysis project Ga0255773, IMG submission 179971) | Coastal salt marsh microbial communities from the Groves Creek Marsh, Skidaway Island, Georgia - 011502XT metaG (version 2) | ecosystem: Environmental > Aquatic > Marine > Intertidal zone >...
ATTTCTTTTGAGGAAGAAGATTACCTCATCCTTAATGCTATTGACCAAGCAGGAAACAAAGTGGATAGCGAAGTAGCACAAAAGCTATTTAACCTACCTGCAACTATTGAAACCCAAACTGTTATTACTGAAGCAGAAAAAGTGCAACTGGCTGAATTGAACAAAGCCCAAAAGCAAGAAATACTGGAAGAAAACATGCTGCGAAATGCTGAGTATTTTGACCAAGAATATGACAAACTAGACAAATGGGCTGATGATATGAAAATCAGTTTGGAACGCGAGATTAAAGACTTAGATGCTGAGATAAAACTCCGTAAAGCAGAGGCTCGAAAAAAACTCGATTTACAGACCAAAGTAAAAGAGCAACGAGCAATTAAAGACTTAGAGAAAAAGCGAAACGAAAAACGAAAACACCTCTTTGAAGCCCAAGACCAGATTGATGGTAAAAAAGATGATGTGTTAAGTAATATTGAAGAGCGTTTGGCTCAAAAACTAGAAGAAAAAGAATTGTTTACCATTCAATGGAAACTGATATAAAAGATTTTTATGGCAAGTAAAAAACAACAAAAACTAGAACTAACGTGGATAGGTAAAGGTGAAGAACCAACCTTAGAACCACGCATATTAATAGAAAACCCAGAATACAGTTACGGAGATTCAGATTCCGATAACATGCTTATTCATGGAGATAACTTGCTTGCTTTAAAAGCACTGGAACAAGATTATGCAGGTAAAGTAAAGTGTATTTATATAGACCCGCCTTACAATACAGGTACAGCATTTGAGGTTTATGATGACGGACTTGAACATTCCATTTGGCTTGGTTTAATGAACCAAAGATTAAAGTTGTTGAGAAATTTATTAAGTGAAGATGGTTTGTTATGGATATCTATTGATGATAATGAAAGTGCATACCTACAAGTACTATGTGATACAATATTTGGTAGAAAAAACTTTATAGCGTGCTTACCTACTATTATGAACTTAAAAGGAAATCAAGATCAATTTGGGTTTGCAGGTACTCATGAATACACTTTAGTTTATGCTAAAGATAAAGAAAAATGTAACCTTAATAAGTTTCCAATTGACGAAGAAGAAATGGAAAAATGGGATGAGGATGAAATTGGTTATTTCAAAAAAGGAGCGACACTAAGAGCGACAGGTGCTGAGTCTACAAGGTATGACAGAATAAAAATGTTCTATCCGATTTTAGAAAAAAACGGTAACATAGAAACTGTTACAAATTCAGAATTTGAGAATCTTTACAACAATGACAAAAAAGAATTCAATGACACTTTTTTAACTGAATTAAAATCAAAGTATGAAGCATTGGGTTATAATATTATATTACCAAAAGTAGATAGTGAAAATTATGGTAGATGGAGATGGGGATTTTCTGACGAAAACAGACACCGAATGACATATGATGTTATTCCAGTCTATACTAAAAATGGAATTTCGCTCTACAAAAAACAAAGACCTGAATTAGGAGAGCTACCATCAAAAAAGCCAAAAACAATTTTCTACAAACCAGAATATAGCAGTGGAAATGGTACTGGTCAAATAAAGAAATTATTTGGCAAGAATAACTTTCCTTATCCGAAACCAGAAGATTTAATCAGAGATATAATTCATCTATCTACAAATGTCAATGATTTGATTTTAGATTCTTTCCTTGGCTCAGGTACTACTTCAGCAGTAGCTCAAAAAATGGGGCGCAAATTCATTGGAATAGAGATGGGTGAACATGCCTATACGCATTGTTTCCCAAGACAAAAAATGGTAACGGATGGTGAAGATCAAGGGGGTATTACAGAAGCTGTCAATTGGCAAGGTGGCGGTGGTTTTAAATTCTATGAATTAGCACCTAGTTTGCTAAATAAAGACCAATATGACAATTGGGTAATTAGCAAAGAGTACAATGCCAACATGTTGGCCGCAGCTATGGCAAAACAAGAAGGGTTTAGTTACTCCCCAAACACAGATAATTATTGGAAACAAGGCTTCAGCTCCGAGCAAGATTTTATTTACACCACTACACAATTTGTTACAGTTGAGTTACTAGACCAACTACACGACCAATTGCAAGAAGGTGACAGCCTACTCATTTGTGCAAAGAAATTCCAACCAGAATGTGCCAATCGCTTTGGTAATATTTCTCTTAAGAAAATTCCACAAATGCTATTGGGAAAATGTGAATTTGCCAAAGACGATTACAGCCTCAATATTATTAATCTTCCACAAGAAGACGATATTAACGAAACAGAAGAAGACTTAGAAAATGAATAATACTGCTAATAGAATAAAAAACCGTTTATCCTTAAGAGACCCATTAAAAGACTCATTGGATTTAGTAGCCATGTTGGCTGAAGAATTAGAACTAAAAAAGGAAGTTGATTTACAAGCTGAATTAGAAAAAGTAAAAGCACACTACCCAAGTTGTAAAGATTTCGAAAGAGACTTTGTTTCGCTTTGTTTCTCTATAGCTACAGGTGTTGGCAAAACCCGTTTAATGGGTGCTTTTATTACCTACCTACATTTAGAGAAAGGCATTCGAAATTTCTTTGTATTAGCTCCTAATCTTACGATCTATGAAAAGTTGATTGAAGATTTTGGGAATCCGAATCATCCTAAATATGTATTCAAAGGTATTAGTGAGTTTGTAACAGCTAGACCTATAATTACTAGTGGGGATAATTATAACACTCAATTAAGTACAGATCAGGCTGGAGCGATAAGAATTAATGTGTTTAATATTTCTAAATTTAATTCAGATAATAAGGTAGGAAAAGGAAAAGCTGATAAAGGAAAGCCACCTAAAATGAAAAGGCTTTCAGAATTTATTGGTAAATCTTATTGGCAATATTTGTGTGATTTACCTGACTTAGTTATTCTAATGGATGAAGCGCATCGCTACCATGCAGACGCTTCTAAAAATGCGATTAATGACCTAAAACCTGTACTTGGCTTAGAGTTAACCGCTACCCCAACAGATGAAAAAGGTAAAGCATTTAAAAATGTAGTTTTTGAGTATAATTTGGCTCAAGCATTAGAAGATGGCAAGTATGTAAAGTCGCCTGCTATTGCCACTCGTAAGGATTTTGACAAAAAGAACTTAACTCAAAACGAAATAGACCAATTCAAATTGGAAGATGCTATTTCTGTACATGAAGACACTAAGAATGAGCTTGAGCTTTATGCTCGCAACAATAATGTAGAACAAGTAAAGCCTTTTATTCTTGTAGTTGGAAAAGACATAGCACATGCAAAAGAAATCTACGATTACATAAGTTCAACTGCTTTCTATCAAGGAAAATACGAAGGCAAGGTTTTACAAATAGACTCTTCTACCAAAAAAGTAGAAGAAATTGAAAAACAATTTTTAACCTTAGAAAACCCTGATAACGAAATTGAAATTGTTATTCACGTAAACATGCTAAAAGAAGGTTGGGATGTAACAAATCTATACACGATTGTGCCACTTAGAGCTGCAAATGCTTCTATTTTAATTAAGCAAACCATCGGTAGAGGTTTAAGACTTCCGTACAACGGAAAGCGAACAGGCGTTGATAAAGTGGACAAACTAACGGTGTTGGCTCACGACAATTTCGACAAGGTTATTACTGAAGCTAAAAATCCTGATTCTGTTTTAAATAAGTTAACCTATATCGAGCTAGATGAAGCAGAGTTAAAAACTCCTTCTGTTGTTGTTACTTCTGAAACCAAAGTAAATGCAGAAGTAAAGCGCGAACAAGCTAAAATTGATCAGGTTCAAAACCCTGAGAAAAAACAACAGTTAACACATGCTTTAGAAGCCAAAAAAGCCATAGTAAATGCTATACCAACATTCACTGCAAGTGAGGGGGTGAAAAGTGTAAGTGATTTAGCTAGACCAGAGGTTAAGAAGAAGGCCATTGAAAAAATCAAAAAAGAGCTAACCAAAGGACAACAAAACATATTCATGCCTCAAATTGTGGCAGAAGCTGAAGCTCAGTATGATGCAGTAGTTACCTCATTTAAGGCTCAAATTATTGAGATACCAAGAATGGATTTGGTATTAGAAGAAGTAACCACTTGGTTTGAAGATTTTGACTTAGATATTTCATTAGGTTTTGAACTTAACGTGATGCAAGAAGAAATCATCCGTATGGGCTTAAAAGACCAAAAGGTGGATACACTTGGTGTTCGTCAAGGAGCATTTGTGAATGAAACACCAGCCAATCAGGTAATAGCTGAATTGATTAACTACTCTGATGTTGACTATGATGAAAGCGCAGATTTACTAAATAAGTTGGTTCATCAAGCTTTGGACAAAATGAAAGAAGCTAGTTCTGAAGAAGAGCTTCCTGTTCTCGTGCGTCAATATCGTAAATTGATTGCTAGCAGAATATATGACCAATTAAAAGCTCATTTTAAAATGAGTGATCCTGATTATGTTCCACCAAAGATTTTACCATTTGTTAAAATTGAAGATTGGAATTTTACAGTACCAAAAGAAAATGGTTATAAGCATTATACTGACATCATTCAACCTTTAAGTCTAGTCCCTAAATATGTTTATCGTGGATTTGAAAAAGCTTGCCACTATGAGTATAAATTCGACTCTAATACTGAAAAGGATTTTGCTTTTGTAATTGAAAATGATAAATCAGTTTTAAAATGGTTAAGACCTGCTGATAATCAATTTAGAATATACTGGGGGCAAAATTCAAGACGATACGTTCCTGATTTTGTAGTGGAAACGGAAGATTCCATTTTCATGTGTGAACCTAAAAAATCAAAAGAGGTTGAAACAGAAGAAGTACAACTAAAAATGAAAGCTGCCCTCAGGTATTGTAAGTATGCTAATGAGTTCACGAGTAAAAACGGAGGAAAAAAATGGAGATACCTTTTGATACCTCACGACAAAGTTGACAAGACAAGTAGTTTAGAAAGTATGATAAATAGATTTGAAAAGACAGAATAAGCCAACGCAAGATCAAGCACATTGCAATCCTCCTACGTGCGGTTGCAAAGAGCTTTCACGCCAGCGCTAGAAACGAAATGAATAAAATAAAAACGGCATACAACAATGTGTATAGTGCATAGCACCCTTCGGGATGCTACGACACCATACACGGAACGTTATGCACAATTAATGTTATGACTTTAAATAAATACTTAGGTGAGTTTCACAAAGAAAATAAATTGCCAAAAAATGAAGCAACAGTAAATGCTATTTAATAACTATTCAATATTTATCTGCTTTATTACTTTCGTGTTGGTTTACAATGCGGTTAAATTTGTTTCTAAAAGCATAGTTCTCAGAAACATCATCGTGCTTGCTGGTAATTTGTTTATTCTATTAACACTTGTTAAAGAGCACACTCTAATAGTAATTGCAGTGTTATGTTTACTTGTTTTCCTAATAGGTAAAGTATTGCAAAACAAAAACTCCCGAGTGCTCTTGTTCACATCACTCACCTTAATCATTGTTCTGTTCTCAATCCGAAATTACACATACATTCAAGAATGCTTAGCTAAGGGAATATTTTCATTTTTGAATGCTCCTATTCTTTCAGTTGAAAAATTAGGCTTATCCTATATCCTTTTCCGGTTAGTTCATTATTTGGTAGAGTCGTATAAAAATAAAATTCACAAGTCCAATTTCATTACTTTTTTAAATTATATTTTCTTTTTTCCTTCCATAATTGCTGGTCCAATAGACACCTACAACAATTTCAGTTTTTGGATAGGTAATAATAAATTAAAATATCACCAAGCCTTATTTTTTGCTGGCATCACCCGCATATTTATTGGGGCGGTAAAAACAATCGGTGTTGTTCCTTACATTATTCATTATGCAACAGACTATACCACACTTACCGCTAATTTCTCCCCACTATTGGCTATTTTTATTAGCTTACTGGCTTATTCAGCATACATTTACCTTGATTTTTCTGGTTATAGCGATATTGCGATTGGATCAGCATATTTGATTGGTATTAAAACACCCGAAAACTTTAACAATCCTTATATATCCCAGAACCTTTCGGAGTTCTGGAAACGTTGGCATATTACATTCTCCATGTTTTTAAAGCTATATGTTTTTAAACCCTCTATCTTACTCTACAATAAGTTGATTAACCCTAAACACAGGCTACTAGTTACTGTACTTTGCTACCTAACAACCTTTGTAATATGTGGGTTATGGCATGGTGATAAAATCAATTTTCTGTATTGGGGTTTATGGCATGGAGTAGGATTAGCAGTAAATAAAATTTGGACAGTGAAAATAAAGCCAAGAATGTCATTTAGCAATACCCGTGCGTACTTATTTATAAGTGTTTTTACAACTTTTATATATGTAACGATAGGCTGGGTCTTTTTTAATTACTCCGAAGAACAATTAATAACACTTTATAACTTGATAATATGAATTTGATTCGATCAATTTATAAAACTAAAAACTTAACAAACAGCGGAATTTTCATTGTGGTTTGTGGCTTGGTGCTTTTAATAATAGGATATTTCATTCCGGATGTTAAATCTGGAAATATACAGCAACAAATCTACACGTTAAACGGGTTCAATACTAAACATAACGACCATACAGAATTGTCAGACTTTTATCAATCAATTAAAAAGAATAACGGATTTTTGGTGTTAGGCACCTCTGAAACCACGTCTTTAAATGGCGGAAACTACTACGACTTTCTAAACAATGATAAAGAGATTAAAGGAAACAGATTCTCCATATTAGCTGGAGCTGGAAGAACATGCGGAATACACATCCCGCTTTTACTACATCATCAAACTGAGGTTGATTCATTAAAAATAATTTATTTCATCAACCCCGTTTATTGGAGAACAGATCTTTGCGATGTGAGTTTAGAATATTGGAACAGATATAGTAATTATAAAATGTGCACCGATTTTAATTTACCTCCTAAAGAAAGAGATGACTTTTTAAATCCAATAATCGCATACACTGATAAATTAGATTTATTTAGTAAAAGCACTCAGTATTTAGAACAAATTATACGTTCAGCAAGAAGAAATTATTTCCACAAGCTTCGCTATAGCATTTCTCCAGAAGATTATTCATCACAATTTCGATTTCTTTCTTCAACAAAAGTCGACTACACAAGCGACCCTCTATATGGCAAGCCTAACCTAGAATCAATTGATACGACTTGGAATATATTAAAAAGTTTTACTAATAAAAGCTGGTTCAAGCCGATAGATAAAGCAAATAATTATAGGTATGAAGAATTAACTTCATTTATAAAATTATGTGAAAGTTTAGGCATCAAAGCGACCTTTATTGTAGGGCCTTATAATGAAAGGTTTATAACTCAGTATGATCCTAAGAGTATTGGAAATTATAACAGCACTGTTGAAAATATCAAGCAACTATTAACCGACTCAAACGTTGAATTTATTGATGCTACGGACATATCAAATGTTATTGGTGCATTTAATGATCATCAACACCATTCAAGTTACGGGGCATTTCTGATATACCGAAAAATTAAAAGTCAATTGTATGGAAAAGAAAGTCTTTAGTATTCTTGGGAAATTTTGCATTGCGCTGCTATTGGTGTATTTATTAATGTCAATTAATAAGGAAGATATTGAATACATATACGCGAACTTTTAGCTTGTTAGGATAGAAGATTTGATGTGGTCCGCAAATTAAAGCTGACAATAAAAAGGCAGTCTATTTTTGTAGCCTCAAAAAACTTTAATCAAGGCCTGCAAGAAAAATAGGCCATGTTTACTAACGCATTTTTACAACTGTCAATTTTCCATTGCGTATGATGCCATTCCCTTTTATATGATATAAATAGGTTCCCATACTCAGCTGAAGCTTACCTATATTTATGATGTCATTTCCATTTATAAGTTGATGAGAAACAAGTTTTCCATTCAAATTAAAAAGGGAGAATTCTACTGGTGCATCGGTAGATGATGAAATTTTCAACTGGCCATTTGCAGTAACTGGATTCGGGTAACAAGAAACCCATTCTTTCAAAGGAGCAGCCTCGATTGCTACAGCTTGATCTCCAAGGTTGATGTTATCAACATAAAGCATTTGCGACCAATTACCGTGATTTCTAAATGCGATACTTAAAAAGTCTTCTCCTAGATAGCTCGTCATGTCTATGGAATCTGTTCGCCATTCTGAGGGCGCTGGCACAAAGGGTGCGCTTGAAAAATCTGGAGCTGTTGCCAAATCAGTATCTCCCTTAAAATAAACGGTATTCCAGGTGGTTCCGCAATCGTTAGAAACCAATACTTCAAGACTATCCAAATATGCCCCACTATAACGTGCATATGCCACATCAAAAGTTAGCCAGCTACTATTCACTGAAGAAAGATCAATCGAAGCAATCATATCGCAAGTTGTGCCTCCACCATCTACATTATAATTATCAGCTAAAATCAATAAACCTAAACTGCAAACCGATTTTACTTATGTTAGCCCAATCGTCAGACCTCTTTGTCCATTAAATCAGTAACGACATGATATCTTGGATCGTCAATTGAAGATTCAATAATATTTCCAAAATTAGGGTCTGATTTTAACAATAGCACTTTGCATTCGGGACTTAAGTGTATTAGCCTTATTTGTTTGCCAAATTGTCTATATTTATCCGTAATTGATTTTATTGCTTCAATACCTGAGTGATCCGATACTCTGGATTCGATAAAGTCAATTTCTATTTTATCTGGGTCATTTTTAGGATTAAACTTGGAACCAAACATTTGAACAGAACCAAAAAAGAGAGGACCCCAAATTTCATAAACCAATGTTCCGTCTTCTTTCGTCTTTTTTCTAGCACGTATCATTGCCGCATTTTTCCAGGCAAAAACCAATGCAGACATAATTACTCCAGCAATAACAGCAATTGCTAAATCTTGCCAAACAGTAATAGCAGAAACCGCAATTAAGACGATTGCATCAGGCAATGGAATTTTTCTTATAATTCTAAAACTACTCCAGGCAAACGTTCCGATAACTACCATAAACATAACTCCTACTAGCGCTGCTAGCGGAATTTGCTCTATTAGTGGAGCTCCGAATAATATAAAACATAGTAAAGCAATAGCAGCTGTAACTCCAGATAATCGGCCTCGGCCACCTGAATTGACATTAATTAGTGATTGTCCAATCATCGCGCATCCGCCCATTCCGCCAAATAGACCGTTTAGTAAGTTTGCGCCACCCTGAGCTACACATTCTCGGTTACCACTCCCCCTAGTTTCAGTAATATCATCAACTAAATTTAATGTCATCAATGATTCAATTAAACCAACTGCAGCCATTAAAAATGCTGTCGAAATAATTAAATCCCAATGACCATTTAGGCTCCCAAAAAAACTAAATATTTGGGTTTGAAAAGAAGGCAAAGACCCTTCAAGCCCCTCTCCTCCTCCATCACTAATAAAAGAACCGACTGTGCTAACTTCTATGTGTCCTAAAATAGTAATCGCGGCAACAACTATTATTGCAGTCAAAGCAGCAGGAATTTTTTTTGTCAGCTTGGGTAATCCAAACATTATACCCATAGTTAAGACTACCAACCCAATCATCATCCACAACTCGGAACCTTCCATGATTTGTGGAGTCCCGTCCACATTTTTCATAAAAAGACCCAACTGAGAAATAAAAATCACAATGGCTAAACCATTAACAAATCCCATCATAACAGGGTGAGGAATAAGCCTTACAAACTTTCCAAGTTTTAAAAAGCCTGCTGAAATTTGAATAATTCCAACCAACAAAAGACTGATAAAAAGCCATTGTAATCCCAGGTTATCAACAGGAACTTGCATTGCATTTCCAACTTCATTTCCTTTTTGAATCATGTGAACCATTACAACTGCCATTGCTCCCGTAGCTCCTGAGATCATGGCTGGTCTACCCCCAAATAATGCCGTTACAAGACCCATCATAAAAGCTCCGTATAAACCAACTAAGGGGTCAATCCCTGCAACAAAAGCAAAAGCCACAGCTTCAGGAACCAAAGCTAATGCAACAGTGAGGCCTGAAAGTATGTCATTCTTTGGATTGTGTGTAAAGTTGTTAAATAGTTTTCTCATTTGGCTAAGGCTTTTCGGTTCAGAAAAGCGCAAAAATAACCTTTTAGTTAAAGGTAGAATAAGTTTTTTTTATGATAAATTTCCGATTCTTGTTTTGTTTATAAGAGTTTGAACAGGTCTCCATCATCAAATGCTGGGAAATTTTCACGGAATTCATTGAGGGTTTTTAGGTCCATTTCAACTATACTGATCATTTCTTTACAGGAAATGACTTGGTCTAGCCTTTCTCCTTTGGGAGAGAAAAAACGAGAATCTCCGGAATATTCAATTCCATTTCCATCTAAGCCAACCCGATTTACCCCAACAACAAAAGCTTGATTTTCTATTGCTCTTGCCTTCAATAGAGAAGTCCACGCATCGCTTCTTACTTTTGGCCAATTTGCAACATAAATTAGGCAATCATATACGGGTAATTTAGATTTTCCATCTGAATTCCGAGTCCAAATAGGAAATCTTAAATCGTAACAAATTTGCGGACAAAACCGGATTCCCTTGTGTTCTATTATAACACGTTCTATTCCCGGCGTAAAATAATTCTGCTCATTAGCCATTCTAAAAAGGTGCTTCTTATCATAGGTGATTGTGGCTCCATTTGGCGTTGCCCAAACCAGCCTGTTATAGCGCTTTGTGTTTTCGAGAATAATTAGACTAGCTACAAATACAGCGTCTTTTTCAATTGCCATTTTTTGCAACCAGCAAACAGCTTTGCCATCCATTGTTTGTACAACACTATCAGAATTTGTTGTAAAGCCAGAGTTAAACATTTCTGGGAGAACAAAAATATCGACATCTTTGATGTTGTTCAATATCCTTGAAAAATGTTCTAAGTTTTTATCGTTGTCTTCCCAAGTTAACTCGGCTTGAACTAAAGCAATTTTCATATAATTATTTACTTATCAATCTTGTGACGTGACTTAAGTTTTCGATGCCTGACCTTGAGTAAGAGCACTTTTTAATAGACACCCAAAACTAATAAATTATTGGATAAAGATCATAGCTTTCTATCATTACCGTCTTTTTGCTATAATCAGCCAGAAAAAATCCTTCTTTCAAAAAGTATCTTGAACTTAATTATTTTTGTTGATTATACAGCTATATTGTGTAGTTAATATAAATTTCTTAATGTTTATACAATTACTGCTAATAAATGGTGTTTTTTTTTGAAAAAATTTATAACTTCATCACTCTGAAGAAATTTTGGCCCAATTTTTATGTACTTTGCCGGGCAATGCAAAAAATGTCTTTTATGATACAAAAATTCATCATCGTCGCAGTCATGTTTATAAGCTTCATGTTCTTTTCTGAAGGAGGGGTGTCGGCTCAAAATGCTTATGATGCTGACGGAAAAAAAACTGGGCCATGGATTATTACAGGCGATATGAGCAGGCAGAAAGGATTTGATGACGGCGCTAAAGTTGAAGAAGGAGAATATAAAAAAAGTAGAAAAGTTGGTGTTTGGATTAAATATTGGCCAAATGGCGAGAAAAAAGCAGAAGTATTCTATGATCGAGGAAGACCTACGGGAGATTATAAATCATTTTATGAAAATGGACAGCTAGAAGAGAGTGGCTCAATGAAAGGGGGTAATTTGGTCGGAGAATTTGCTATGTACTACCCGGACGGGACACCAAAACAGAAGAAAACTTTTAATGAAGTTGGGGAAACCGAAGGTTTAGTTACTTTTTGGTTTGAAAATGGCCAAAAAGAATTAGAATTTCAAACGATTTCTGGGAAAGAAACAGGCAAGGCAGAATGGTTTTATGAAAATGGAGATAAGAAAAAAGAGAAAACATTTGTAAATGGAGTGGCAAGCGAGCCAGTATTATTTGAAAGAAAAAATCCGCCTTACGAAGATCCTAACCCACCGATTGTTGAAAAAGGGCCAAAAGCCAAGGGAGATGAAAATTCGGCGCAAGGAGGTAAAAATGGAAGTCAAATTGTTGATGGATACCACAAGACCTATGATAAGGCTGGAAATATTCTAATGGATGGAGAGTTTTCAAATGGTCGTTTAAATGACGGTAGGCATTACATTTATGATGAATTTGGCTTGTTAGATCACATTGAAGTATTTAAAAAAGGGGTTTATGCTGGGAATGGTGTTATTGGATCTAAAGACAAATACTAATCTTTTTTCTTTTTATAGCTATTTTTAGCAAACAGCTTTATTGACTAATGATTCATAGAAAAGATCCTTTTACTAATTAAAGGCAGGGCATAAATAATCTGATTCTCCTCTAGGACATGAATATATTCCAAGTATTACTTCATGTGTATTTGAGCTGCCAAGACGTATTTTCGACGTCGTAAAGTCAAAAGAATACCCCAAAGAAAAATACTCTAAAAAGTTGATTTTTACAATTCCAGCAAACGCGTCTATATTTCGCCAGGAAGCACCAACCTCAAAATGGTGATTCAATTCAAATAATAAATTTAAATCAACTGATGGGTTTGTATAACCCGTCCATTTCAGCATTGCTGAGGGCACCACATTTATTTCGTCTCCTGTTTCAAACCTTTTTCCACCGACCAACAAATAGTGTAAAGTGTTTTTAGTTTTATCAGAACCTATTAAACCCCATTTTTTTGGAAAAGCTTGGCGAATACTAAAACCCGTGAACCAATCTTTATGACCAATAAAAAATCCAGGGGAAATATCTGGAATAATAAAACGAGCTCCAGAACCTCGAATTAAGGGATCGCCGCCATCAGCAACCGATATTTTTGTAGCATCTAAACGTAATTCTTGCAATCCGGCAAACACCCCGGTTGAAGCTGTAATTCCTCTAGACAAAGGAAAATGATAGGCATAGGCTAGGTACATGGTTGTTTTTTTAATGGGTCCAATTACATCACTTTCTACATAAACTCCGGCTCCATGCTTTGTTCTAATACTCTTAACTTTTTTAAATTTTAACTCTCCGTTTACCGAAGCAAATGTGGTTTTTGGTGCCCCCTCAAAACCAACCCATTGTAATCGATATCCTAATTTTACATCTAAACATGGTTTGCTCCCTGCAAGAGCAGGATTAATAGCAAACCCATTAAAAATGTATTGTGTGAATTGAGCCGTTTGCTGACCCTTAAATTGGGCGCAAATAAAAAAAACCAATATTCCTATATACAGCTTCATTATAAAATAATAGTAATAGACCCTGTGACTATCCCTTTGTCATTTCCTGTTTGTAAATCAATTACATAAAAGTAGGTTGCCGCAGGTAATTTAAGTCCTTTGTAAGTTCCATCCCATCTTTTATCATTTGTGTAACCCACTACATTAAAAACTTTTTGGCCCCACCTATCATATACACTAACTTTTGCTCTAGGGTAACTACTAATATTACCTATTTCCCAATAATCATTTAATCCGTCATCATTTGGAGTAAGCGTGTTTGCTGAGAAAATAGGACTTTCCAAAAAAACAGTAACCTCGTCATAGGATTCACAACCTCCTGGCGAAGTCACCGTAAGCTGGTATGTTGTAGTTACGTCTGGACTGGCCAGAGGCTGGGGCGAGGTAGGAGATGACAAGTCATCAATGGGACCCCAGAAATAAGAGCCATTGCCACTTCCTTGAAGAATAGTGCTTTCACCAAAAGGAATTAAAACATCCTCTCCCGCATCAGCCATTGGATCGTCTACTGTTAGGACTATTTCGGCTGAAGTACTGCTTATTGGACAACTGCCTAAACAAGTAAATGTTGCTGTTATTTCATCACCATCAGAAAAACCAGAGCTCGTATAGGTATTATCTGCTCCAGTCGCCACAGTTAACCCGTTAACAAACCATTCAACCGTACTTGAAAAGTTACAGTCAGAAGCATTAGCTGTAAAGGTAACATCATCATTTACACAAACGTCTGTTGCGCTTGAAGAGATTCCAACCGTTGGCGGAATTTGATCAACCGCCGAACCACTAGCTGTAATATCAAACATAGCTGAGGCGGGATTTGTATCAGCTCCATTCATTGAACCATCAACTTGAACATAATAGGTAGTATTGGGCTGCAACCCTGACGCCGTAAGTGTGGATTGTCCTACTGTTCCGTCAATTGTTGTTTCACAATTCGAAACAGCAGAATAAGTAGCTTCATCGCAAGCTACACCTGCCTCGATGACAACAGCTTCCAAGCTAGAACCAAATCCAGCTGTTAAATCAAATGCCATGTTAGAAAAATCAATTTGTGCATCACCCCCTATAGAGTTTGTCGTAAATGAAAACCAAACTGTATTCTCCAAGGTAAAGCAAAAGTTTCCAGCAGCAGTAGCACCATCAGAACATCCGATACAAACGCTAATTGTTGCGTCTTGTGTACTTCCAGGTTGAGCTTGGTTGGCACATAAAGTTGTAGGGCTTGTGCAATCATCGTTTCCGGGCTGAGCATGGAACACAATAACATTTGAAACTACAAGTATGAGTATAGACAGCAGCTGTTTCATAAAACGGCAAATTTAAATAAATACCTTGAAAAAATCAACATTTTATTGTATCCCATTACAAATGAATAGTGTCGTTTTATTACATTTGTTTAACAGTTGGTACGAATTGTGCTATGTGGCCTTTATAGAAATCTATTATTATGAAAAAGCATTTACTTTTTACGGTTACAATATTCTTTCTCTTAATTACTTCTTCAAAAGGGCAATTTGTTAATTATGAAAATGACTATGGATGGAATTTAGGCTTCAACATAGGAGGTGTTTGGCAGCAAAACGACTTTGACTATACGCCAAAAGGGGGAATTAGCGGTGGGTTGACTTTTGGAAAATCAATTTATGAAAAAGAAGGCGCTTTTCTTGCTTTTGACTTACGATACAGATACTTAGGGGGATGGAATAAAGGTTATTCCACAGATACCAGCACAATCTTGGTAGACACATCTTCCTTTTTAGGTTATCAAAATTACCGACTAAACCTGCACGAGCACACACTTGAGGGGGTGCTAACGCTAAACCGCTTACGCGAGTCAACCGGTATTTTATTATATGGTTTTGGAGGAATAGGTCTTACTAATTACTCGATAAAAGCAAACTATGAAAATGGAATATTTGGAGATTACAACTATTTATCCATTGATAATTCACAAAGTCCAAATGAGATCGTAGATGACTTGGATCGCATGTTAGATAACTCTTATGAAACAACCATAAAAGAAAGAGGAACAGATTTCATGCCTTCTCTTGGTTTTGGTATTGGATATCAGTTCCCTTACCATTTTTCAATGGGATTAGAGCATAAAATCACGTATGCTTTGGCAGATAGTAAATTAAATGGGATGCCTAATGGCATAAATGATAAATACCATTATTCTGCATTGTATTTTAGATGGAACTTATTCGGTTCAGGAAGGGAAAACTATACAGTAAACAATAGCGGCAACGTAAATAACTACACTACTGTAAATCCTACGCCAGTTGTAAATACACCGGTTGGAAATAAACCATTAGTTAACATTACGAATCCATCTATAAACAACACAACCGTTCAAAACAATACCTTTACAATAAGCGCCAACATTTATTATGTTGAGACAAAGGATAAAGTTGTTTTTAAGCAGAATGGAATTCAATTAAGTAACTTTAATTACAATAGTAGC
>Ga0255773_10002903_pt1 | contig 15629 bp, 11 predicted proteins | sample 011ome_17_FD_179971 | JGI IMG/M metagenome (GOLD analysis project Ga0255773, IMG submission 179971) | Coastal salt marsh microbial communities from the Groves Creek Marsh, Skidaway Island, Georgia - 011502XT metaG (version 2) | ecosystem: Environmental > Aquatic > Marine > Intertidal zone >...
GGCCGAGAAATCAATCGCTTACGTTATTGGTGCGCTTGCAATTGTAGGAACACTCCTGATGATTCCTGATATTGCAATGTTCTATGGCTTTCATTACTGGACAGCACAGATGACAGACGGGGTCGTGGATCAACGTTTCATTGCGGTAATTGACACTGCGATGGAGTCCCCACTCGGACAAATCGCGATGGTGCCCATGCTGGCTTGGATCGCCAACTCCGCACCTCAAAATTTAAAGGCCACTTTTTTTGCGGTAATGGCCTCTTTCGCCAACTTAGCGTTATCTGCTGCACAACTCGGCACGAAGTATCTCAACCAAATTTATACGATTGCAAGAGAAGTGAAGGACCGGGAGACCGACATCATTACAACCGCAGCGAACTATGATGAGCTCGGAGCGCTATTCATTACGGTTGCGATCATTGCCATCACGCTACCAATGGCAGCGATTATGCTCGTGAAATTTTTTAAAATAAAGAGCGCGTAATTATTCTCAATATGTTTCAAAGAATCACACTTAGATCCAATAAAACAAAACAGCAAGCTGAAGATGATATTCGTCTTTCTGCAGCCAGATACGTTGATATCAAAACCGAAATAAATAATTCAGGGACACTCAAACTAGGGCGCAAAAATGCCCCGCCCGTGTTGAGCGGATTCATCCCGGTTTTTGTGGGAACAATCAATTCCGATCAACAAGGAACCATGCTAAACGGTTATTTTCGGTTCCACATGCTTGCAATCGGTTTACTTGTTGGGTTTATTGGGACTTCAATATTAAACCTAATACGCATTTTTGCTGAGAGCACCTCGGTTGGAATGCTTTCCGACCCCAGAATATTATTTGAATTACAGTTTTCTGGGATCTGTGTACTGGTCGCAATCTTTGCGTGGATGGGCGGAAAGCCGTTTAGAGAACATATGAGAACTTTTCTATTTGAAAATTTTACTTCCCAAGAAAAAAAATCCACCTAGACGTCAACCGTATCTCTACCTATCAACTTGCGATTGTTGGTTCGTAATAGTTGGTATACCCAGGCCTACGCTTCCGCCACCATTTGCCCCTCCCACATCGGTTATCTGAATAAGCGCGGAGGCAGCTAAAGGAGCTCCATTTCCGACCCCGATCTGAGCTCCTGCAGAAAAATTATCCACGGTTGTCGTAATATCTGTGGGAGAAATGACGGAAGCTCCCGCCATATCCCGGCTGCTAGCCGATTGGGTTGCGGTTAAACTCAGCGTTTCTCCAGAAACAATCGTCAAGGCAGACGGGCTGGCAACACTAGAAAAATTAAAAGAGCCTGGGGAAGTAAACTGAGAGACAGATCGATCATTTATATCCACCGCAATCGTACCGGATGTGAATACATTACTACCGGTATCTACGCCGGAAAATGTGCCTGCCATATCTAAAGATACAGTATGACCTAAAGTTTTATACAGCAACACAACATCAGTAAGTTTGATTGTTGGAGCAGTACTTCCCCCGTCAAAAGCTATTGATCCTCCAGAAAAATTGGGATCCCACGTCAAAGTACCATCGGTCAAAGCGTTAACAAATGCTTCCTGCGAGCCAAACGACTGGAATACTGGATTGATATCTTGGAAGTTATCCTCAAAATCGCTGACCGTCAACTTAGCCAAATCTTCAATCTCAAACACGTGCCCCTGAGTAGTCGTGTTAACTCCGTCAGTAATTGATAGGGTTATGTTAAAAATATTATCGCCTCCACCATCCTGCGGATTTTCAAAATTGAAGACGTTAGCGGGCGTAATACTTGCGAATGTAATTTCCCCAGTGGCCGAATCAATAGTAAATAGATCGGAATCGTCCCCGGAAACAGGCGTCAGGGTAATCGTTGTGGGGCCTTGTATTTGTCCGATAGGCACAGCAACCAATTGTGACGGCAAACCCTCATGTATCGTGAATCGCTGAAGAGTCGTGCCCAATGTTCCTGCGTTCAGGTTTAAAAACTCCTCGCCCTCCTGGATTTGTTGAAATTGATCGTCCTGAATAATGTCCTGAAAACCAAAAGAGACCTCAAAGAACGGGTCATAGTATATTCCTCCCGCCATCGGGTCATAGTAATCACCACCACCCATCATCGGGTCATAGTAATCACCACCACCCATCATCGGGTCATAGTAATCACCACCACCCATCATCGGGTCATAGTAATCACCACCACCCATCATCGGGTCATAATAATCACCACCTAGACCGGGACTTGGTCCAAAACCAAAATCATCAAACCCTGGCCCTCCGGGGCCTGGTCCAAACTCATCGTATCCGGGCCCTCCGGGGCCTGGTCCAAACTCATCGTATCCGGGCCCTCCGGCGCCCGGTCCAAAATCTCCACCAGGTCCTGGCGGTGGAACACTCCCCGGGTCAAGCGAGTTAGGTGCAGGACCAAAGTCACCCCCGGTCCCAGGTCCCGGGCCTGGGCCAAACTGATCGAAACTGCCATCTGGACCATATTGATCAGGCCCAGGAATACCTACGAAAAATGGATCACCACCTGCCTCAAAAAAACCATCACCAAAGACGAAAGTTCCCTCTGGCGCCATGTTCGGATCACCCGCATAAAACAGATCCATAGGTGGCGGTCCTCCGGGGCCTGGTCCAAAGTCATCAAATCCGGGTCCTCCGGGGCCTGGTCCAAAGTCATCAAATCCAGGACCTCCAGGCGCTGGTCCAAAGTCATCAAATCCCGGACCTCCAGGACTTGGCCCAAAATCGCCATCTGGGCCACCGGCCAAGTCTTCTCCCCCTGTCGCAAAATCTAACGGATCACCACCTGGTCCTGGTCCAAAATCTCCATTAGGTCCTGGTCCAAAATCTCCATTAGGTCCTGGTCCAAAATCTCCATTAGGTCCTGGTCCAAAATCTCCATCAGGTCCTGGTCCAAAATCTCCATCAGGTCCCGGTCCAAAATCTCCATCAGGTCCCGGTCCAAAATCTCCATCAGGGCCTGGACCAAATTCACCATCGGGGCCAGGGCCAAATTCACCATCGGGGCCAGGGCCAAATTCACCATCGGGGCCAGGGCCAAATTCACCATCGGGGCCAGGGCCAAATTCACCATCGGGTCCAGGACCAAATTCACCATCGGGTCCAGGGCCGGCATCACCGTCGGGTCCAGGACCGGCATCACCATCGGGTCCAGGACCAAATTCACCGTCGGGTCCAGGACCGGCATCACCATCGGGTCCAGGACCACCCTCGTCATCGGGACCAGGACCGGCATCGGGACCAGGACCGTCCTCGTCATCGGGTCCAGGACCGCCCTCGTCATCGGGACCAGGGCCACCCTCGTCATCGGGACCAGGACCGCCCTCGTCATCCGGACCACCACCCTCGTCATCCGGACCAGGGCCGCCCTCAATTTCTTCCTCTAACAGTGCGTCTCGATCAGTAGAAACCGAATTTAACACTGCCTCTAGCTCTGCCTGCGGAATCTTGACGGGTGGACTAATGACCCCACTAGTCGGATCGATCGTCACGCCAAAACCTGGATTCGTTACGAACTGCGTCGAAATATCATTCGCTACCTCAATCCGTCCATTCAGAAGAGCAACAGTCGTATCTACGCTCCCAATCTGACCCACAAACTCTGTACCCCGTACACCAATCGTGGCCACTGGCGTTTCAACATTTACTTTTTCAGGCGTCTTGGTTGCAACCTTACCTGATATAAATCTGAAAGTACCCTTCGTGACTTTTAATGCGACTTCGTCATCTTCGCTATTAAAGACAAATTTATCTAGAACGAGTTCGGCTTTCTGACCTATATTGATAGCCGTTTGGTCCATCAAAAGTACTTGAGCACGACTTGATTTTCCAGTCAGAATTTTATCGTTCTCAAAAACCGCAGAGCCTGGCTTAACTTTAACAACCTCTCCATTACGTTCGATAGAAACCGTGCCAATAACCGCCGCGACTGCACCGATTTTATCTGCGGCGATCGCGTTACTTACAATAAAGCATGATAGAAATAGAAGGATGAAGCATCCGTATATTTTGTCGAACCTTGTGATCATTTTGAGTGGAGAATACATTTAAAATCTTGTCGCTGTTATGGAGGCTAAACTCAGAATACCCAGGTTAGCGCTAAATTTGCATCACGCGTTACCGAGTCGAAATTCAGAATGTTTGAGTTTGTTTTAGTTTCACCGAAAGTAATGCCTAATGTTGGTATTTTCTTATTCGGTGGTCCGGGCTTTCGCCAATTAAAGGATGCTGTCCAATTGAACGTGTCATCCTCACGTACCAATTCAGAAACTGTAGTGTCTGGTCCGTTTCTGCCGGTCTTGGTTTGCTTTACGGTTAAGCTTCCCGTCCATTGCGTGCCGATCGGCGCGGAAGCACCTAACGATACACTTAACACGTCTGTAGTATCCGCGTCCGCTCTTGCTTCTGTCAAAATATAGCTAAAGTTCGGCAGGATGATGACCTTTCCGCCTAGTGGGTCGTAAGATCCTTTAAGGCCTATTCCATAAGCGTTACCGTTCTTGCTCCTTGTCGCCTCCGTCTGAAAATCATTCAAGGTTATGTCGGCTGACCCTGATAAACTGCCCTTTTGATTCCGCACAAACATTTTAGTACCACCAAGCTTGAAGCTCTTAGAAAGACTGTCACGGCCCAGATCAATATCCGTCAGCGTAAAAGAAACTGAGTCTCCCGTCGCCAGCCAATTATATCCAAGGCTAAGCAAAGCAATACGCATTCTAAGTGCCGCTTGCGTCTGGAAGTCCTTATTAATAACTGTCAAACCACCCGTAATTGCTTGAGGATCCTGATAAGGTAGCGCGTATTGATAATTTAAACCCAACAGCGACTGCTCGTAATATTCGGTAACTTCATCTCCCGCGTCAAAAAGAACCCCGGGAAATGCCGCCACCAGAGAGTTACCAGTTTCAGAAATACTCAATGGGTTATCGGCGCGGCCCCAAGTATAACCAGCAATCTTTGTCCAAGTATGTGGCGAGCGCATATCCTCCAACTGCGCTAACAGCGAGGTAGCCTGCGCTTTTTCCTGCTCGGGAATTGTTGGGTCAGCAACAATTCTTCTCAAATCAGCCTCAGCCTCAGGCAAATTACCGCGCGCAATATTCAATTGAGACAACATATCTTTCGCGAGATAGTTATCTTCGTCGTAGAGAAGGATTCGGCTTAACGTGGCTGAAAGGCCTTTCGTATTCCCCATCGCGGTTTGTGCGAGGGCGAGCCTAAAGTTCAGTTCCGTATTTTCAGGATCCATCAAAACTTCTAAAAAGATCTCATCCTCAGTCGCTTTTGGTATCGCATTGGCCACAACTTGCACCATTTGTTGAAGCTTACCCATCTGTTCAGGTTGCAAGCGAACAAACCGCAACGCATAACGGACTGTAACCAAGGTCTCAGCGTGTCTACCCGTGTTCGCAAGCGCAGCGATATATAAACTCAATCGATCAAAACGTTCTTTCGGGTCTACAGAGTTCCAATCTCTCAGCGCTCGAACGACGTCGGCAAATTGACGGCAAGCAAATGCACTTTTTGCTTGACCAATTGAGACCTGCTCTTCAAGCACCATCGGACAATCTTCAAGGACTACAGCGTCCGGTGAGGCCTCCGGATCGGCCTCTTGCGCGACAATGGTGCCACTCATCATGCTAAAAAATATTGTTAATCCACAAACCCAAAATAATCTCAAAACTAATTTCCCCTACTTTGTCGTCATTTGACGAACTTCGGAAATCTTATTCTCAGCCCGGTAAACAGCTTGATCTAGTAGCTCACCAGGATAACTTTCCGATTTCCTCAATCGATTCAGAACAATTTCTACGTCATCCCATGCGTCCCGTTCAATAAAAGCCATCAACTCATTGTGATCCGCACACCAATCTGTCGAAAAGTGCTTATGTGGAATGATACCGTAGATTGCAACAGGAATACTCTTCCCCTTGACAATTACATGGTCCAACAACACAACCTCGGCATCAGATGGTGGCTGGTCTAGAACATCGTAGGTTGATTCTCCAATTACAATAGGGACACCGTAAGCTTTACTCAGCCCCTCTAATCGAGAGCCAAGATTAATTGCGTCGCCGAGACATGAATAATCGAAACGTTGCTCAGAGCCCAGATTGCCCACCGTTACCTCTCCAGTATTGAGCCCAATTCCTATCTTCAGTGGCTCAGTAATTCGCCCACTACCTATGAGGTCTCTATTCAATACTTCCAATGCAATCATCATTTTTATCGCCGCTTCACACGCAATTCTTGGGTGATTAGGCACATCAACCGGCGCATTCCAAAAGGCCATGATCGCATCCCCCATGTATTTATCAATCGTGCCTTTCTGATCCATGATTTCATGCGTTAGTGGCGTCAATAAATCATTCAACAGAACCGTGAGTTCCTCTGGTTTATCTTTGTAGCCCTCCGACATGGTGGTGAAACCACGAATATCCGCGAAAAGAACAGTAATATCGCGACGCTCACCTCCCAACTTTAATTTATCTGGATCTTTACTAAGCTCTGCGACGAGGTCAGGTGACAAGTAGGTTGAGAATGCTTTTCTGATCTGCCCTCTTTCAGATTCCGTTCTTAATAAACTAACCGCTGTAGACGATACGAACGCCGTTAACCCAAACATGGCACCAAGTGACCAATCAAACAAATAACCACTCTTCGAAAACCACCAAAATCCCGAGCCAATAAAGGAGCCCATCAACACGATAAAAAATACAGGTGAGACGACTCCTCCAAATTTAAGAGCAACAACGACACAGACAATTGATAGCACGAGCGCACCAAACCACTCTGCGCCCTCAACAAATGAATTACGGATCACGTATTCTTCAGCAAAAATTTGTTTCAATGCTGCTACATGAAGCGCCGGGCCAGGCACATTCAGTCCTGCAGGGGTGTCGTGGAAGTCCATCAATCCTGTTGCAGTCGGCCCCAGAACAATAACACTGCCCTCGATCTCCGCATCATGAATCCCATCGAGCACCTCAGTCAGAGGCAATCCCGGCAGGCTTTTGGGGATGTAGTGAGGCACGACTTGCATTTCCCCCTGATCATCTACCGGAATTTCATAAGCACCAACTTTCACAGTTTCAATAAAAGCGTCATCCCCTGAGACACCCTTCGCAAGAATCGTAGAGGCCTGTTGTTGATTGGCAAGCATCGCTAAAAATAAGCTGGGATAGACAGATTCACCGACCCGAATCATCAAAGGAATACGTCGCAACATACCGTCTGCATCCGGACGGACTGCAATATGCCCAACTTTCACACCAGATTGTTTTAATGTGTCAGTTGGTGCGAGTAGCCCGTTGTACGTAAGTAACGCATCGGGCGTTGCGCCAATCCATGCGAAACCTGTCGACGCGTCAACGATTCCACCCTCTTTATGGCTAGCTGCTATGGCTAAAACCGATGGCGTTTGCGCAAAAACATCCGATAAAAACTGATCGTTATCAATATAGCCGAAGGCATTGGCGAATTGCTCTGGCTCAACAGCAACGTCTGGAAAATTTGATAAAAATCGAGTTGGTGACAATCGGTCTGGTTCGACTAACAAGAGATCAACACCGACCACCGCAGCACCCTTTTCATACAGGGCGATCAATATCTCACCAAGTTTATCTCGAGACCAAGGCCATTGGCCAAAAGCTTCGAGCGCCGCATCATCAATTTGCACCAATCGAGCCGGTGTCTCCTCAGCGGATCCGGTCTCAACTTCTAAAGATTGGTATCCATCAAGAATTGATAACCGGAATTTTTCAAATACGGCCCCTGGGTCGGCAAGCCTCAGGATCAGCAGTATTGTGCATAACGCCAGCGGAATCAAGACATTGAGCCAAGGCCAAATACTTTTTGGAATCATTTTCATTTTTAAGCCCTATTCACTGAGTTCAGTTCCCTTGTCACGACCAGGGTTTTCGGGTATCCAACGCAATATGCAGCATAACAGGATAGCGCCAAAACGCTCTAGTACCAAGGAATTACAGATTATTTGAAGGCCGATTTAAGGTGAATTACCGATTCCTCTACTGCCTTATTGGCCATATCAATCACAGCACCCATCAAGTAGAAGCCATGAATCATGCCCTCATAGTTGGATAGACTCACTTGATTACCCGCTTCAATAAGCGCTCGCGCATAATCAACGCCTTCGTCCCTGAGCGGGTCATATCCCGCAACAATGACTAAGGCTGGTGGTAGGGAAGATAGATCATCTGCCTCCAATGGCGCATAACGTGGATCACGGATGTCTTTGGACGTGCGTAAATACTGCTCATAGAACCATGTGATGGTTTTACGCGTTAATAAGTAACCTTCTGCAAATTGATGATGTGATGTTGTTTCTGGTTCCGGGGCAACACACGGATAAATTAACAACTGAAAACATAGCTTAGGTCCTCCGTTGTCTCGCGCTAGTAAGGCTACTGCTGCCGCCAAATTTCCACCAGCACTATCGCCCCCAACAGCAATCTTAGCTCTATCACCACCAAAGTCACTCGCCGATTCAGCCACCCACCTCAATGCCGCTTCACAATCAATGACGGCTGCCGGAAACTTGTGCTCAGGAGCCAATCGATAATCAACCGCAACAACAAGACAATCAGCTTGATTCGACAAAGCTCGGCAAGCCGCGTCATGTGAGTCGAGATCTCCAATAACAAAACCACCACCGTGATACCAAACAAGAATAGGCAGCAACTCAGAACCATCGACAGCACGGGGCGTATAAATTCTTATACCAATACTCCCCAGGGGACCCGGAATCTGCCGGTCTTCGACCTTCCAAATGTCGACCTTCGGCTTAACCTTTGCTGTTCTTTTCAGGTACTCGGCTCTCGCCATATTAGGTGTGAGCTCCCACATTTCAGGGACTCCTGCCGCTTTTGCCGCATCTAATAATGTCCTCGCTTGAATATCTAAAGGCATCGTATTTATTCTCTCGCGTATTTGAGTTTAAATGTTCCACTTGCTTTTGCTGCCAAGTGCCCATCCTCGTTAAAAATTTCTCCTTCAACAAAGATCAATGTGCGGCCGGAGCGCGTTGCTCGGGCACGAGCAGTTATCGCATCGGTCACCGTTTGAAGAAAATTTGTCTTTAGCTCAATGGTGATTGCGCCTGAAGCCTCGACGTCTATCGATTTAGCACTTAGCCCCATCACTATATCAAATACACCAAGGATCACACCCCCATGGGCCGCCCCCCAAGAATTGAGATGCTCCGGTTTCAATTGCAGTGAAATCTCAGCTTCACCATTTTTCTGTCGGTGAGCGATAACACCTAAGTGTTCGGCAAAAGGAATATTAAAATCTATACCGGATGAGTTATCTTTTTCAGACATAACACATTAAATCACTCGCCAATTATTATGCTGTCCAATTAGACAGCAACATAGCCACCATCGACCGCAATAATTTGTCCCGTTAAAAATCCAGAAGCATCGGTCGCAAGTAAGGCTGTTACGCCCTTCAGATCCTCACTACCACCAAATTTTCTCATTGGTGTTTGGTTCATGATGTGCTCCTCCGCGCGGTCGATCATCCCCGCTGACATTTTTGAGGGGAAAACGCCTGGTGCTATAGCGTTAACGGTAATGTTGTGTTGCGCCCACTCAGCAGCGAGTGATCGCGTGAAGTTAACGACGCCCCCTTTACTTGAGTTATAAGCGATCGTTGGCATAAACCCAGGTTCGGTACCAACCAGTCCGGCTATCGATGCGATATTGATGATCTTCCCGTACTTCCGCGGAATCATCGATAACTTTCCAACGATCTGACTCAACAAAAAAGGAGCCGTGAGATTCAAGTTAATCACTTTATGCCATGCGTCTAGAGGATGATCCTCTGCTTTCGCTCCCCATGCGGCTCCAGCATTGTTGACGACAATGTCAATTTGACCGTGGCGCGCCAAAATATCCTCCACCATGGGCTGAACAGAATCGGTATCTTGCAAGTCATTTACCATGGCCTCAACTTTGATTGACTGGCTCTTTAAGGTAACAGCCGCTTCCTCGAGCTCAGTCTCCTTACGTGCTGTGATGACTACGGTAGCGCCCAGCTCGCCAAGCACTTCTGCCATTTGTAAACCGAGACCACGCGAACCTCCCGTAATCAAAGCAACTCTACCCTCCAAATTTTGTAAATCTCTCAAGCTCATCGAAAAAACCTCATCTTTTAAGTTTTTAACTACAGTTATTGCAAAACATTATTTGTTAGTGTCACCTAGTGAACGACCTCAAACAATCCTGCCGCACCCATGCCTCCACCAATACACATCGTAACTACGACAAATTTTGCGCCTCGCCTGCGTCCCTCCAGTAGCCCATGACCAACCAAACGACTTCCGCTGACACCATACGGGTGTCCCAGGGCTATCGCTCCGCCGTTAACATTTAGTCGATCATTTGGGATACCTAGTTGATCTCTGCAGTAGAGCACTTGAACCGCAAATGCTTCATTGAGCTCCCATAAATCGATATCCTCAACTTTTAGTCCAGTTTGTTTTAACAACTTAGGCACAGCGTAAACGGGGCCAATGCCCATTTCGTCAGGCTCTAACCCGGCCACTGCAAAACCTCTAAAAACACCTAAAGGCTTCAGACCGTGCGATGCTGCAGCCTTATCACTCATAATCAATTGAGCCGATGCGCCATCAGAAAATTGACTGGCATTCCCAGCCGCAATCACACCATTGTCGATCGCTGGTTTAATTTGGGAAATTGACTCATACGTTGTTCCGGGTCGAATTCCCTCATCATGCGTCGCCGTCACCTCCTTGGTATGCTCTTGTCCAGACTCTTTGTCTACAATCTTCATCGTAGTTGTAATCGGAACAATTTCGTCTGAAAATAACTCGGCGTTCACGGCACGTTCCGCTCTATTTTGACTTTCTGCGCCGTAACGATCTTGCGCCTCTCTCGAGATTTGATATCGCTTTGCAACGGTCTCCGCAGTCTGCAGCATTGGCCAATAAATCTCGGGTTTCCTCTCCTTGAGCCAAGGATCCTCTATGAAGGCCGTATTCATCTGATTCTGAACACAAGAAATAGATTCAACACCCCCAGCAACATAGATCCCATCTTCACCGGCGAGTAGGCGCTGGCTAGCGAGCGCAACCGTCTGTAAGCCCGATGAACAGAAGCGGTTAACGGTTAGACCCGAAACCGTCACAGGCAGCCCCGCTCTAATCGCAATTTGCCTCGCGATATTCTGTCCGGTAGCCCCTTCGGGACTCGCACAACCCATGACAACATCTTCCACCTGGTTCGGATCAATTCCAGAGCGATCCACAAGCGTCTTAACCACGTGTCCACCGAGGGTAGCCCCATGGGTCATATTCATCGCACCCTTCCAACTCTTACATAATGGCGTCCGAACCGTGTCTACAATAACCGCATCCATAATTAACTGCTCCTGAAAAAATTAAAACTCTAGAACTATTCAAACGTTTGGTTTTTTTGCACTAAATCAGATAAAAATGGCGATACCTGCCAATGCTCCCCATGAGCTTGATTGGAATAGCGCTCAATACCCTCGACTACATTTGATAAGCCAATAGTCTGGGCATAAAACATCGGTCCACCCCGGTAACGAGGGAATCCATATCCCGCTGCATAAATCACGTCGATGTCCGAGGCCCTCTGCGCCACTCCCTCAGCCAAAATAGCGGAACCCTCATTGATTAGCGCATACATAAGTCGATCAACGATTTCGTTCGCTTCAATTTTTCTTCGTGTAATTCCTTTTTCGCTAGAGGCATTCTCAACAATAGCATTCACTTCTGGATTCACGATTGGCACGCGACTTCCGGATTCATAAGTATAGTATCCGCCACCCGTCTTCTGACCAAACCATCCCCTTTCACACAACTGGTCCGGTATCGAGACGTATCGCTTACTAACTAACCCCTCTGATTTTCGTCTTTTTCGAATAGCCCATCCAATATCGAGACCAGCTAGATCACACATACGAAAAGGTCCCATGGCGAACCCGAATGACTCAATTGCGTGATCTACCTGTTGCGGAAGAGCCCCTTCTTCAATCAAATATTCCGCCTCCCTCAAATAAGTATGAATCATTCGGTTGCCTACAAAACCGTCGCAAACGCCAACACAAACAGGTATTTTTTTAATTTTCTTGGCGAGACTCATCGAAGTCGCAACAACTTCTTTCGACGTTTTATCTGCTCGGACTACCTCCAGCAACTGCATCACATTGGCAGGACTAAAGAAGTGCAAACCAATAACTTGCTCTGGCCTCTTCGTAACCGAAGCGATCTCATTAACATCCAACGTAGAGGTATTTGTCGCCAAAATTGCTGACGGTTTCGCAACGGAGTCCAATTCAAGAAAAATCGCTTTCTTTACCGCCATTTCCTCAAAAACAGCCTCAACGACTAAATCAGATTCAGAAACGGACGACAACGCCGTGCTGCCATGTAGTAAGGCCACCCGGCGGTCGCGATCCTCAGCACTTAATCGTCCTTTTTCTACGGTTGAGAGGTAATTTTTTTTGATCGTATCGATACCTTTTTGAAGAGTTTCATCATTGGTATCAATAATGGTTACAGGTATACCAACGTTCAGAAAATTCATCGCAATGCCGGTTCCCATAGTCCCAGCACCGATCACAGAGACACTTTGAATCTTCGCTATCGGTACTTCTTTAGAGATCCCATCTACTTTATTTGCTTGCCGCTCCGCAAAAAATAAATGTCGCAAAGACTTTGACTCGTCTGTTGGGATAAGCGCTTCAATATTTTCGCGCTCAATTTTCATACCCTCTTTAAAAGACTTGTTGATAGCCGCATCAATACACTCCACGATGCGAAGAGGCGCTGGATAACCGCGCCACTTATTCTCAGCAACCGCTCGAGCCTCTGTGATGAATGCCTGTGGGTCTGCGTTCGTTTTGACAGAGCGCTCGCTAACACGAGCGACCGGTAATTCTGAGCGTAGTGCGCGCTTGATCCATTTAATCGAGCCCTCTAATAACTCTCCATCAATAATCTCGTTCACAATACCTAGAGATTTCGCTTTTTCTGCTGAAATAAAGGCGCCCGAAGTGATTAATTCTAAGGCCTGCTCAGCGCCAATGATTCTTGGAAGCCGTTGTGTACCGCCTGCGCCCGGCAAAATACCCAGCTTCACTTCAGGCAATCCAACAATGGCCTCTTTGCTTGCCAAACGATAATGACAAGTCAAGCTGAGCTCAAAACCTCCACCCATCGTAGGGCCCGACAAAGCTGCTACTATTGGCTTAGTCACCGTATCCATATAATCCAACAAATCCGATAACGTGGCCATTCCCGGCGCCTTAGGTTTGCCAAACTCAGAAATATCTGCCCCACCAGAGAAGTTTTTTCCGCCACCAATTAATAAAAATGCATTAACTTGCGGGTCATGATCTCCAGACTTGATGGCATCTAACAGACCTTGAAGCACGCCCTTATTAACGGATAACGCATTAACTGGCGGATTATTAATTTGGATCAACCCAATTGAGCCGCGCACTTCATAACTGACCACTTCTGGCATAACTATTTCCCCAATCCAATCTTTAGGCTCTTAAGCCAAAATTAAAATTCCAAGCGCAAATCTACACCTCAAGCCATTCCTTACGCACAGACTCATCAGCTTGAAGATCATCAGGCGAACCTTCAAATACAATACGGCCGTGTCCCATGACATAGAGCCTTTGAGAAATTCGTAAAGCAATAGTGAGCTTTTGCTCAACCAGCAATATAGACACCCCTCGCTTGCAGATCTCTGCGAATAAGGTGGCCATCTGCTCGACGATCTTTGGCGCCAAACCCTCAGTGGGCTCATCTATCATGACCAGATCAGGATTTCCCATCAGAGTTCGACATAATGTGAGCATTTGTTGCTCTCCACCAGATAGAACACCAGCTGGAGCATGCAGCCTCTCTTTAAGCCTTGGAAACAAAACGTACATATCGTCTTCAGACCATCTAGACTGCTTTTGCCCAGGCTTCACACCAAGTAATAAATTTTGTCTGACCGTTAGTGAGGGGAAGATATCTCTATTTTCTGGGACGTAACCTAAGCCCTTTCGAGCAATTTCATGGCTTTCCAATCCGGAAATAGATTGATTTTGAAAATCAATCTCCCCGGAATGCTCAACTTGCCCCATAATCGCTTTCACCGTAGTCGATCGACCGACACCATTGCGTCCAAGAAGGCTGACTATTTCTCCTTCGCCAACATATAAATCCACTCCTTGCAACACATGACTTTTCCCGTAATACGCATTTAAGTCTGACACTTGAAGCATAGTTTTCGTCATGCCAGTTATTCCTCATCCCCTTCAAGTTGCGTACCTAAATACGCCTCTTGTACCTTTTTGTTGGCTCTTATCTCAGTGGGTGTGCCAGTGGCAATCACCTCACCATAAACAAGCACTGAAATCCGATCCGCTATATTGAAGACGACGCCCATGTCATGCTCCACCATGAGTAGCGTCTTTTCCTCGGTCACTCGAGAAATAAGTGCTACAGCGGCATCTGTCTCTGAACGACTCATACCAGCTGTCGGCTCATCAAGAAGAATCACATCCGCACCAGACGCAATTGTAATCCCGATCTCAAGAGCCCTTTGCTCCGCATATGTTAATTCCCCTGCCATTTTTTCGCGGCGATTTTCTAGTCCGATCATGCCCAATGTTTGCTCCGCGCGCTCCCGAGCATCTTGAAGAGCAGACACTCTACGAAAAAAAGAATAGCGATAACCCAGGGCCCAAAATACAGCGCATCTTAAATTCTCGAAAACCGTAAGTTTTGGAAAAATATTTGTAATTTGGAAGCTTCTCGAAAGCCCCAAACGGTTTATAACTTGAGGCTCTTTATTCGTGATCTCAGATCCGTGTAAGGATATCGAGCCGGAAGATACTGGAAACCGCCCACTAATCAAATTAAATAAGGTCGACTTGCCCGCGCCGTTTGGACCAATCAACGCATGCCGTTCACCGGCAATAACGTCAAGATTAACGCCATTGATAATTTTAGTTTGCCCGAATTGCTTTCGAACATCAGTGAGTACCAAAGCTTCGCGATTCATGTCTTCACCTAACTCCATCGCGCCAACTCTGGAGATAAATCTTCCCAAACCTTTCGCACAGCGCGAGTCGTCCGAGGCAGAAAGAATCCACCAATTAAGAGCATTAATGCTGAACCGACCCAGGGAACCCCGAACGCTACTTGACGATAAAGCAGCTCAATCACGCCAACAACACCGATAAATGCGATACCTCCCGATAAAAATGCCAAGCCGTAAGAGGGCATCAATCGTCTAACCACACCCGCACGCCAAGCGGGCAAGTGGATCATAATCAAATTCGAAATGCCTCCTGGAGAGAACAAAATTATGAGCAAAAAAAGCAAGCCGAAATATAAAAGCCAAGCTTGCGTAAAGTTTGACAGTGCCGACTGTAGCAATGTCACCAATACTGCTCCAATCATTGGTCCCCAGAATTGACCAATACCACCTATGAAGGCCATTAACACAACATTTCCCGAGGCCATAAGTCCTAACGCCTCTGCGGTAATAATTTCATAGTTAATCGTTGAAAGCGCTCCCGCAATACCTGCAAAAAAACCCGC
>Ga0255773_10002925_pt1 | contig 15563 bp, 15 predicted proteins | sample 011ome_17_FD_179971 | JGI IMG/M metagenome (GOLD analysis project Ga0255773, IMG submission 179971) | Coastal salt marsh microbial communities from the Groves Creek Marsh, Skidaway Island, Georgia - 011502XT metaG (version 2) | ecosystem: Environmental > Aquatic > Marine > Intertidal zone >...
AGAAAGCACTGATGAAATTAGCAGTGAATCACAAAAACAGATTTTAGCGTCTTTTAAAGACATTATTTCTAATTATGACTGCATTTTACTGTCTGATTACGGCAAAGGCGTACTAACACCCAGTCTTACTCAGGCTTTAATTTCTATCGCCAATAAAAATAACAAAAAAGTTCTAGTCGATCCAAAGGGTCTAGATTATTCAAAATACACAGGTGCTTATCTACTCACGCCTAATAAAAAAGAAGCGAGCGAAGCAACACAAGTTAGCATTAAAGATGATGAGAGCTTAACTCAAGCCATTACCCAACTCAAAACACAATGCAATCTAGATGTATCGTTAATCACCCTTAGTGAACAAGGTGTGGCAATTTATGACGATACATTACGCACCCATCCCACAGTTGCCAGAGAGGTGTATGACGTTACCGGTGCGGGCGACACAGTGCTGGCATCTCTAGGCTTTGCTTTAGCCTGCGGCTATCAAATTGACGACGCTGTTCAATTTTCAAACCTAGCTGCAGGTGTGGTGGTGGGCAAAATTGGCTCTGCAACTGCCACATTAAATGAAATTATTGAGTATGAATCTAGCCTTAATAAATCCACCAGTGACGAGCACATCAAAACCCTGGATGAAATCGCCACGCTAAGTGAAGAATTAAAAGCCAGGGATAAAAAAATTATCTTTACCAATGGCTGTTTTGACATCCTACACGCTGGCCATGTACGCTACTTAGAAACCGCCAAAAGTTATGGTGATATTTTAATATTAGGGCTCAATTCTGATAGATCCGTTAGCGCACTCAAAGGTGAAGATCGCCCGATTAATACCCAACTAGATAGAGCTTATATATTAGCCGCACTTGAGGCGGTTGATTATGTCGTGGTGTTTGATGACGATACACCTTATGACTTAATCAAGGCCGTCAAACCCCACGTACTCGTTAAAGGCGGTGACTATAAAGGCAAAGACGTGGTCGGCCAAGATATTGCTGACGAGCTAAAACTGGTACAATTCGTCGACGGTAAAAGCACCACCAAAACTATCGAAAAAATCCAACAAGGCAAATAATAATGAAATCCACGATTGAATTTGAATTTAACGAACACCTAAAAACATCTCAAGCAACTTTAGACTACATTGCCAAGCCACTTGAGATTGCCGCAAATCTGTGTATTGATAGCCTGCAAACAGGTGGAAAGATTTTAATCTTTGGTAATGGCGGCTCTGCAGCTGATGCACAACACATCGCTGCAGAACTCGTTGGCCGGTACAAAGTTGAGCGTAAGGGATTGCCAGCTATTGCACTCACCACTGACACCTCGGCCCTCACCTCAATTGGCAACGACTATGGCTACAACCATGTATTCGACCGCCAAGTAGAAGCACTAGCTAGTGCGGGCGATGTGGTTATCGGCATTAGCACCGGTGGCAGTAGTGCTAACGTTATCAACGGGCTAAAAACCGCCAAAGAGCTCGGCTGCAAGCTGATTGGTTTTAGCGGGCGAGATGGTGGTGAGATGAATACTCTTTGCGATGTAAACTTGGTTGTACCTGCAGAAGATACACCGCGCATTCAAGAAATGCACATTGTCATTGGACATACAATTTGCCATTTAATTGATCAGGCTTTTAAAGATTAATTAAAAGTCTTAACGGCACTCAAAACATCCACTGCTTTAATGAGATTCATACAATCATGATGCCCTAATGGGCAAGTACGCTTCATACAAGGCTGACAATCTAAATCCTTCTTTACAATAATACTTTTTTCATTCATCCATTGCGAAGTCTCATTATCTTTAGTGGGGCCAAATATCGCCACTGTTGGCACCTCAAAAGCTGCTGCCACATGCATCGGGCCACTATCACCGGTGATAAATAAATCCAAATTCGAGATTTTATCAATCAACTCTGTAACACTAGTTTTCCCCGCTAAATTCTGATAATTTTCAACACCCTTTTCAATCAGTAATTTTTCAATATCCAAGGCAATGTCTTTTTCACCAGGCCCGCCAAAAATAACAATATCATATTCATTTGATAATTCACTCGCTACCTTGGAAAATTCTTCGGGATACCAGCGCTTAGCACTACCATACGACGCCCCAGGATTGATACCTAAAACCGGGCGCCGCTTAGCACTTGAAGATTGATGCTGAGTATAAAGCTTGAGCTTTCCGGGGTGTGAGTCAATATTCAAACTAGCATTAACAAAATCGTTGTATTTTTTGACTTGATGGCAATTGATATATTTATTTTTATCAAACTGATGCTTATTTTTGGCTGATATTAAAAATTTCAGAAATTTTGTACGAAGTGAACTTCTAAACGAGAAAAAATAATCAAATTCACCTAAATTTCTTGTAGTTTTGTATAAAACTCTATATTTCTTATCTAAAACCACTGTTTTAACCACTTTTGGATGATTTTTCAGCGCTTCAACCGATACAAAAGAGCCAATAAATGTGATTTGCACGTCATTGTTAAAATTTACGATATTTTCAATCGCTGGCGTTGCCATTACGCAATCTCCCAACCAAGTTGGAAGTTCAATTAATATCTTCATACCAATAAAGCATACAAGTACAAAGCAAGAAACACTAGAGAAGCCAACAGATAAGATAAAATTCTTCCGACTAATATTGAATAAACATTATCAATCCAATGATTATTCTGAAGTTCAATATCTAAAGATCTACTCATCATTGGATCAATATACATGGCTAAAAATACAGCACCAACTCCATGAAATGCAGTGGTTAACTGACTCATTGTCATTCTATATTCTGGGATTAGGATCGCCAAAGAAAATGCAATTAAAAAACCCGTTGAAAGGAAGAAATATGAAAAACATGAAGTAAGGAGCTTTTTTAAGGATAGATGTTTTAATTTGGGCCTATATTCCAAATCAATCTTAGTTGTCAAATTCTTCTTTTTACTCAGAACTTTTAATATTGAAATTGGGATAGAGTTTGTTTGATAAAAAAAGAACAACTTCTGAAACAAACCTTGAAAAAAATTCAAGTTAAACAATACCAATAAGGATGATAGAAAGGCTGAAAATACCAAAGTCATTGCTGTCAATAAAAACAACTGAATGCTTAAATCTGACTCAATCATGTAAGACAATGCTAACAATAAAGGCGGCAAAAATAATCGGCTCATAGTAAAAACAGAAGTCTGTAGGGTCGTTCCCAAGGCCAGTCTTTTTGTTAACTTTCCTGCAACCCTAGAAGCAAACGAAGCAGTCTCTATAAATTGCATTAGAATATAGCAAAACAGCGCTATTAAAAATAAATAAATCATCTAATCACTACACTTAAATTAACAATATATTTAAAATTCACGCCTTTTATTTTGCTTGATCTGCATGAATTTCCCTATCTTTAGCAATAAGCAACCCAAGTACAAACATTGCTATCAATGCATGCTCGTGGGCCAATGTAGTGTTCACCAAGCCCACGCCCAATACAACCATCACCACACCAACACTACTAAAAACTAGCCATTTTTCATTTGATCGCCTGTTAACCCTGTAAACAATATTAACTATTTGTAGCCAAAACCAAATAAATACAGAAAATAATAGTATGCCACCACCGGTTAAATAAACAAGATAAACATTATGAGGATGTTTAAATGGCATAAATTTATTTTTGTCATACACACCCTCTTCTTTAATGACGCTATCTTTAATGTCATCATGTCCAAAATTTGGAAAATTACCTATTCCCGTACCAAGGATCGGATCAATTTTAAACACATAATAAGAAAAATTTCTAATTTTATGACGAGCTGAATCACCTGTCAAACTTGAACCGTTGATAAACTTATGAATGACTGATGGTGGGTCGTAAACTACAATAGTAGCTGCTAAAGATATTAAGAGCACTGAAATAATTAATGAACACCAGTTGCGATAATAATAAACCGCATACAGCATACTCATTATTGTAATTATCACCAATAATCCAGATGCTGCCCTGCTATGAGTATCTATGACGGCGTAGAAAAGTATTGCTGATGTTGTAATTAATACAGTCCGCAGCACATTACCAATATTTCTAAAATTAAAAACAAGGAGAGATAAAGATATTACATATACAACGAGTAAATATATTGCCGTATGGTTTACATGGCCTACTGAATTAAGCTCAACACATGTGCCACCACTACAATCTAAATAAGCATAGGCTAAGGGCAATACAGTAAACAAAATAGCTATTACGCACAAATCGATTATTTGACGAATGGTAAATCCAGACCTAGAGATAACCCATGCAACTAAAATAAATTTAATAATATCTTTTGATCCACTTGCAGGCTGATTGTGAACAACTACCGCATTAATACCGACAGCAATATCTGCCAAGATCCAGAATAAAAATATGGTGTCTATTATTTTCCACTTTCCACCCCAATCCTTGTTTCGACTAGAAATAAATATCCAAGATATTACGAATAATATTGCAAACAGATTTTTAGGTGCTTCGAGACTTGGTAGAACAACAAGCATTAATGCTAAAAATATAAATTTTGCGTCCTGATTTTTAAGAAAATTTAGCAATTTTGTAATCATACTATTTAAACCTTGTTAATAACTTCAATTGTCTTTTGCATGTTTAGTTCGATAGATAACTTACTTGCAATTAATTTATTTTCTCTTTTTATATCGCTAAGCTCTTTGGCATCTTCAAGCAAGTCATCGATTTTTTTTGCCACTGAAAAATCTTTTGAACTGGCCATTATATACTCATCTGTTAAAATTTCATGAGCGCCATTTTGCCTAGTTGTAAATACTGCATTCTCAAAACTCATGGCTTCTAATACAACATTAGAAAAGGGCTCGTACCGGGTTGGAAACAAGAAGATATCGCTAATGGTATAAAAATCATCGACATCAGCTCTAGGGCCAGTAAATATCACTGTTTTATCAATTTTTAAATCTTTAGAAAGTTGCTGATAATATTCAAGATTTTTTTCTTTACCAATAATAAAAGCCTTGACGCTTTGATTTTTAATTTTGGCTATAATTTCTAAAAATTCTTCAACACCTTTTCTCTTAAATCCACTACCCACATAAAGCAAAATTGAACTATTTTTGTCTATATCAAATTCTTTTGAAAGTTTTTTAAATGAGCTCTCATGGTTGATAGTTTTGGATTCAACACCATTGTAAACTACGTCGATCTTATTTGGGCGAATGCCATAAGTATCGATAATCTCATCTTTAATCATATTTGAATTAGCAATAATAAATTTTGCATTATTAAAGCAGCGTTTTTCTAAAAACAAATAAATAGGATGGAGCGGATTAAGTTTTGATTTATTTTCAATATTCAAAAATACCTTATGAACACCATCACCTGCACGATACACATCAGGACAAACAATACGCTCCAAAGAAAAATATAGCTTGTTTTTTTTAGTCAGGCAAACCTGAAAATTAAACAAAATAATACGTAACCATGATGGAAGAAAACTGGGGAAAATTGAATTTACAATCTGATACTTAATGCCCTCAACCTTCAGTGCTTTTGCAAGTCTTGAAAGATAAACTTCTGCGCCGCCAAATTTGGAAGGCTTTTCTCTAATTAGATGAATTTTTTTCATGTAAACCAACTAAACAAGTAAATCAATAATTTGCTTAGCTTGCTCAAAATCAATTAACGTCATGCCTCTTGATTTCTTTACTTTATTTTTATAAAAAATTTCATGATTAGTATTAACCACCATATAGTGCAAATCATTGGTCTGTATACCATCTTTATCTTGAAATAATTGCTTGTCACTATTGTTATTCCAAGGTCCCCAAATAATTGGATAACTCGCGCCAAACAATGTTACAACGGGTGTATTGGTTGCTGCAGCCATATGCATTGGTGCAGTGTCTACGCCAAAAAATAATTCAGCCTTTGAAGATAAGCAGGCCAAATGCTTTAAAGTTAGCTTACCCGTTAGGTTAATAGGTTTTGTTTTACATGATGCTAGTATTTTATCAATTCTATCTAATTCTTTTTTTACTGGAGCCCCCGTAATTACGACCTTTACCCCCTTATCCTGCTGAAGATAATCAATAACTTTAGCCATGCGCCCATCCTCCCAACATTTAAACATCCATCGTGAAACAGGATGGATATGCACAAACTGTCCAATCTTATTATCCGCAAGAATTTCATCTATTTCTTGCTCTATCTGGCTTGACCAATAAATTTTTACCTTTTTATTGATAACCTCTTTGCCGAGCAAATTGATAAATTGTAGGTCTTTCTCAACAGTATGCTGCCATTTTTTATCATCACCCAACTTATCGAAAATTTTAACCTTGGAAAATAAGCCCTTTCTAACCGGAAACCCTAATTTAACCTTTGCGCCACTAAGAAATGCAAGTTGAGCACCTCTATCCCCTTCTGTTAAATTAATAACCATATCATAGCTATTTCTTCTAATATTACGAGTAAATTTAATTTCTTCTTTGAGTTGTGAAAATATTGATAATTGTTTGACTCTTGGCCTGTCATAAATAATAATATTATTAATATTTGGATTATTAGATACCATATCTTCACAGCCTTTATTGAGTGCGAAATCAATAATAGAATCTGGATAAATATTTTTAAGATTTGATACTAAGGGCGTTGATAATAACACGTCACCAATATTTCTAAATTTAATTACAAGAATTCTCATGAGATAAATTCCATAAATTTCTTTGAACGAGATCCCCAAGTGTAGTTTTTAGAAAAATCTTTAATCTTATTAACATCAAAATCATCATCATCTAATGCTTTAATTATCTCTTTGGCAAAAGACTCTGGCTTTTCTGGTGTGGCATAATAAACCAATGACTCATTAATATTACTTTCAATGGAGGGTAGTCTAGATACCACTACTTTTATACCTGCGCCTAGATATTCATAAAGCTTAAGAGGTGATGTAAATAATAGCCCATCTGCATCATATTTGTTGGACAAAACACCAACTTTTGATAGGGCAATATAACTATAAATCTTTTTGTGCTCTACTCTTTTTACAATTTCGATATTATCAAATACACTCAACTCTTTTGCTTGATTTTCATACTGTTGTTTGGTTTGATCATTTGCACCAATTAATACGGCTTTTATGTCTCTATTGTATTGATGCTTAATAATAGAAATAGCTTCCACTAAGGTGTCTAGTCCTTTCCATTCACTAAAATTACCACTGTAGATTACATCATATTTTGTATTTTTCTTATGTTCAATATTCAAAAAATCCTTATTAAACCCAACTGGTAGAATGTGGTGATTATTTGTACATGCAGGAAAAACTTTTTTAATCTCGCTACTTAAAGTTGAAGTAATACAGATTAAATTATCTGCATTAGAAAAAACAAAGCCTTCCAACCCTCTCATCTCCTTGGATTTTTTATACTCACCTTCTTTGCAATAGTTTTGAGAGAGAATCTGATGCGCTTCAAATACAAATTTAATATTTGAATTATCGTCTTTTAAATTTTTAATGGCTAAACGCATTTGCTTAAAATCACGGGTATAAAAAACTAGCTTGTCTGATTTATATTGCTCTAAATATTTAAGAACATTACCAATAAAGAATAATTTATTACTTTTAATGCCAAATTTTTTATTCGATATTTGTACTACATTTAAATTTTCATGTAGCTCAATACCAAGATTATTATTTAAATATTTTTTAATATCCTCACTAGAATCAAGGCAAAGCAATTCAACTGGCACAATTTCAGCCAGTGTATTTAAAAACTGAATAATACTAAGCATATAGGTATATCCATTACTAATGTGCATTGGATATGGATATATAATTCTCATAAATCTTTATATTTCGCCAATATAACTGGCTTACGTACAGAGCTATTATTAATTAAGTGTTGGCCATCAACTATGTCAAAATCTAATGTAAGCTGCTCTAAAAACTTTTCAAAACCCTCAGGTATTAGATCTTTGTGCAATTCACCGGCAATATAAGATACATTTCTCTTATTCTTTAGCCCTTGAAATAATTTATATTCACTACCCTCAACATCAAATTTCAACAAATCCACATGTTTTATACTGTGTAAATCAATAACCTTATCCAAAGTTATTGTCTTCACTACACACTTTTCATCATCATCCCTTCTTTGCACTATTGATGATGACATATGACCTTTTTGGCTAATATAAAAATCCAATTTCTCATTATTTGAAGATGATGCAGCTTTATCAATTAGGATTACCGAGTTACCGAATTGTTTTATATTTTTACTTAGCGCCGCAATATTGCTTGGGTCTGGCTCAATTGCAATCACTTTTGAGTTGGGCCAAAATAACTTAAACTGTATTACAGTGACACCTATATTACTCCCACAATCAATAATAGTTTTTGGCTCAGGAATCTTATCAAGAGTATATTCCTCATCTACAAAGATATGCAGTAATGCATCAAAATCAAGCTTTTCTCTAACAAAAAATTCAAAATCTTTCTTATTCCATTGTAGGTTTAACATTAATGGGTTAAATAAGTATTCTTTATTTTTATCATGTAAAAAACACAACTTAAGATACATATAAAAGAGCTTTAATTTATCCCTTTTGGCAAATTTAGAAATTTTTACAGCATTATAAATCCATCGTTTTAATTGCATTTTATTCCCCTTATATATAGCTCTATTGTTTTGTCAAGAAAATACCTTAATCCAAATTTTTCCCCTGATTTTTGAATTGCCAATTTTGAGAAATTAACTAAATCCAATTTTTCAATCTTTTGCAAGAATTCTTGAGCTTCATCGGTAGACTTTTGTTTAATAATCCAGCCGTCTTGATTGTTATTAATATTTTCTATCAACCCTCCAACGTTAGAAATTAATACCGGCTTTCCCATGGCCATCATTTCTCGACATGCGATTGATAATGCTTCATATTGAGATAGAACAAACCCTATATCTGCAATAGATATAACCTCTCTGACGTCATCTATAAAGCCGGTAAATATGACGTTATCTTGCATATTGAATTGATTGATGTATTGCTCTATAATTTCATTTTTTGGTGAATTGCCAACAACGATAATTTTAATTCTACTGCGTAATTCATCATCAAGTCTGGATGCTGCTTCAACTAAAAATTGCCAGCCTTTGTGCAGGGCTGTGCCGGCTACAGAAACAAATACAATATCTTTATCTTGAATATTGAACTGTTTGATCAGATTTTTCGATTTTTCTCTTGGTTGAAAATATTCTAAATCTATACCGTTATGAATGACTGTTGTTTTATTCTGTAGATCGTTCGTAATAACATGGTCATATTGAAATCTTGATACTACGATCATTTGATCAGTATATTTACCATAAAGCTTATTAGCAAACCAATCTTGCTTAATTTTAAACGAATCATGCTTAGTTCTAATAATACGAAAGTTTAACTTATAAAACCACTTACAGAGCATAACTACTTTGTGATCAGGCGTTCCGTTTACATGCACAATATCAATTTGTTTTTTGGTAATAATATGTTTGAGTTTTTTAATATTTTTTACAGTGTTAACGATTTCTTTAGGCTTACCTGGAAAATCTACATCAAACACCCTACTAGGATAATTTTTCTTTAAATCCCTGTTGAGTTTACTGACTCCTGGTACCGCAATAAAGGCATTGACACCCAGTGGCATCATACCATTAAAGAGGTAGGTTAGATAAGTAGTATGCCCTCCACCATTGCCAGGATGAAAATTGGTGTATAGAATATTCATTAATTTAGTAAACTTAAATACACTTTCATAATTTTCTCAGTCATTTGGACTTTAGAAAAATTACCTATTATGTAGTTTTTTGAATTACTGGCATATTGATTGCACAAATCTTGACTATTAACCAGCTTATTACAAGCCTCATTAAGTTCATCTTGCGAGTCTTTATCAATCAAAATAAAATTGTTATCGTGATAAAGATCTTTAGTGCTACCTGCATTGGTCGAAACAACTGCTGTTTGCATCAAAAGTGCTTGCATGACTGATTGTGGCACACCTTCGCCACTATCAGATGTTAAAACAAAAATATCTAAGGCTTGTAATAATTCTGGCACATTTGAAACATGGCCAAGCATTGAAACATAGCTTTGCAAGTCAAGATCATTGATCATATTGGATAAGTTCTCTCGTTTTGGGCCATCGCCAGCCATAACAAAATGAATTTTTTTTTCTGGATTATTATCAATGACATTGCGCGCCATGTTTAAAAAATGATCATGTCTTTTGAATTTACGCAATACCGCAATAATACCAATAACAATTTGACCGTCTTTAAACTGAAACAACTCACGACAGGCTTGTCGGTCAAAATTATTTTGGTCATAGATATCAGCATCAATACCCGTTGGAATAGATTGGATTTTTTCAGGCTTAATGCGATTGTTATTAATCATATCTGACCTAACAGTCTCGCCAGTAGTAAAAATATAATCAGCTAACTCATTAATGAAATTTGATCTTGATGATTTAATAGGGTTTGAAAGATGGCGTGTTCTAATAAATTTAACACCGGCTAATTTAGCAGCTAGTCCGCCTACCCAAGTGTCTTTACCACTATGTGTATTAACAATATCTATTTGATTTTCTTGGATTATTTTTTTAATACCAAATAGAGTTTTAAAATCGGCATTTCCTCTAAAAGGTAGAATGAAAACTTTAATACCATTATCTAATGCCTTTTGTTTGATTTGCGCATGATTAGTACATGCAAGAAACACTTCAACGCCTTGCTCACGCACTGCAATCATCTCATTAATAATACGGATCTCTTGTCCGCCCCAGCCATCTGACCATTCAGTATGTAGAACTTTAATTGTTTTGCTCATTTAATATGTTGCTAATATTTTCTTTGATTTTATTTAAGTTTAATGTATTCAAACAATCACTAACACCTGAATTATTACATCCTGTTTCGGAGCATGGTACACATTCTCTATTATCCATTATCACCCTATGCTTACCATGCTGCTGCATGCCACCTTTTCGTTGATATGTCGTTTCTGTTAGCGACTGATCCCATGGCCCCCAATTATCAACTGCAGTGGGGCCGAAAAAAGCCAATACTGGAACATCGTTTGCAGAAGCAATATGCATAATAGCGGTATCAACCACAATTAGCATCTGAGCTAACTTATTGAAAGCTGCAGTTTCTAATAAGGTTAATTTTCCAGATAGGTTTATAGGAGTTGATTTGGTGTATTTAAGGATGTTTTCAACCCTCTCTAATTCTTGATTTATAGGGGCTGCTGTAATAACAACCTTAAAATTTAACTCTAATTCGCAATAATCGATAATTTGCGCCATAGCTTGATCATCAATGCATTTATACATACATTGAGAAACTGGATGAATATGAATAAACTTACCTAGATTTTTTGTTATTTCTTTGACTTTTTTACTATCTTTTGTTGACCAATAGACATTCAACCCTTTCTTATAAATTGGTAAATTTAACAGTCTTATAGGGTCCAAATTAAGTTCAACAACATGTCTACTTTCTTGTGTGAAAAATCTATGTGTAAATGCTGTTCTATTTAGAATATTCTCATAACAATCTCTACCTATTCTTATTTTAGCCTTACTAAATAAAGCAATCTGTGCGCCACGATCTCCGCGATCAGAAGAAATAACAATATCGTAATGATTTTTTCTAATATCTCGTAAAGCTTTAAACTCTGCTTTAATTCTTTGCCAAATAGGCATCGCTCTCAATTTAAACCTGTCATGCAAGATAATCTGATTAATATTTGGATTATGGGTAATTAGCACTTCGGTACCCTTATTTACCATAAGATCTATTTCACTATCAGGGTAACTAGCCTTAAGATTTCTAATGAGTGGTGTTAATAAAATTACATCGCCCACGCTGCGGAATTTAGTGATTAATATTTTCATTTGTAATACTTCCAAAAAGTATATTGCGCGTAAACCTTGGCAATAACAAAGCCATGCCAACCCTCAAGAAAACCTAGTCTAAAAATATAAATTTTGAAAAAGGTCCAAACTGGGGAAGTAAACGCTTTGATTAAATTTTTCTTTTTTTGACTAAGTGCTGCATACTTTCTTTGCTTATTAGAAAACTCCTCTACCGTATCAAATGCCAAATGAAGCATATGATTTTTTAACTTTGCAGTTGTACCTTTAACTTGTACACTTTCATGCACTGGAACATGATTAAATCTACCTTTTTGTCTATTAAAAAGACGAATACTATAATCCGGGTAAAGGCCACAATGTCGAATATATTTGCCAAAGAAATTATTGAGTCTAGCAACATAATAGCCGGCGGCAGTCGGCGCTTTTAACGTTTGCAAAATCTCTGTTTGTAAATCAGAGGTAATTCTTTCGTCTGAATCTAGTACAAACACCCAATCATGCTTAGCCAAGGCTACCGCTTTGTTTTTCTGTGGACCAAATCCTAACCAATCTTGGTGTTCGACTCTAGCACCAAGGTTTTTCGCCATCACGCAAGTGTTATCAGTAGAACCACTGTCTAACACCAAGACCTCATCTGCAAATAGTGCTGATTGCACTGCATCTTCAATGAATTTTTCTTCATTTTTGCTAATTATGACAACGGAAAGGTGATTGTACATTTAAAATAAAACATCTGTTGAATTGAACTGATTATACGTATCTGTGTTATGACTATAAAAACTATTTTTCTTGATCGAGACGGTGTTATTAATAAAGAAGTGGGCTATCTGCACAAAATAGAAGATTTTGAATTTATTAATGGTGTGTTTGACGCTTGTTTACACTTTCAATCGTTGGGATTTGAGTTGGTTATTGTTACTAATCAATCTGGCATTGGTCGAGGCTACTACGAGGAAAGTGAATTTCACACGGTTAATGACTGGATGTTGCAACAATTTAACAATCAAGGTATTAAGATTCTTGATGTATTTTTCTGTCCGCACGGACCCGAATCAGGGTGTAATTGTCGCAAGCCAAAACCAGGCATGTTAACACAAGCAAGCAAAAAACACAGCATCAATATGGAAGATTCTTGGATGATTGGCGACAAAGAGGCTGACATTCAGGCAGCCAATGCAGCGGGCATTCCAAATACCATTTTAGTAAAAAGTGGCCATGCTATTGATGAGAACAACTCAAAAGCAAGTTTTGTTCTAAATTCTATTGAGCAAGCAAAAACAGTGATTAAAGACTAAAGATTATTATACGCCTTGTACCATTTGGCAAAATTTTCAACACCTTGCTTAACACTCATACTCGGCTTATAATCAAATTGCTCTACCAAATCGTCCACATCTGCATAAGTATCAGGCACATCGCCAGGCTGCAGTGGTAAGAGCTCTTTTTCTGCAGTTTTACCGAGTGAGGTTTCCAGTGCTTCAATGTAATCCATTAACTCAACTGGATTGTTATTACCGATATTATAAACTCTGTATGGGGCGCTAGAGGTTGCAGGATCTGGGTTGTTACTATCCCAGTTAGGGTTTATTGGTGCCGGCCTGTCAAGCACTCTAATAATGCCTTCAACAATATCATCAATGTAGGTGAAGTCTCTACGGTGCTTACCGTAGTTAAATACCGTGATAGGCTCATCATTCATAATAGCTCTAGTGAACTTTTGCAGTGCCATGTCTGGCCTGTCATATGGACCATACACCGTAAAGAACCTAAGGCCTGTGGTTGGTAAATCATACAGATGAGAGTAAGTATGTGCCATTAGCTCATTAGCTTTCTTGGTAGCTGCGTATAAGCTAACTGGATGATTAACTGCGTCATGCGTTGAGAATGGTTGCTTGGTATTTAGACCATAAGTAGAGCTTGATGAGGCATACACGAGGTGTCCCACCTTGTTATACCTACAGCCTTCTAAGATGTGGGCAAAGCCTACTAGGTTTGTATCAATATAGGCTAGAGGATTCTCAATAGAATATCTAACACCTGCTTGCGCTGCTAGATTAACCACCCCTTCGAATTGATGATCTTTAAACAGCTTGGCCATAGCTTCGCGATCTTCAAGGTTCATTCTAATGTGAGTATAGTTTGGATGATCAGCATGTCTTGCTAGACGCGCTTCTTTTAGAGCAGGATCGTAATAGTCATTATGATTGTCAATACCAATAACGGTATCACCTCTATCAAGCAGTCTAATTGAGAGTGCTGAACCGATAAAACCTGCTGAGCCTGTTACTAATACTTTCATATAATAATTCTTATTTTTAATATATTGTTTTTGTTGTTTATTTAACTAATCTGAGTTAAATAAATCTCTTGTATAAACCTTAACTTTAACATCTTGCAATTCATCTACCATTCTATTGGCCACAATCACATCACTGACTTGCTTAAATGCTTTTAAATCATCAATTACTGTTGAATGGAAAAATTCACTCTTACCTTGCTCTGTCAGCACAGGTTCATAAATAACCACTTCAATGCCTTTGGCCTTAATACGTTTCATAATACCTTGAATACTTGACGCTCTAAAGTTATCAGATCCAGACTTCATGATTAGTCTGTGTACGCCAACAACCTTCGGCTGTTTGGCAATGATTGAATCTGCAATAAAATCTTTACGAGTGGAGTTGGCATCAACAATCGCACTGATTAAGGCGTTAGGCACATCTTCATAATTGGCTCTGAGTTGCTTGGTATCTTTTGGCAAACAATAGCCACCATAGCCAAAAGATGGATTGTTGTAATGCGAACCAATTCTTGGATCTAGACCCACACCTTCAATAATCTGCTTGGAATCTAATCCGTGCGCTTCAGCATAAGAGTCCAACTCATTAAAGTAAGAGACTCTCATGGCAAGATAAGTATTACTAAAAAGCTTTACTGCTTCTGCCTCAGTAGAATTTGTAAATAAGACGTTTATATCTTCTTTAATAGCGCCTTCTTGTAAAAGATCTGCAAATACCTTAGCCCTATCTGATTGTTCTCCAACAATAATGCGTGATGGATATAGATTGTCATGTAGTGCTAGACCCTCTCTTAAAAACTCTGGCGAGAAGATAATATTATCGCAATTAAATTTCTCTTTAATACTTTGAGTGTAGCCAACTGGTACAGTTGATTTGATAATCATCACTGCATTAGGATTAATGCTAATAACATCTTGAATAACCGCTTCTACCGAAGCGGTATTAAAATAGTTGTTAGTGGTGTCATAATCAGTAGGTGTGGCAATGATGACAAAATCAGCATTTTTATAGGCTAGCTCTTTATCCAGTGTGGCGGTAAAGTTAAGGTTTTTATTAGCTAGAAAATCTTCAATCTCAGCATCAACGATTGGAGAGATTTTATTGTTAAGTTGCTCAATCTTCTCAGGGATGATATCAAGCGCAATAACTTCATGGTTTTGAGATAAAAGCATGGCATTGGACAGGCCTACGTAACCGGTGCCGGCTATGGTGATTTTCATTTAGCATCCTATAATAATTCTTTGGATATTTTAACAATATCTTTCACTTTAATCTCTTTAATTGAAAAATCATCCTTATTTAAATGAAAGTGATCTACCTTAGAGCTAGACTTTAGCGCTTTGTTAATGGTTGTTTGA
>Ga0255773_10002975_pt1 | contig 15419 bp, 10 predicted proteins | sample 011ome_17_FD_179971 | JGI IMG/M metagenome (GOLD analysis project Ga0255773, IMG submission 179971) | Coastal salt marsh microbial communities from the Groves Creek Marsh, Skidaway Island, Georgia - 011502XT metaG (version 2) | ecosystem: Environmental > Aquatic > Marine > Intertidal zone >...
CGGCGCCAATCCCAACGACCGCGTCACCGCATAAGCGGCACATGCGTTTTGATGGTTATGCGCCCCCGGCAACCCGAGCATTTCGCGCAGATCAACGGACGCCACCTGTTTACCCTTGCGATATTCGGACAGGAACCCTTTTCTGGCAAAGACATTCCATCCATAGCCGTCAATTTTTTGCGCCGAAGAAATGCGGATCACACGATCATCATGCGCACCTTGGGACAATTGGTTGGCCAAAAACAGGCCCTCTGTTTCGTCAATGCCAATAATGGCACGATCTGGCCCGCCTTCTGCGAACAACCGTCGTTTGGCCGCGAAATACCCGCCCAATCCTGCATGACGATCCAAGTGATCTGGTGAAATATTGGTTAAAACGGCAATATCGGGTGTGAGCGCGCGGGCCAATTCGGTTTGATAACTCGACAGCTCCAACACGACAACTTCGCCATCAATGGCAGGCTCGATGTCAAAGACACCGCGCCCGATGTTGCCGGCCAATTGCGTCGGGCGGTTTGCCGATTGCAAAATATGATGGATCAACGCCGATGTCGTGGATTTCCCATTGGATCCCGTCACAGTCACGACCTTGGGGACGGTATCAAAATCTTGCCAATCTTGGTCCGAAAAACAGCGAAAGAACAGACCAATGTCATTGTCAACAGGAACACCCGCACGCAATGCGGCATGTATGATGGGGTTCGGTGTTGGATACAGATGCGGGATACCCGGGCTGACGATCAGGCAATCGGCTTCGTTCCATTGGGCACGGGTCAAATCATGGATCGGGATCCCCTGTGCGCTGGCTCGATCGCGTGCTTCGGCCATTTCATCCCATGCCCAGACCTGCGCACCGCCCTGTTGCAGGGCGCGGGCCGCCGAAATACCGGACCGCCCCAACCCCAAGACTGCATATGTTTGTCCACTGACCCCTTGCGCAGTAATCATGATCACCCTCTTTCACGTTCACCGCAGTTTTCCTGCCAAAGCGCGAAATGTGCAAGGGGCGTGAACAAATAAATTAGATCATCAATTCGGCCTCGGTCGTATTGGCATAGCCGTTTGTGTCTTCAATGGGTCCAATCCATGTGTCATCCTCTTGGCGTTGCAAGGACAGGCCTTCCAAGGTATCGCCAAATTCTTGCACCCCAATATCGGTCGAAAGCATCCCCGCCGCTGCCCCATCTTGGGCGACAAACGTGCCCTCAATGCTGAGGAATTCCAAAACCTGAGTACCCTCAATCAAGGCAAAGCCGTCTGGGCTCCCGTTTTGGATCCCGTTCATTTCTGAGTTCCAAACATAATAATCATAACTCGCGTCTGACGAGGCCAGTTCAAATCCAAACGGCCCCTCGGTGATGATGCGATACATGTTTTGGAGTCCTTCTTTGCCGTTGTACAACACCAACGACAGGTCCGAGACGTCATATCCGTTTTGAACCCGAATTTCGACAAATTCGCCGTCATCCATTCTCAAGTCATCGTAATGAATTTCATTAATCTGTGGCAGGGATTGGATTTCGGTGCTGTCATTCACCACAATTTCAACCGTGGCGGTGGATGTCGCGCCATAAAAATCAGTGGCTTGCAGGGTTACGTGATACACATTGTCGCCATCTTGATCCCCGGGCGCCTCGAAATCAGGTGCATCCTGGAACGACAGCGTTTTGCGTTTTGCGTCATAGGTAAAAAGCGCCCCATCCCCCACATCCAACACAGTGACATCGACCGCGTCGTGCTCTGGATCCTTTGCCGACACTTTGGTCACAAAGGTCGTGTTTTCCCAAATCTCAACCATACTCTCGACCTGTAAAACAGGTGCGTCGTTGACGCCAATAATGGTCACACTCACCTGTCCATCATGCACCTTTCCCGAACTGTCCTGAACGGTATAGCGAAATCCATCGGTCAGCTTGCCCCTTTCAAACAGCTCATCAAACGCCCCGTCAGTGTGGTAAATCACCTGATCCCCAATCAGCTCGATCCGGACACCGCGATCCGAGGTGATCGCGAAATCCGTGATCTCGATCGCCACACCATCAGGATTGACATCATTGGCAAACAAATCCGCAAGATCGAAAACCAGCGACTGGTTGGCCATCACCTCAAACGCATCGGGTTCAACAAAAACTTCGCCCGCACGCCCATCCAAATAAACCCATCGATCATCCGCAACGAAATAAATCGCCTCAATCCCGTCCAACACGTCGCGCCCATGATCGGCCACATCGCCGGTCGATGTCACGCTCCAACGAGCGTTATAAATTTGCTGCACGATGTAATCATCATACCCGCCTGTGAACACAGCAATATCATACCCGTCGCCGCCAAATAAACGATCATGGCCGCGCCCTCCGTTCAGATGGTCGTCGCCTTCACCCCCATAAAGCGTGTCACGACCACGACCGCCAAATAGAAAATCATCGCCCTCATCCCCGTGCAAAATATCGCGTCGCCGTCCCCCGTAAATCCTGTCGGCCCCCTCGCCACCAAAGACGGTATCCTTGCCCCCATTGGCAAAGATCGTATCATCCCCCGCCCCTGCCAAAATTTCGGACCATCGTGATGATCCAAATATAAATTCGTCGGCCCCTGTCCCGACATACCAATGTGCTGAATGCGTCATAAATGGTCCCCCGTTTGCATCTTACGGGGGCAGCATCGCGGCAAAACCTTAACGCGGGTTTAACGGATCAAAATTTCATGACATTTCTGCCCCATCGCGCAAATCGGGGCGTTCGGCATACAGGCGATCCAACCTACTGCGCGTCGATTGTGTGTGGGCATGATCCGCAGGCAGCGCTTTTTCCAAAATGGCCAAGGCCCCTTGCAACAGCGGCGCAGCCTTGTCCAAACGCCCTTGCTCCACATACAGCACGCCCAGATTATGCAGCGATCCCGCATAATTGGGATGAACTTCACCCAATGTTGTGCGCCGTATCTCCATCGCTTGGATATAAAGCGGCTCTGCCTCATCATGCCGCCCTTGGTCATGATACAGCAACGCAAGGTTATTCAGCGATGTCGCATAAGGGGGATGATCCTCACCCAATGCTGTGCGCCAAATCTCCTTCGCTTGGTCATGAAGCGGCTCTGCCTCATCATGCCGCCCTTGGGCACGATACAGCTCCGCGAGGTTATTCAGCGCCCTCGCGTAGGCCGCATGATTCACACCAAAATCCTCCTTTTCCCATTCGCATAATTTCTTAAGCATGGGTTCTGCCTCACCATATTTGCCCAGCTCCCAACAAAGGCGGGCATAGGCATATAATTCCGTTTTCCCTTGCCCCAACTCATAGGCGCGTTTGAAATGGGAATAGGCGTCATGGTACTTAATCGCCGCCTCTGCATTTACCCCGCGACCAAAAGCGGATCGCGCCGCTTGCAAAATGCCTTGCCGTTCGCTGTCCTGCAAAAGCTGGTCAACCGCTGCATAATTCAGGTTTTTGAAATCATCCAAAGCTGCTTGAATGCGATTGTGCCCCAGCGCCTGAAGTGTCCCAATATCACACAGCACTTTTTGCAACTCATTCGCCCCTTTGATATGGGCGTCATACGCTTTATGCGGGTTTTGCATCATCTCTTGCAGCGCCGCATGGGTTTTCCTCAGCTCTCGCAGCTCTTCTTCAAACTTTTCTTTCTCTTTGACAGTATTTTCTGCATTCACAGCGGCGCGCGTTTTCTCTTCAATCAACTGCTTGATCTCTGTATCTTTCTCTTTGACGACCTGCTGATGTTGCTCAAAGGTAATGCCCTGGATTTTGATATCGCGTGCTGCCTGAAGATTGCCATGCCCATTCTCGATGCTTTGATCGACGTCATCACCGAACATCACTGTATGTCCTGAACGTTGTGCGACCCGCCTTCGATACGCTGTTCTGTGTCACCATCTTTGTGCGCACTTTGTCGGTTGTTGTTCCCAGAAATGATCTGCTGTCTCACCCTTGCCTTGCGCCCTTTGTGAAACTGCAACGCCTGATAGGCAACCGCGATTATCGCCAACACGACACCAATAATTGCCCAGATGTTTTGAATAAAATAATCCATACCGCACCCATAAATTCCAATATAACCAATAGTACGCCATAATCTCTCAACCGCAAGACGTTTCCCACACCCATGGCTCAATTCATTTTTTGTCCAAAAATATCCTGGGGGGAATTGGCCAAAGGCCAAGGGGGCAAAGCCCCAAACCAAACAAAAACGCCGGCGCAGTGCACCGACGTCCCCAGATGTTTCACATATGCGCCCTTGTCCTAGCGCACCTTCAACGTGGCAAGGCCGATCATCGCCAAAATCAACGCGATGATCCAGAAACGGATCACGATCTGCGGCTCGGCCCACCCCTTTTTCTCAAAGTGATGATGGATCGGCGCCATCAGGAAAACGCGTTTCCCCGTGCGTTTGAAATAGAGCACTTGGATAATAACCGACAGCGCCTCGACAACGAACAAACCGCCCACAATGCCCAAGACGATTTCGTGTTTCGTGGCGACTGCAATGGCACCAAGCGCCCCACCCAATGCCAATGATCCTGTGTCCCCCATGAACACCGCAGCGGGGGGGGCATTGTACCACAAAAACCCCATGCCGCCGCCGATCAAGGCCGCACAAAACACTAGGATCTCGCCCGTACCGGGGACGTAATGCACATCCAGATATTCGGTAAAGTCGGCACGTCCCACCGCATAGGCAATCACGCCCAAGGCCCCTGCTGCAATCATAACCGGCATAATCGCCAAGCCATCCAAACCATCCGTCAAATTCACCGCATTCGCCGCGCCGACGATCACAATCATTGCAAAGGGGACGAACAAAACACCCAGATAAATCAACGTGTCTTTAAAGACTGGCAGAGCCAGTTGGTATTGCAATGTCTCGGGGTGATTGATGGCCGCGACATAGGCCGCTATCGCCGAAATCACAAACCCAAGGCCCAACCGGACCTTACCTGGAACACCCGCAGTGTTTTGTTTTGACACTTTGGCATAATCATCCGCAAACCCGATCAATCCAAAGCTCAGCGTTACCAACAGAACGATCCAGATAAACACATTGTCGAGCCGCGCCCACAACAAGGTTGAGGTCAAGAGCGCCGACAATATCAACAGCCCGCCCATGGTGGGCGTACCCGCTTTGACAAAATGTCCTTCGGGGCCGTCGGTGCGGATGGGTTGTCCTTTGCCCTGTTTGCGGCGCAAAACGTTGATCAAAGGTTGGCCAAAAATAAACCCAAAGATCAGTGCCGTGAAAAAGGCGGCTCCAGCGCGGAAAGTAATATAGCGGAACAGGTTGAACAAATCGCCGCCGTCTGAGAGTGCTGTGAGCCAATAAAACATCTAAGTCCCCGATCTATTTTTTTGTGCCATGACCCATATTCTTGATTGCGTCAACTACCTTGCGCATCCCGATGCTGAGTGATGCTTTTAATAACACACTATCGCCCGCGCGGACCAAATTTTGCACCTGTTCCGCCATATTTTGCGCAGTCTCAGAGTGCTGCCCACGCTTATCCGCGGGCAAGGCGGCGTGCAAATGCGCCATCAAGGGACCCACGGTGTGAATGCAATCAATCGCGGTGGTCTCAGACCAATCTGCGATGTTTTGATGTGCCGCAATTTCGGTCGCGCCAAGTTCACGCATATCCCCTAGGATCGCAATTCTGCGCGGGGCGTTTGACACGGCCAAGACCGCCATAGCCGCACGCAGGGATGTGGGGTTTGCGTTATAGGCATCATCAATCAGATCAATCGCGCCTTCGTCGGTTGTGACCACTTCACGCGCGCCACGACCGATGACGGGAACCCAGTTTGACACGTTGCGCGCGGCGGCGGCCGGATCCGCCTTGATCAAGGTCACACAGGCCAAAGCGCCCAAGGCATTCATCGCGAAATGCTGGCCTGCGGATTGGATGTTCATGACATGGGGAACACCCGCAACATGAACCTGAGCGCATGTTGTATTTCCATCCACCTCGATCGAGGACAGCCGTGCAAAATCTGCGGTTTCGCCAAACCAATTCACGGGTACCCCTGCGGATGCGGCACAGCGCGCAAGCACGTCTTTGGTTGGGATATCACCGTTAAACACGGCGACACCGCCCTGTTCCAATCCATCGATGATCGATGCTTTTTCCACCGCGATTTGGTCAATGCCGTCAAAGGCCGCCAAATGCGCGGCAGCAACGGTTGTGACCATCGCAACATGGGGTCGCGCCATCTGTGACAGCGGGGCAATCTCACCGGGGTGGTTCATGCCAATTTCAATAACCGCAAACTCGGTATCCGCAGGCATCCGCGCAAGGGTCAACGGAACGCCCCAATGATTGTTGTAACTTGCCACAGAGGCATGTGTTTTCCCCTGCGGGATCAACATATCGCGCAGCATTTCCTTGGTTGAGGTTTTCCCAACCGATCCGGTCACCGCGACGACGCGCGCGTTTGTGCGCGCACGCGCAAACCGGCCCAGATCCTCGAGCGCGGCTTGGACATCTGCGACAATCAACAACGGCGCATCAGGCGCGACGCCATCGGGATGGTGATCCACCAGCGCAGCAGCCGCACCATTGGCCAAAGCTTGGGCCACGAATTCATGAGCATCACGCGCTGCCTTGAGAGCGATAAACAAATCGCCGCTTTGCAGAGTACGCGTATCAATCGACACACCATTGGCAACCCATTGCGTGGTCACATGTCCGCCTGTGGCGCGTGCGGCGTCGTCTGATGTCCAAAGTGCCATGTTAAATCATCCCATCCAAAGCGGCCACCGCGACCGACGCTTGTTCAACATCATCAAAGGGCAATATGTCCTGCCCCACAATTTGGCCCGTTTCATGGCCCTTGCCGGTGATCAATAACCCATCACCCGGTTCCAACATATGAACGGCCCGAAGAATGGCTTCGGCGCGATCGCCGACTTCGGTGATATTTGCTGCGTCCGTCGCGCCTGCCATTACCATCGCGCGGATTGATGCGGGATCTTCGGTGCGGGGGTTGTCATCGGTCACGATGACATGATCGGCGGTTTCAACGGCGGCACGCGCCATAAGCGGACGTTTCGTCGTGTCACGATCCCCGCCTGCCCCGATGATCGCAATCAATCGCCCCATCACATGTGGGCGAAAGGCAGAAATCGCCGTTTCGACCGCATCGGGTGTATGGGCATAATCCACAAAAACGGACGCACCATTTTTGCGCATGGCCGCATATTGCATGCGTCCGCGTACCGTCGTCAAATGTCCGAGCGTGTCAAACACATGCTGCGGATCAGACCCAGATGCGATCACAAGTGCGGCCGCCATCAATACATTTTCCGCTTGAAACCCGCCAATAAGGTTCAGCCGTTTCACATAGGTTTTGCCCTTGAACGAAAACCGAAGCGTCTGGCCCGTCGCATCAAAGCGTTGATCCGAAATATAAAGGTCATTTGCGGCATTTGTGCCAATCGTGATCAGCGTATAGCCCAGCATCGCAAGGTCAGAGGCATAGATTGACAGCTTTGGATCATCCGTATTGATCACGGCGGTCGCATCCATCGGCAGCAGTTTCTCAAACAAACGCGATTTGGCCGCAAAGTAGTCGTCAAAGCTGTGGTGATAATCCAAATGATCTTGGGTAAAATTGGTAAATCCCGCAGCTTTGAGCGCCACACCTTCAAGGCGGCGCTGATCTAACCCGTGGCTTGAGGCCTCCATCGCGCCATGGGTGACACCGCTTTGGGCCGCTTGGGCCAAGATTGAATGCAGCGTGATCGGATCGGGTGTCGTATGATGCAAGGGGTATGTCCAATCGCCTTCGACGCCCGTTGTGCCGATGTTGATCGCAGACAGCTCCAATTCGTTCCAAATTTGACGGCAAAAACTTGCCACCGATGTTTTGCCATTGGTCCCTGTAACCGCAACCATGGTTTCGGGTTGGGTGCCGAAAAATAATGCCGCCGCACGCGACAAAGCGGCACGCACATCGCTGGTCACAACGATAGGAAAGTCAGGATCAAAATCTGATTTTAGAACCGCCGCCCCATCCGGATCGGTCAGAATCGCCGCCGCCCCCGCAGCGATGGCATCCATCGCAAATCGGGCGCCGTGAACATTCGTTCCGGGCAGGGCCGCGAATAAATCTCCCCGTTTTACCAAACGATTGTCGATTGTAACGCCTGTTACTGCGACGTTTACATGGGCTGCAAACCCCAATTCACCCAGAGTTTTGCAATTTTCGCCCATGTCACCCACATCCCTTTTTGACCCATCAATGGGCCTAGTTCCAACTCACCTGTTTTATATCAGCGGTTTCAGGGTTTTCAATGATAGGTCGCACACCCAAGAGCGGCGCAATGCGGCCAATGATTTCCGCCGCGATTGGAACAGCGGTCCAGCCTGCCGTGCGGCGGGGTTCAGACCCTGAAGTATCCTCGGCCTCATCCAGTGACACGATCACCACGTATTTTGGGTCTTGCGCAGGGAACACCGACGCAAAGGTCGCAATGACCTTGTCCGTTTCATAGCGGCCCGTCGCGCTTGGTTTATCGGCGGTGCCTGTTTTTCCTGCAACGGGGTAACCCACGACCTCACCCATCGATGCGGTGCCGTTGGTCACAACGCCCCGCAGCATTTTCATCGCATTGCGCGCCGAGCGTTCCGACATCACTCGTTCGCCGTAGCGTGGCGCATGTTGTTTGACCAAGGTGGGTTGTACCGCCAAACCGCCATTGGCAATCGCGGCATAGCCCGCAGCCAAATGCAAAGGCGTCGCAGACAGGCCGTGACCATAAGAAATGGTCATCGTTGACAATTCCGACCATTTGGGCGGCAACAAGGGGCGTCCGCCGCTTGCCTCGATCATCTCAAGAGGAATTTCGCGGGTTAACCCAAGGCTTGCCAAAAACGCCTGTTGGCGTTCGGCACCGATCATTTGCGCGATCCGTGCTGTGCCAATGTTTGACGATTTTGTAATAACTTCCCAGACGGGCAATTGTGCGCCATAGTTATGGAAGTCATTGATTTTAAAACGACCCCATCTGATCGGACCACGTGTGTCGACCATGGTTGTCGGGTTGACCAACCCCAGATCAAGCGCTTGGGCGACGGCAAAAATCTTGAATGTTGATCCTAGCTCATAGACGCCTTGGACCGCGCGGTTGAACAGCGGGCTGTCAGATGGCTGCCCCGAAACGGGCGGGCGTGGACGGTGATTGGGATCAAAATCGGGCAAAGACGCAACCGACACGATTTCCCCAGTGTGCACATCCATCACGATTGCCGCCGCACCGCGTGCATTCAACAGCTTCATCCCACCATAAAGAACCTGCTCCACTGCCGCTTGGACAGAAAGATCAAGCGCCAATTCCAACGGACGACCCGATTGCGACGGATCGCGCAACCGTTCATCAAAGGTTTTTTCTACCCCTGCAACGCCAATCAATTCGGCAGCATCGACACCTTCACGACCAAAGCTCGCACCGCCCAGAACATGAGCGGCAAGTTTGCCATTTGGATACAGGCGCATTTCACGTGGACCAAACCGCAATCCGGGATCGCCGATGTCATGCACCGCCTGCACCTGTTCGGGTGTCAACGTTTTCTTGATCCACATGAACTTTCGGGTTCCTGTGAAATCTTTGATCAGTTTTTCAACTTTTAGATCGGGGAAAATTGTCGCCAATTGCTGTGCGGTATATTCCGGATCAACCAAATGTGGCACTTCGACGTAAAGCGCATAGGTATCCATGTTGGTCGCCAGAATGCGACCACGTCTGTCCACGATATCCGCGCGCTGCGCGATGATCGATGATCCTGCCGAAGCTGCGCGCGGTTCGCTTGGCTCAGACGCGGACAGCATGCCCATACGCACCCCAACACCCGTGTATAACACCATGAAGACAATGGCTAAAAACAGCAAACGACTTTGGGCGCGGATGCGCTGTTGTTCTTTTGTTTGTTCATGACGCAGACGGATATTTTCACGCTCGATCTTTTCGGTGTTTTCGCCACGCGCCCGCGCCGGCAAAATGCGTGACAAGGGGCGCAGAGGCGTGCGCAGATCAAAACCGTTCATCAGTTTGCCCCCCGCTCTGCCACCGCAACCGCATCAATATTGCGCAGATCAATCGGCGTGGTTGACGGGAAATCAACTTGACCAATGGTGCCGAAATTTTCCGCACGCAATGGGGACAGTTGCAGGTCTTTGAAATTCAAGTTCACCAAATCAATCAAACGATCAGGACGGTTCAAGAACGCCCATTCCGCCCGCAACACAGCCAATCGCGCGCGCGCCGCACCGATTTCGGATTGCAAACGTTCCGTATGCGCAATCGCAGACTGCGTTTTGATATTTTCCTGATAGGCCCAATAGGCCAGCCCCATCACAACCATAATTGTCAAAACACCAAATAGACTGCGCATCACCGCTTCCTCTTTAGAACAGGCATCGAAATGTCATTGGCCCCGACGTCATTGCCAGCCGCCACAGATGTGCGGCGTGCAATACGCAGTTTCGCCGACCGTGATCGCGGGTTTTCGGCCAATTCTTGATCATCTGGTGCGATCGCTTTGCGCGTGACCAGTTCAAATTGGGCGTCAGGTGTATCAAGTTCGGGGGCATAGCGATTGACGGATTGTGATTTTCCCGCCCGCATTTGCATAAAGCGTTTGACCATCCGATCTTCGACGGAATGAAATGTGACAACAACCAACAGACCACCGGCCTTTAACGCACGTTCGGTCGCCAACATGCCACGGTATAATTCGCCATATTCATCATTCACAGCAATGCGCAACGCCTGAAAGCTGCGGGTTGCTGCGTGGGATTGATTGGGCTTGGTACGCGGCAATGATTTTTCGATCACACCAGCCAAATCCAACGTGGTTTGAAAGGGCGCCTCAGTGCGACGTTTGACAATGGCGCGCGCGATGCGACGGCTCGCACGTTCTTCGCCATAAAGATACAGAATATCGGCAAGCTCGTCTTCGGGCAATTCATTGACCAGATCGGCCGCATTTGGGCCAGACTGGCTCATTCGCATGTCAAGCGGGCCATCTTTGATAAAGGAAAATCCGCGCTCAGCCTGATCCAGCTGCATTGATGACACGCCCAGATCCAAAACAACGCCATCCAAATCTTGGGCATACTCGTCCAATTTGGAAAACACCCCATGCACCATCTTTAGGCGATCACCATAGCGATCCGCCCAAGATGCCGCCATGTCGAACACCATCGGGTCGCGGTCAACCGCATAGACCGTATCTGCGCCATGATCCAACAAGGCCCGCGTGTATCCGCCCGCGCCAAAGGTTCCATCCAACCAAACCCCTGTGATCGGGGCGCATTGGGCCAGAATTGGGCGCAATAAAACTGGGATATGTGGGGCATGATCAGGCGTCATTGTCGCATCGCCCGTCATTCGATCCCTCCGTCACCATCAAGAAAGGTAAGGGGATCAAAGTCTTCTGGCATTGTGTTGAGCCAATCATCGGTCTTAGATTGATCGGCCTCAAACGTATCGGGGTTCCAAATCTGGAACGTATCGCCTGAGGCGATGAAATATGCAGCGTCAGTCACATCAATCTTTTGACGCAACTTTGCGGGCAAAACCAGGCGGCCGGTTTCATCGACCGAGGTCGGAAACGAATTCCCGTGGAAAATACGCTCAAGCGTTTTGCGGCCAACCGACCCGCGCGGCAATGCATCAATCTTGCGATCCACTTCTTCGATCGCCTCGATGGTGTAGCATTCGAGATATTTTTTGCGGGGATCGCCGTATACGATCACCAGTTCTGGCGGCAGGCCTTCTTTCCAATTTGGATCGCAGGCTTCAATAACACGGCGAAACAGAGCTGGGATAGACACCCGCCCCTTACCGTCTACTTTGTGTAGACCTTCGCCTCTAAACCGTCGCGCCACGTGTTGGCCCATCCTTTGTTCATCCCCCGCCTCGACCCGTTTTTACCCCGTGAAATGAAACGGCGGACTGAGCTGCTGCCACTGCCCAATCCGCCGAACTCATCCCAACGAGTGGGTTTTGTCCGACTGCACGCACACCTGGGGGAGGTTTACTGCTCGCTCGCGCGCCGGATCTTTATTTCGATGAAAGCGGGGCCTGTATGAAACCTGACTTTTGGGATTTCGGGTCTTAGCGCCCTTATATTCCCGTTCTCATCATGGATCATTGATGCCATGTGATTTCCGGCAAATCAAGATATTTTTGGGAAATTATGGGAAATGATGGAAATCCATAGTGCACTGTCACCACATTCCTTTGTAAATCCATCCGCTAAAAAACAATATATAGTATTTTTATAACAATTTGATCCACATATAGCCAAATAACGCGAAATCTATACTGTGCCATGATTTCCCAGAAATTCGCCGAGTTTTGCAAAACACCCCGATTTCTGACGCGCAATTTAAAAATTTTGCACTGCAAATATGGATAGGATCACCAACCGATTCGGATAATTCGCGTTTTGGACCATGAATTCCCATACAGCATGGGTGCAGCACCTGGAACAGATTTTCAAACAGCTTCCGGAATCCTCTTGATTTTCGCAACGTGACTCGCTACGCCAAGACCACTTCGGTTCGGACATGTGTTCGATGAAAAGGGAATACGGTGCGGGGCAACCCAAATCCGTAACTGCCCCCGCAACTGTAAGCGGTGAGCGACGCTGGAAATGCCACTGTGGTCACACCACGGGAAGGCCCAGCCAAGCACAGACCCGCAAGTCAGGAGACCTGCCGAGGTGATCACCCTATCGGATCGCGGGGCGCGATCAGATAACGGTCTTTCCGTTGCGGTGACTATCGAACCGTCGGAGGAAGGACCATCTTTCCAATGACTAATGCTAAACCAAGGGTCTACAGGGCCCAGTCCGTTATTGGATAAAGACATGAAAAAAACACTCAGCCTCAGCGCCGCCCTGCTGATGTCCACCACCTCCGTATTCGCGCAAGATGCCATTTTGTTGGATGAGATTGTTGTTAATGGCAACCTTACCGGAACAGAATTTTGGAAAACAGGTTCTTCCCGCAACACCTTGAACTCAAATGATCTAAGCGAGACAACGTCCTCTTCATTAGCTGATTTGTTAAAAATTATTCCCGGTGTTACAACCACTCAAAGCGGCTCATACGGAGGAACAGCATATTTGACATTGCGTGGACTTCCAAGCGCTTACGTAAAAACCATAAAAGACGGCATTGACATTACGGACCCAAGTGCCATCAAGACCGAATTTGGAGATCTTGGAGAGGTTGCAGTACAAGGTATATCTTCGTTAGAAATCTTGAAGGGCACTCAATCCGCAATCTATGGATCCAGTGCCGTTGCCGGGGTTATGTCATTCGCCAGCATCAATCTAAACAATGCGATAGATGGCGGAAGTCAAATGATAGATTTAAATTACGGCAGCAATAACACGTTTTCTGGTCGCTATCAGTATACGAACGTAGTCGATGGCTTGAAGTTGGGTATATTAACTTCGACTTACAGCACAGACGGAGTTTCGAGCGCATCAACCAATGAGATTGATCCATACACATCGAAGAATAACTACGAAAAAGACAAATTTGATGGTCAATCTGTTGCTGTTGCCGTGCTAGCAGAGTTAAGTGAAAATCTTGAGATGGGCGCAAACTTTTTTGTAGAAAAATCGTTGGCAGATTACGATGAGTCAGATGGCACAATACCATATGACGGCACGCAAGATGAGACCAAAAAACGCGAGGCAACAGGTGCTATCATTTTCGCAAACTACCATGTAGGAAACTGGCAGCATAAAATATCGACGTCAAAATATGTGATCGATAGAACTCTCACATCTCCTACTCAAGGCTTCTATAGCTCTCCATCTAAAGATACATACCGCGGCGAGAGGCTTCAGACACAATACGTTGCAACAGCAGATATATCGCGCAATTTTAATTTATCATTTGGGTTGGATACGGAAACAGAAAACGTAAATGCGAATTCATTGCAAAGCGGAAAGCAGGGAGTAACAACGACTGGCTTGTTTGCTGAAGGTCAGCTACTTTTATCGGACAATTTTGCGATCATGGGTAACTTTCGTCATGATGATCATGAAAAGTTCGGCGGTTTTGACAGCTATCGGTTATCCGCCTCGTTTAAAATCGCTCCAACTACGGTTTTTCGTGCACAACATTCTACCGGATTTCGCGCACCATCTACAGAAGAGCTATTTTCGTACTACCCAGTATGGAATTCGTTCGGCAATCCTAATTTAAAGCCTGAAACTTTTGAAACAAATGAGGTGTCCTTGAATCACAATATTGGTGAACAAGGCGTGTTATCATTATCCATCTTTGAAACTACTTTCAAAGACAGAATTGAGTATCAAGGCAATTCTTATGTCAACGGAACCGATAAAGCCCATGTAAGTGGATCGGAAATTGCATTACAGGCGCCATTGGACGGCTCAACCAAGGTAGGATTCTCTATCACCAACTTGAAAAAGAACAACATCAAGGGGGACAGGTCAGCGGGGCAAACAGTCAACATTTCCTTTAGTCATAAATTTAATGATGCGATTTCTGCTAAATTGGACATGATTTCTGTATCAGATCAGCCGGCTAAGGGGACATGGCAGAGGTCTGATTATAATTTGGTGAATATATCAGCCAGCTATGCGTTGACCAAAACGCTAAATATGTACGGTAGAGTGGAAAATTTAGCTGATCTTCAATACCAAACAGAGCGAAACTACAGCGCACCTGGACGGACAGTTACGGTTGGACTGAGTGCTAATTTCTAGAATAGTAATGCTACTGGCCCTCATCTTGGGGGCCAGTGTGGTACACGCGGCGGGTCCGCGTGTTGTGTCGATGAATTTATGTACGGATCAGCTGGTGATGATGCTGGCGGATCCGGACCAGATTGTGTCACTCTCGCCAATGGCGACAGATGCCCATTCTTCGGCATTGCGGGACACTGCAAGGCAGTTTACCCAGAATTCTGGCAGTGCGGAGCAGATTTATTTGACCAAGCCCGACCTGATCCTTGCGGGGCTTTATACAGAAAAAGCATCCGTCAACATGCTGCAATCTTTGGGTCTGCAGGTCGAGATTTTTGATCCCGAGGAAAGCTTTGACAACATCCGCGACAATATCCTGCGGATGGGTGATCTGTTGGGCCATCCCGACCGCGCGGCACGGATGGTTGCCGATTTTGATCAGCGTTTGGCGGATTTGCAATCGGGCATCACGACCCGACCACGCGCCGCCCTTTATGGTGCGAACGGATACACATCGGGGGTCCAATCCCTATCACATCACATTTTGACCGCTGCAGGGTTTGACAACATTGCCCAAGAGCTTGGCCTGACATGGGGCGGACGTATCCCCTTGGAACGGTTGATCGTGTTGAACCCCGATGTCGTGATCACCGGTCGCCCGTTTCGCGGCCATTCG
>Ga0255773_10002982_pt1 | contig 15390 bp, 13 predicted proteins | sample 011ome_17_FD_179971 | JGI IMG/M metagenome (GOLD analysis project Ga0255773, IMG submission 179971) | Coastal salt marsh microbial communities from the Groves Creek Marsh, Skidaway Island, Georgia - 011502XT metaG (version 2) | ecosystem: Environmental > Aquatic > Marine > Intertidal zone >...
TGGATGCCGCTCTAAAAGCTGGCGTTAGAAAAGTGTTAGCTCTGAGTACGGATAAAGCGGTTAACCCCGTCAACTTATACGGAGCCACAAAATTATGCTCCGATAAAGTTTTTATTGCTGCCAATAGTTATGGCGGTCAGGACGGTACTATTTTTTCTGTAGTCCGTTATGGCAATGTTGTGGGCAGTCGTGGCAGTGTGGCTCCCATTTTCCAGAAACAAAGAGAACTTGGCAGCCTAACCATTACCAATCCGGATATGACCCGCTTTTTATTAACGATCAAGCAGGGTGCTGAGTTTGTATTTAAATCACTAGAGGAAATGGTGGGGGGGGAATTATTTATACCAAAAATCCCTTCCTGTACGGTGGGGGAAATAGCGAATGTAATCGCCCCTTCCTGCGAGTGGGAAATTACCGGCTTAAGACCTGGGGAAAAAATGCACGAAACCTTAATCCCGGAGGATGAATCCCGAAATGTTTTGGAATTTAAAGATCATTTTGTAATCCAGCCTATAAAATCATTTTGGGGTAATAAAATCGGGATTAAGGGTGGAAAGAAGTGTCAACAGGGCTTTGTTTACGCAAGTAACAATAACTCCGAGCATTGCACTGAATCTGCCCTCAAAGATTTACTTGAGGATTTTATCCAATAATAAAAAATCAAATAGCAGCACAATGGACATGACGGCGATTACAGATGAAAGCTCGCCTCCCTTTATTGTCGCTGAGTTATCAGGGAATCATGGGGGTTGCTTAAGCAAAGCACTGCAACTTGTCGATAAGGCGTCAGAGGCAGGAGCGGATGCCATCAAACTGCAGACTTATAAGCCAGATACAATAACTGTAGATGCTCAGGATAGCAGGTTTTTACTCCAAGACGGATTATGGAAGGGTAAGTATCTTTACGACTTATATAAACAAGCCATGACACCGTGGGAGTGGCACAGGGAGATAGCTGTTCGTGCCAAAGAAAAAAACATGGTTTGCTTTAGTTCACCATTCGACGAGACAGCCGTTGAATTCCTTGAGCGGGAATTGAATCCTCCTCTTTATAAAATTGCGTCTTTTGAGCTCAATCACTTCCCCCTTCTAAGGAAGGTGGGAGCTTTAAGAAAACCAGTCCTTGCCAGTATTGGCGTATCAGATGAAGAGGAAATAGGGCAAGCGGTTCAGGCATTGAAAGACAATGGTTGTCCTGAAGTGATCCTCCTGTACTGCGTTAGCGAGTACCCCGCAAAAGTTGAAGACTTTGAACTATCCAATCTCCCGAAAATTCAACAGAAATTTGGATGTAAAGTGGGCTTATCTGACCATTCAGATGGCTGTCTCATGGCTGTTGCAGCAACGGCTCTTGGGGCATGTGTAATCGAAAAACATCTGACCCTCGACAGGGATAGCTCTTCAATTGATGGCGCATTTTCCTTGCTCCCTGAAGAATTCACTAATTTGTGCGCTGCAGTCAGGAAAGCTCACAAGGGGATTAAGTCAAAAACTTCAAACCTTATGAAAAGCAAAGGGAAAGCCAAGAGAGCAAAGTACAAGAGATCAATTCTTGTTTGTAAGGATATAAAAAAGGGTGAACTTCTTGATCCCACAAACTTACGAATCGCAAGGCCCGGAGATGGCATGTGTCCAAGCAAGTGGGAGGTAGTTCTCAATAAAAAGGCTTCCAGAGACATGAAGGTCGGACATCCTTTATGCCGTGAAGATGTAAGCTGAAGCCCAATTTTTGCATACCACTGCAACTTGTGTTATTGTTGGATGTGTGTGCTCGTAAAATTGCTTTCAATCTCAAAGTTCCTCTCTTTACGGGTTCCCAGGAAGAAAAGCTTCGCAAAACCTGCGTTTGGGTCTCGGTGAATTGCCCAGGCAGAAAATTCACGCTTGAAGAAATTGCGGTCATCATGGGTATCACTCGTGAACGGGTACGACAGCTGGAAGCTTCCGCCCTTCGAAAATTAAGGCATCCATCCCGTGCGAAGATTCTGGCTGAATTAATTGGTTGATACGGCTTTTTTTTCTAAAGACTTTACTTTACATCACAATTTGAAAAGTTGGTTTTATTGTGTGTTTTAAAGTAAGTAGAAGAAAAGAGGCATTTCTATTATTAAATTGCTTGCCGAAACTTGGTCCTATTAGCACCAGTCGTTTACTCGATGCCTTTGATGGGGATCCAGTAAAGATCCTGCATGCAAGCAAAGAGGAACTTTTATCAGTCAAGGGAATAGGGGGTGCCATGATTGCATCGATTCAAAATCCTCTCAATGAGGATTGGGTAAGCAAAGAGCTGAGGAATATAAAAAAGTATGAGTCTTCATTTATAACTGAAAATGATCTTCCCAAAGCTTTACATGAAATTTACGATACTCCCCTCGGCTTATATCAAAAAGGGTCAATTCCCGATGGTCCTTATATTTCAATTGTAGGCACCCGTGCCCCTTCCTTATATGCTCAAAAAATTTGCCATGAACTATCATCCAGGTTGGCACAAAAAGGATTCTGCATTGTGAGTGGAATGGCCCGGGGAATTGATGCGATTGCCCATCAGGCTGCGCTGGATGCAAATGGAAAGACAATTGCATTCCTGGGGAGTGGGATCGATATCATTTATCCTCCCGAACACCTGAGCTTGTATCGAGAGATTGCGACTAAAGGAGCAGTGCTATCCGAGTTTCCATTTGGTAGAAAAGCGGATCGAAGGACTTTTCCAATGAGAAACCGGTTGGTATCGGGAATTTCATCCGGCACCGTGGTTGTCGAGTCAGGTGCATCAGGTGGGAGTTTAATTACTGCAAGATTTGCTGCGGAACAGGGTCGCTCCGTATTTGCAGTTCCTGGAAGAGTGGATCAAGCCAGCTCCCTCGGATGCCACCACCTAATCCGTGAGGGTGCCACTCTTATTCGTAATGCAAATGATATAATAGATGATTTACTCCCCTCCTTGACTTTAGATTTCCCTGCAGATACTGCCCATTCTAAAGACAGTCAATCCCAGCCCCGCAAGCTGGAGAGCCTAAACTTTTCCAAGAGTGAAGTGACAATCATGAATGCCCTGGAACAAGATGGGATCATGAGCTGTGAGGAAATTAGCTCTAAATCTACCCTGCCAGTTCAAGAGATTGCTTCCACCCTGACAGGTCTGGAGCTTGCAGGTTATATTTCAAAGCGAACGGACGGAAGGTATGAGATTCGGTAGAAAATAATAATTTAATTCTTTAGGTTGCATTTCTTTCATTTCCCGTTTCAATAAAAGTTAGTTTAGGGGAGCTTTAGGCGAAAACTGAGAGGCACAAACGATCCGTGTGCGACCCTTAGAACCTGATGCGATATTACAACGCCGTAGGGAAAACTTACTGTTTCACCGCAGTATTTCTTCGGCACAACCTCTTAATTATGATTAAAAAAGTCGAAGACCTGGAAGATAGCCAAAATAACTCAAAACGTGTTTACTTAGAAGGCGGCAACTCGGGAGTAAGAGTACCGATGAAAGAAATTTCACTGTCCCCTACCAGAACATCAGAGCAAAAGGAAGAGCCTAACGATCCGGTCCGCGTTTATGACACCTCTGGTCCGTGGGGCGATCCTGATTTCCACCGGCAACATGAGCTAGGTCTTCCCCGTATCCGCGATCAATGGATTGAAGAGCGTGGAGACACAGATTTTATTCAAGGAAGGCAAGCGACCCCTGCAGATAATGGTTATTTATCTGACTTACATGCTCAAAGATCAGACCAAAAAGGGAAAGACTTGCCCGATTATGACCGCTCCAAGATAAAGGTGCGGAAATCCAAAACTGGGAATGCAGTCACTCAACTTCAATACGCAAGAGATGGCATAATTACACCCGAGATGGAATTTATTGCAATTCGGGAGAATATGAAGCTTCAGGCTTTGAGCAATGACCTTGAATGCTCCCAGGATAATGTTCAAAACAGCCTCAACCACCAACACCCTGGTGAAAATTTTGGTGCCTCTATACCCAAAGAAATTACACCTGAATTTGTCCGAAGTGAAGTTGCCCGGGGGCGAGCTATTATACCGGCTAATATCAATCATCCGGAACTGGAACCGATGATTATCGGTCGAAACTTCCTGGTTAAAATTAATGCCAATATTGGGAATTCAGCAGTCGCCTCTTCTATTGAGGAAGAAGTTGAAAAAATGAGGTGGGCTACAAAATGGGGGGCAGACACTTTGATGGACATGTCTACCGGTAAGAATATTCATCGGACCCGAGAATGGATTATCAGAAATTGTCCGGTCCCTGTGGGAACAGTTCCAATTTATCAAGCTCTTGAAAAGGTAAGAGGGAAACCTGAAGATTTAACTTGGGAAATTTTTCGGGATACTTTGATTGAACAAGCGGAGCAGGGGGTTGATTATTTCACCATTCATGCCGGTGTATTACTTCGCTATGTTCCCCTCACCAGCAAGAGGATGACAGGAATCGTCAGCCGTGGAGGCTCAATAATGGCTAAGTGGTGCCTCGCTCATCACAAAGAAAATTTCCTTTACGAAAAATGGGATGAGATTTGCCAGATTATGGCTGCCTATGATGTTTCTTTTTCTATCGGGGATGGGCTCCGTCCCGGGTCTATTGCAGATGCCAATGATGAAGCTCAATTTGCTGAACTTAAAACACAAGGTGAGCTAACAACAAGGGCTTGGAAATATGGGGTACAAGTAATGAACGAAGGCCCCGGTCATGTGCCTATGCACATGATTAAAGAGAATATGGAGAAACAGATTGAATGGTGTCATGAAGCTCCTTTTTATACACTCGGTCCTTTGACCACTGATATTGCCCCTGGCTATGATCATATAACCAGTGGTATCGGTGCAGCCATGATTGGCTGGTATGGCTGTGCCATGTTATGCTATGTCACACCAAAGGAACACCTTGGTCTGCCAGACAGAGAGGATGTAAGAGAGGGAGTTGTTACTTATAAATTGGCCGCCCATGCCGCAGATTTAGCCAAGGGGCATCCGTCGGCCCAATTCCGAGATAATGCCCTATCCAAAGCCCGCTTTGAATTCAGATGGCAGGATCAATTCAATCTATCACTTGATCCTGATAAAGCTCGAGAGTTTCATGACCAGACCCTCCCACAGGAGAATGCCAAAACTGCTCACTTTTGCTCCATGTGCGGACCTCATTTTTGTTCAATGAAAATTTCAGAGGAGGTCAGGCAATACGCAAAAGATCAAGGGCTGGATTCAGAGAAGGATGCAATCGCAGAAGGAATGAAGAAGAAAGCAGAAGAGTTTAACACATCGGGAGGGGAATTATATAGCTCCTGAATGAAGATTTTTGTTAACGATGCCCCTCATCAGGTCCCGGAGGAAATAAAACTTAAAAGTTTTCTTCATTCGATCAACCTTGATGATTTTAGAGGGTGGGCCGTCGCCTTAAATGAAACTGTGATTCCCGAAGGTGAAATGGAAAATGTCACTCTTCAGGAAAGTGACAGGCTTATACTGATACAAGCCACCCAAGGAGGATGAGTAAACCATTGCATGTCGCAATTATTTCCTCGCCGAACTTTAAAGACGGCGAAGACAAGATGATGGTAAACCTGTTTAAAGCCGGTGTTTCCAAATTCCATCTACGCAAGCCAGATCATTCACCTTCAAGCGTTGCCCGGTTGCTAAAAAAAATACCAGCCGATTACCACAAAAGAATTATTTTACACCGGGCCTATGAACTGCTTAACGATTTTGATGTTGGGGGTTATCATCACCGCTCGGATGAAAAGTTAAAAGATGTGACAGGCACCCGGAGTCGCTCCCTTCATAAAATCAATGAGCTTCAAGTAGAAACTGATATCCTTGATTATGTTTTTTTTGGTCCTGTTTTCCATTCCATATCAAAAGCTGGGCACAAACCAAAAGTTTCGCTGTCAAATTTGTCATCGGCCCTGGAGAAACTGGATATGAAAGGCAGGAGACCTTTGGTCTATGCTCTGGGTGGCATTCGAAGAAATAAAATAAGTACGATTGTGGAGACTGGTTTTGATGGCGTTGCTTTACTCGGATCTATTTGGGGGAAACCTGACCCAGTGGTAGCCTACAAGGAGTTTAATGCCTCCCTGCAAAGTATGTCCCGCTTGCAGCTAAGGTGATACAACTATGTTCAAATTCGTCCATTGTGATGATTGACTTACTAAACCATCCACTTTACTGCATTACCTCCGATAATGTTACCTCTACCCATGCTGATCAAGTATCGAGTATGGCTCAAGAAGGGGTTAAGATAATTCAGGTAAGGTCAAAAAAATTTTTTGTTGAGGAAGAAGTAAAGAGACTCAGCTCTGCTATCAAAGATGCCAGGAAGCTAGGTGCATGTGTTATAGTAAATGATGACCCTAGATTATGTAACGCAACCGGAGCTGATGGTGTACATCTTGGCAGTAATGATGAACCGCCGAAATCAGCACGACTTGCGATTGGGGAGGGCAAGATTATTGGTGGCACCGTTCACTCTTTCGATGAGGCACATGCCCTGAAATTATCCGGGTATTATGATTACGCTGGAATTGGCCCATTTCGCAACTCTTCCACGAAGCAGGAACTAAGGCCCAAATTATCGATCAAGGATATTATTCAGATTGTTTCATTTCTTTCCCCGGTTCCCTGCTTTTTAATCGGTGGACTGGACAGCATGGACTTCTCTTTACTTACTGAGACTGGAGCGAGAGGAATATGTGTCTGTTCTGGTCTTAATAAGGGCAAGAATTTTGGGGCTTATTTAGAGCATTATACCAATGAATCACAAAAATATTATGGTTGATCAATCCGACAGCTTGGAATTAGGGGATAGAGCATTTAACTCACGCCTCTTTATTGGTACGGGAAAATTTTCTTCAGGAGAAGCACTTGGAGAAGTTGTTCGAGCGAGTGGAACGCAAATGGTTACAGTGGCCATGAAAAGGGCCAATCCATCTGGCGGTCATGATTCCATTTTATCATACCTCAAAGATCAAGATATCCAGATTCTCCCTAACACCTCGGGGGTTAGAAATGCAAAAGAAGCAGTCTTTGTCGCACAAATGGCAAGAGAGGCATTGCAGACAAACTGGCTAAAATTAGAAATTCATCCGGACCCTAAATACCTGATGCCAGATGCGGGCGAGACTTTGCTTGCCACCAAAGAGTTGGTGAAGGAAGGATTCACGGTTTTACCCTACTGCCATGCTGATCCCGTTTTGTGCAAACAATTGGAGGAAGCTGGGGCAGCTGCAGTGATGCCTCTTGGCTCCCCTATAGGCAGCAATAAAGGCCTGGAGAGTCGAGAGTTTTTGAGGATCATCATAGAGCAAGCAGCCGTCCCTGTAGTGATTGATGCTGGAATTGGAAAACCCTCACAAGCTGCAGAGGCCTTTGAGTTGGGTGCAGATGCCGTGCTTATCAATACCGCCATGGCCGTATCTAATGACCCGGTCAGGATGGCCAAAGCCTTCCGCTTGGCAGTGGACGCTGGCCGCACCGGTTTTATCGCGGGATTGGGAGTTACTTCGAATCATGCTGTTGCTAGTTCACCCCTGACAAGCTTTTTGAACTAGTAATCAGCCCATGAAGTCTCATTCATATCTCCCTCTTTTCAATGAATTGGAATGGAGTGGTATAACGACGCTTATTGACTCGATGACCCGGCAGGATGTGGAGTTGGCGTTACACCGAAAGGGAAGCGGCGGAGTGAAAGATTTTGCTGCCCTTATATCAGCTGTAGCGTCGCAAGAGTATTTGGAGCAGATGGCGATTCTTAGTAACCGCTTAACCGAGCAACGGTTTGGCAAGGCAATTCGTCTGTTCGCCCCCTTGTACTTATCCAATGAATGTAATAATGTGTGCGACTATTGTGGGTTTAGTCTTGGTAATAAGATCCCCCGCAAAACCCTAAATCAAGCAGAGATCATCAAGGAAGCTGGTGCATTAAAGAAAAAAGGGTTCGAACACATTTTACTCGTCACCGGGGAATCTGCTCAAGTTGTTGATCTCGCATATTTGAAGGAAGCACTCGCCATCCTTAATCCCTTCTTTCCGAATCTTTCCATTGAAGTCCAACCCTTGCACCAGGAGGAATATGAGATTTTGATCGCGAACGGGCTTCAGTCTGTCTTGGTATATCAGGAAACCTATGACCGAGCGAGTTACGCAAGCCATCACCTTAAAGGGAAAAAAAGGAATTTTGACTGGCGCCTTGAGACTGCAGACAGATTGGGTAGAGCCAAAATCAAGAAGATAGGGCTTGGTTGTCTGTACGGACTCACAAAAGACTGGCGTACAGATGCATACTTTGCCGCTCATCACCTTTCCTACCTTGAAAAAAGATACTGGCAAACATCCTATTCAATGTCATTCCCCCGTTTACGTCCCTGTGAGGGGGAGACTGCTCCCGCTGTTGCTTTGGATGACCGCGATCTGGTTCAACTTCTCTGTGCTTTCAGAATATTCAGTCATGAACTGGAACTTAGTATCTCGACCCGTGAATCCAGTGATTTAAGAGAGCACCTTTTGCCACTGGGTGTGACTACCCTGAGTGCGGGTTCCAAAACAAACCCGGGTGGTTATGCCGTAGAAGCAGAGTCTTTGGAGCAATTTGAGATTTCTGATGACCGAAGCCCGCAAGAGATTTTTAATCTCCTTCAAAGCAAAGGATACGACCCAGTATGGAAAGACTGGGATCACTCCTACAACCTCACTACTCCTAAGACTCCCATTTTGTCTCCTGTAGAAAACCATAGCACAAAGGCGGTTATGAGATGAGTGACTTATCATCTGCTGAAAGTTTACACTACCAAAGACATTTGGCCTTATCTCAGTTCGGTATTTCCAGCCAAAAAAAGCTCAAGTCTTCCTCCATCCTGGTTGTAGGGGCTGGAGGATTAGGCTGTCCGGCCTTGCAGTATTTAGCGGCTGCAGGGGTAGGGAAGATAGGAATTATCGACGGTGATAAAGTGGAGGCTTCCAACCTCCAAAGGCAGGTTTTGTTTACCTACGACGACATTGGTAAATACAAAGCGGAAACCGCAAGAAATAAGATTTCTTTGCTTAACCCGCATGTAGAAATTGAACATTTTAACGAAAGACTAACTTCTGAAAATATAGAAGAACGACTAAGGGCATACTCTGTAATCCTAGATGGCAGTGACAATTTTGAAACAAAGTACTTACTGAACGACGCCAGCATACTCTTTAACAAGGTTCTTATATACGGATCGATATTTGAATTCTCCGCACAAATTAGTGTTTTCAATCTTAATAACGGTCCCACTTATCGATGCCTTTTTCCTGAACCGCCCTCCGGTAACGCTCTCCCTCCCTGTACAGAAGCGGGGGTACTTGGAGTCCTTCCAGGAATTGCAGGCTCTATTCAGGCCAGTGAGGCAATCAAGGTAATGACTGGGCTAGGAGAACCTCTTTCAGGGAAGTTATTATTATTCGATGCCCTGACTTTGAAAACTCAGGTTGTTACTTTTAATTTGAGACCTGATTCAAGAAACATAAAAAATTTGCCTGCGTTTACACCTACATGCTCGGCCCTGAGAGATGAGGGAGAAAGTATCAGTGAGATCGACACTCTTGACATGAAGAAAATGAACGAATCTGGTAAAACTGATATTATCATTGATGTTCGCGAGCAATGGGAACGAGATGAATTGAAAATCTCACCATCTATTCATATTCCTCTTGGTTGTTTTGAGCATCCTGAGCAAATCGAGTTCCCAGTCTCCATAACGCATGACTCCCATATTGTTCTCTACTGCAAAGCCGGCGTTCGAAGCAGGATGGCCTGCCATGCATTGCAGGCATTGGGATATAGAAATTTATATAACCTGAGCGGGGGAATTATGGAGTGGAGTGATTACCCGAACACTTAGTGCATGGGGTAAGAAATGAAAAAGCGAATCCTATGTATTGGAGGTACAGATAGCTCAACCGGTGCGGGTGTGACCGCAGACCTTGAAACCCTTAATGCTTTGGGAGCAAAAGGGGTGATTGCCATCACATCGGTAACAGCCCAATCAGATGAAGTCTTTTTCTCCTCTCATAAAGTTGCAAGTGAGGGCTTAGTGGCCCAACTTGAAGCCTCCAAAGCGTTGCCTATCGATGCGATTAAGATCGGTATGCTTCCAGGTAAGTCATCTATTCAAGTTGTCAGTCAGTTTATCGATAAGCATCTATCCATTCCCTCTGTCATGGATCCAGTTTTTTCATCATCGAGCGGGGGAGTAATGGTCAACACAGAGGAGTTAGGTATTCTGATAAGAGAACTCTTTCCTAAAGTATCACTGCTTACCCCCAATGCCCTTGAAGCAGAAAGTATTACCTGCATTCCATGTAAGAATGTGGACGGTGCAAAGCTAAATGCTGAAAAATTGATACAACTAGGTGCCCGAGCTGTTTTGGTTAAGGGAGGCCACCTTTCTGAACCGAATTGTACCGATATTTTTTTTCAGAAAAATAGCAATATCAACCTCCTAACCAAGACACGGTTAAAAAACGCCCAAAAGTGCCGGGGTACCGGGTGTCGGTTGTCGACATCTATTGCATATTACCTCGCGTGCGGGGATAATATTAAAACCGCCGTAGAAAAAGGAAGTGGGTTGGTTGAACAATATATTATAAACCAGAGCCCGCTTGTGTCCTAGCGCCCAAGGGCTTTACGAATTAATTCTTCTGTGCTTACTCCCTTACCTAAAGACTCAGATGCCTTACGGATTGCCTGATCCGCTTCGGTGGCTTTGTAGCCCAAGGTGAGAAGGGCAGAAACTGCATCCTGATAAGTTGCAAACTCAAAGGGTATTGATTCCGAAGCGACTTCACCCCCTGTGACTGCCGGGCTAACAGCATCTACTGCAGTCTGAGCCTTGGGTAGAACTTTGTCCTTAAGCTCAACAACAATTCTTTCCGCAGTCTTCTTCCCTAAGCCTTGGGCTTTGGAGAGCATCGCCACATCTCCACTGGCGATAGATGTTTTGAGCATAGGTAATGAAAGAGAGCCGAGTAAATTGAGGGCAATTTTTGGACCAATACCTGATACTTTGGCGACAATCATTTGAAAAAAATCACGGGACTCACGGTCAATAAAACCATAAAGAGTCTGCGAATCCTCTTTGTAAACGGCATGGGTGAAAAGCTTAACATTATTTCCCAACGCTGGCAGTTTTTCTGAGGTTGTAAGAGGAATAAGTGCCTCATAGCCAATACCCCCAATTTGTATAATAGCCAAGTTCAGCTGGCATTCGATCAGTTTCCCTTCAATAAAAGCAATCATGTAAACACCCTAACCCGTTAACCCCAGAACATCCTGCATTGAGTAAAGACCTGCATCCTGAGTTATCACCCATTTGGATGCACGCAGTGCTCCGGCAGCAAAAATTATACGGTCAGTTGCCCGGTGAGTTAATTCAATACGCTCACCCATACCAGCGAACATAACCGTATGCTCTCCAACGATATCCCCACCGCGGATGGCATGTGAACCAATTTCATTTTGGGGGCGTTCGCCAACCATGCCGTTACGACCGTGGGCTAGGTTCTCATCGGATAGTCCCCTTGACTCCTTTAAGATTTCGAGTAAGCGGTCAGCGGTGCCGCTGGGAGCATCTTTTTTTAACCGGTGATGCATTTCGAGTACTTCTGGATCAAAATCACTATCCGCGTTTAAGACCCGGGAGGCTTGCTCGGTCAGGTAAAATAATAAATTAACACCGGTTGAAAAATTACCAGCCCATACCATCGGAATTTTATCGGTAAGGGCAACGATTTCATCCCGAACCGTTTTTTCATGGCCGGTTGTACCAATCACCATAGGCTTTGCAAACTCAGCAGCAATCTTTGCCAAGGGAAGGGTTGCATCCCTTAAGGAAAAATCAATCACGACATCACAACTATCCATATATGCCCTTGGGTCATCCCCAAGATCTACTGGGTATGAAATTTCACACTGATGTTCAGCCGCGATTGATTGAATCGCTTGCCCCATTCGACCTCGGGCACCGCTGAGTAAGATTTTTTTCGTTGTCATGAGATTGTTAGGCTAGCGGCCATTTTTTCAACGATATCGAAAGACTTTGGTGCGGGAGGGCACAAAGGTAACCTTACTTCCGGTGATGAAATTAAACCCTTTAAGTGCATAAGAGTCTTGATCGGCACCGGGTTAGGCTCACAAAATAAATCAGTGAAAAAAGAATAATTCTTAAGGTGCAGCTTATTCGCCTCCCTTAACTTGCCTTGGTTAATTAAAGAAACCAATAGAGTGACAACCTCAGGTATTATATTGGAGGCAACGCTTATAACCCCTTTTGCACCGCAAGCCATGAAAGGTAATGTTAATCCATCATCTCCTGAAAGAACAATAAAATCATCATCAATCAGGGATACAGTCTCAGAAACTTTGGAGGATTTGCCCCCGGCTTCCTTAAGGGCGCAAATATGTGGATATTTTTCACGCAGCCGCAAAACGGTCGAAGTGGAAATTTCAACGCCACACCTGGAGGGAATAGAGTAGAGGACGATAGGTTTTTCTGTAATATCAGCGATTGCGGAAAAATGAGCATACAAACCCTCCTGGCTGGGTTTATTGTAGTAGGGAGCCACTAACAGAAACGCATCCGCCCCGAGGGCATCCGCCTTTTTAGTAAGGGCAAGGGCTTCTTTTGTGGAATTGGCACCGGTACCGGCAATAACAGGGACTGCTCCGTCAACATGCTCAACTGTTTCCTTGATCACTTGGAGATGCTCGTTTTCAAGAAGGGTGGGGGATTCGCCCGTGGTGCCGCAGGGGACCACACCAGAAACCCCCCCCTTGAGTTGCTTTTCAAGTAAGTTTGATAGATCCGTGTAGTTTACGTCTCCATCGTGCATGGGTGTAATGAGTGCAGTATGTGTTCCGTGAAGTAGATTCTTGTCCATTATGAATAAATATGAGAGAAAGATATTCCCGCGTTAATTTTCATCATCCTTTCTCGGAGGGAAAATTTGCGTGGTCAACTTTTTAATGGTGGAAACTCAAAAGATTCGTAATTTTTGCATAATAGCGCATGTCGATCACGGCAAGACTACCCTGTCTGATCGATTATTGGAGCGTACCCAAACAGTTATGCAGCGTGAAATGAAAGATCAGCTGCTTGATTCCATGGATTTGGAACGTGAACGTGGGATTACGATTAAGTGTCATCCTGTTTCTATGACTTACAAGGCTAAAGATGGAAATGAGTACCTGTTTAACCTGATCGACACGCCAGGTCATGTTGATTTTTCTTATGAAGTGTCCAGAAGCCTAGCTGCTTGTGAAGGAGCGTTACTTCTAATTGATGCATCCCAGGGAGTTGAGGCCCAAACCCTTGCCAATGCTCAGCTTGCAGAGTCGCAGGGACTGGAAATTATCCCAGTAATTAACAAAGTTGACTTACCCAGTGCCGATATCGATCGGGTTTCCAAACAAATTGAAGACATTCTTGCCATACCTGCAGAAGAAGCAATCCATGCAAGCGGTAAGTCCGGTATTGGAGTTGATGAAATCCTTGAATCTGTAGTTCATCGCCTGCCACCACCAAGATGGAACGATTATGCCAAACCACGTGCCCTTGTCTTTGACAATCAATTTGATTCATTCAAAGGCGTCATCTGCTATGTCCGGGTATTTTCTGGGGAGTTCCCCAAAAACGGGAATTTAGTGCTAATGAGTGACAAGCGTAAAACGCAAATCAAGGAGATTGGACAGTTTTGTCCCCAGCCAGTCCCCACAAAATCCTTACATGAGGGGGAGGTTGGTTATGTGGTTACCGGCATTAGAGATGTTGCTGAAATCAAGATTGGAGACACCCTGACATTATCCGACAACGAAGCAGAAGACATGCTTCCAGGTTATAAAGATGTTCGCCCTATGGTCTTTAGTGGTTTGTATCCTCTGGATACTTCTGACTATGAAAAATTGAAAAAAAGCGTGGGAAAGCTTCGCTTAAACGATGCCGCATTTACTTTTCAATCCGAAACGTCTGTAGCCCTTGGTTTTGGATTTCGTTGCGGCTTTCTCGGGCTTCTTCACATGGAGATCATACAAGAGCGTCTCAGGAGGGAGTATGATCTTGATCTTATCTCCACTTACCCAAGTGTTGTTTACAAAGTTCATTTAACGACCGGCGAGGAACTCGAAGTAGATAACCCGCTGGAGTTACCGGACACCACTGAAGTTTCTAAAATAGAGGAACCTACTATTCTGGCGAGAATACATGCTCCCAATCATTGTATCGGTGATTTACTAGCCCTCGTTACTGAAAAAAGAGGTTCTTGTAGTAACACGGAAACAATTGACGAAACGAGGGTCATGCTCACTTGCCACCTTCCACTGAATGAGATCCTAGTGGACTTCAATGATCGGTTAAAGAGTGTAACCCATGGCTATGGATCCATGGATTATGACATGGATGATTATGTCGAATCTGACCTCGTCAGAATGGAAATCCTGGTAAACGCCGAGCCGGTCGATGCTTTTTCCACCATTGTGCACAAAGATAAAGCGGAAACTCGGGGCAGGGCACTATGCTCCAAACTAAAAGAAATATTACCCAGGCAATTATTTAAGATTTCACTGCAAGCTGCAGTAGGGGGCAAAGTTATTGCCAGAGAAACGATCAGTGCCATGCGAAAAGATGTCACAGCTAAGTGCTATGGAGGTGACATAAGCCGAAAACGAAAATTGTTAGATAAACAAAAAGAAGGAAAAAAAAGAATGAAGCAGATAGGTAGCGTCAATATCCCACAAGAAGCTTTCGTACAAATCCTTAAGAGCTCATCCTAATCTTTATGAACCCAAGAAAAGCAAGCCGGTCGGAAAAAAAGGGGGCGAAAGAAATTTTACGTCTTGGTCTTAAAGTTTTTGCCTACCGCAACGATATTTTATCTGCGGAAGACAAAGAAGAGCTAAACTCTGCAAACACCTACTTAGCCAGCCAGTTAAAAGAGAAACCAGTTGCTGCCGAGGAACTAGAAAAAGCCGCCAAAAGGGTCGACTTGGCCCTCCAAAAAAATGGAGAATTGTATTACCATAAAAAATCATGGGTTGAGAATGTGGAAATGCTTCTTGTTGCTGCAATTGTGGTTATTGGTATTCGGAGCTTTTTTGTGCAACCTTTTATCATTCCAACAAACTCGATGTATCCATCTTTTTTTGGAATGCAGCCTAAAGTTTATCAGGAAAATGAAGATGTTCCCAATATCGCAGAAAGAGCGATTGATAAAATCCTACTGGGTGCTTCTCACTTCAGGTTGGAGTCTGAAAGCAAAGGTAAACTCTACCTAAAACTTCAAAACGGGGCTCCATTTCGATTCGTGCAGGGCTCATTTCCCCATGGCAGGTTTTTTATACTTCCGAATAGCCTAAGG
>Ga0255773_10002993_pt1 | contig 15363 bp, 15 predicted proteins | sample 011ome_17_FD_179971 | JGI IMG/M metagenome (GOLD analysis project Ga0255773, IMG submission 179971) | Coastal salt marsh microbial communities from the Groves Creek Marsh, Skidaway Island, Georgia - 011502XT metaG (version 2) | ecosystem: Environmental > Aquatic > Marine > Intertidal zone >...
ATGTTGCGAAATTGTTCGACATCCTTGGCCCACGCTATGCAGAGCGTCAAGGTGGTTATGTTCGCATCATGAAAGCGGGCTTCCGTTATGGTGATATGGCGCCAATGGCGATCATCGAATTCGTTGACCGCGATCCAGCCGCAAAAGGCGCAGCTGACAAAGCGCGCGCCGCAGCTGAAGAAGCAGCCGCAGACGAATAAGAATTTTCCTGATCTTCAGGATTTGAAAACCCTCGCAGCCTGCGGGGGTTTTTTGTTTTGGGTCGGCCAAGTTTTGCTTGTCCCCCTTTGACATCGCGGCGTTGGGGTCTAGATAAGATTAAAAATTTGAAAGGGGTCGCGTGATGAACAAAATTATGGCAGTCGTTTGTGTCGTAATGATGTTGGCAGCACATGCAGGATATGCTGAACAGAAAATTCCATCGTCGCAGGTGGAAATCAATTTGACGTTTGCACCTTTGGTGAAACGCGCAGCGCCTGCAGTTGTGAATATCTATGCCAAACGCATCGTTCAACAAAATGTAAGCCCCTTTCAAAATGATCCGTTTTTTAGCGACTTTTTCCGCAGCTTCGGCAATTCCCGGCCACGCGTGCAAAACTCGCTGGGATCAGGTGTTATTGTGTCAGATGATGGTATCGTAATTTCCAATTATCACGTTGTGGGGCAAGCACAGGAAATTCGTGTCGTTTTGAATGATCGACGTGAATATTCTGCATCTGTTTTGTTGGCGGATCAGGGATCCGACCTTGCGGTGCTCAAGCTGTTAGATGCCGAAAATATGCCCTATCTTGATTTTCGCGACAGCGACACAGTCGAAGTTGGCGAATTGGTTTTGGCGATTGGAAACCCATTTGGTGTGGGGCAAACTGTGACCAGTGGGATTGTCTCTGGCCTTGCGCGATCTGGCGGCGGGGCAGGGGATGGTCGTGGATATTTTATCCAAACGGACGCGCCCATCAATCCTGGAAACTCTGGCGGTGCATTGATTGACGTCACTGGACGCTTGATCGGGATCAACACTTCGATCCTATCGAAATCGGGCGGATCAAACGGGATTGGCTTTGCGATCCCCGCCACGTTGGTGAAACAATTCGCAACCCAAGCTGCTGCGGGACAAACATCGTTTCAACGCCCATGGGCCGGCCTGATGGGTCAGGAACTGACAGCCGAGGTTGCACAATCCCTTGGGCTGCAAGATGCCAATGGCATGATCATTCTAGATTTACACGCGCAAAGCCCGTTCGCGCGTGCGGGTTTCGCGGTTGGGGATGTGATTACGCAAGTAAACGGCCAAGCGGTGACAGGGCCTTCGGAAATGTATTATCGCATCTCGGTCGAAGGGATCGGCGGGCAGGTCACCGTGACGCGCCTGCGCGATGGCCAAAGCGTCGACATCACCGTCCCGCTGATTGCAGCGCCTGACGAACCACCATCTGTTATTGTGACGTCCGATCAGAATGGCATTTTGCCGGGCGTCAAGTTGCGTCCAGTCAATCCTATGGTTCAACAAGAATTGGGATTGGGGCTCTCATCCTCTGGGATCATTGTCGTTGATGCAGGTCCGGTTGCGCCGCGCATTGGTTTGCGCGGGGGCGATGTTATTTTGGAAATAAACGGAAGCCCTCTAGACAAAGCGCAGGATTTTGATGACCTATTACGGCGGGATACCCGCCGCGGCCAAATCTTGGTGGATCGTGGTGGCGATGCCGTAATGTTAAGGTTTCGTCTATGACCGATCTGTTTGGCACAAATGATGGTATCGCAACAAAAGGGCCACGCCCTTTGGCAGAACGATTGCGCCCGAAATCGATGCAGGATGTGATTGGGCAGCGCCAGATTCTGGCCGATGACGCCCCTTTGGGGGCCATGTTGGACGCCGGCATGTTATCGTCCCTCATATTTTGGGGACCACCGGGTGTTGGTAAAACGACCCTTGCGCGTCTATTGGCGGATCATACAGATTTGCATTTCGAACAGATCAGCGCGATTTTTTCCGGTGTTGCGGATCTAAAGAAAGTATTCGACGCTGCCAAAATGCGCCACGCAAATGGGCGCGGCACCCTGCTATTTGTCGACGAGATTCACCGCTTTAACAAAGCTCAACAAGACAGCTTTCTTCCCCATATGGAAGATGGGACAATTTTGTTGGTGGGGGCGACCACCGAAAACCCGTCCTTTGAATTGAACGCCGCACTATTGTCGCGCGCACAAGTCTTGGTGTTAGAGCGGTTGGCGGCGAATGAGCTAACGGCATTGCTTGCGCGGGCTGAGATCGAATTGGGCGTCACACTGCCCCTGCAAGACGACGCACGTGACACTTTGGTCGCAATGGCAGATGGGGATGGCCGCGCGCTGATTAATTTGGTCGAACAGGCGTCTGGATGGACAACGCCAACGCCCTTGTCGTCGGATGATTTGCGAAAACGCCTCTCACGACGGGCGGCGAAATATGACAAATCGGGGGATGAACATTACAACCTGATTTCCGCGTTGCACAAATCTGTGCGCGGGTCCGATCCCGATGCAGCGCTGTATTGGTTTGCACGCATGTTAGAAGGGGGCGAAGACCCCCGTTATCTGGCGCGGCGTCTTTTACGTATGGCGGTCGAAGACATTGCATTGGCCGACCCCCAAGCCCAAACAATCTGTATGCATGCATGGGAAAGCTATGAACGCTTGGGGTCCCCCGAAGGGGAACTGGCCCTTTCTCAGGCGGTGATTTACCTTGCGCTCGCGCCAAAATCGAATGCGGGCTATGCGGCCTACAAGGCGGCGCGTGCCTTGGCGCGTGCCACGGGGTCGGAACCGCCGCCGAAACACATTTTAAATGCCCCGACCAAGTTGATGGCTGAACAGGGCTACGGATCAGGCTATGCCTATGACCATGACGCAGAAGATGGGTTTTCCGGTCAAAACTATTTCCCCGAATGCGTTTCGCGGCCTGCGCTGTACAATCCAGTGGAACGCGGATTTGAACGAGATCTGCAAAAGCGGGTGCAATATTTTAATAATCTGCGCGAAAAACGGCAAAGGCTTGACAATTCATAGCGAAGTGGTGATGCACGGGGCATGATATATCTGTGGATTGCTCTTGGTGGCGCATTCGGCGCGATGGCACGATTTGGCGTGGGTCAAATCGCGGCGTTTCCCTTTGGCACGCTCAGCGTCAATGTGGTTGGGTCATTCCTAATGGGCGTCGCTTATGTGTATTTTGCGACCCGTTTGGGTGATCGTCTTCCGGTGATGATGATGGCGGGCTTTCTTGGGGCATTCACAACGTTTTCTGCCTTCTCGCTTGATGTGCTCAAGCTGATCGAGGCGGATCGACTGACATTCGCCGCAAGCTATGTTGCGGCAAGCATTATTCTATCCCTCGCGGCGGTGTTCGCAGGGGTCACTTTGGCAAAGGAAACCTTGGTATGAGCGTCCAACGCATTACGATTTCAGCTGACGACGCGGATCAGCGTTTGGATCGGTGGTTGCGCCGCATGTATCCGGCCTTGTCACAGGTCAAGATTGAAAAAATGTGCCGCAAGGGCGAATTGCGCGTGAATGGTGCGCGCTGTAAATCCTCGACCCGATTAGAAGAGGGGCAAGAGGTGCGCGTGCCCCCGATTTCGCATGATGAGTTGGTCCAAAAGCCGATCACCCATTCCAAGATTTCGCCCCAAGATACCAAGATGATCCAAGACGCGGTCATCTATATGGACGAGCATCTGATTGTGATCAACAAACCAGCAGGTCTTCCGACCCAAGGCGGTAGCAAGCAGACAAAACATGTCGATGGCTTGGCCGAAGCGTTAAAGTTTGACTATGATGAAAAGCCGCGCCTTGTGCACCGTCTGGACAAAGACACCTCGGGCGTTTTGCTGTTGGCGCGCACGCGCCCTGTGGCCGCCGCATTGACCGATGCGCTGCGTCATCGCGAAACACGCAAAATATACTGGGCGGCAGTCGCTGGTGTTCCAATGCCCCAAGCAGGGACCATCAAATATGGTTTGGTCAAAGCCCCGGGTCACGGACATCGTGGCGAAGGTGAAAAGATGATCTGCGTCCATCCGCGCGATGTCGCAAGCACAGAGGGCGCGAAACGTGCCACATCTGAATATATGGTCCTGTCCCGTCTTGCCAGTCGCGGCGCATGGGTTGCGTTGGTCCCTGTTACGGGCCGCACCCATCAATTGCGCGCGCATATGGCCGAAATTGGACACCCGATTGTGGGGGATGGGAAATATGGTGGATCGGGTCAGGAAAACCTTGGCGATGGATGGGGCGCACAATTGGGCGGGGACATCAGCCGCAAGCTGCATTTGCATGCCCGTTATATCCGGTTTGAACATCCTGTTACGCGCAAGCTGTTTGAAATCACCGCTGATTTACCCGATCACATGCAGCGGACATGGGATACATTCCAATGGGATGTATCGGATGTGCTGACGGATCCGTTCGAAGATCTGATGTGATGCCCGACCTAAAGCTGGTCATATTTGATGTTGATGGCACCTTGGTCGACAGCCAAGCAGAAATCGTTGCGGCGATGGAGATTTCGTTCGGCGCTGTGAACCAACCTTTGCCAACGCGCGACACGCTGTTGTCTGTGGTTGGGCTGAGCTTGGTCGAATGTTTTACAATTCTCTTGCCCAACAGCGATGCATCCGTGCGATCCATGGCGGTAGAGGCCTATAAACAAGGGTATCACGATAACCGCGTTGCCGGTGCACGGCCCGTTTTGTTCGACGGTATGGCGGATCTATTGGACAAATTGGAACAGGATGATCATATCCTGCTTGGTCTTGCCACTGGGAAATCGCGGCGCGGATTGGACGCGCTTTTGGGGTTTTACGGTTGGGAAAACCGATTTGTGACGACGCAAGTGTCGGACAATCATCCGTCAAAACCGCATCCGTCGATGATCCTGACCGCAATGTCCGAGACAGGCGTTGATGCGGCGCGCACGGTGATGATTGGGGATACGACCTATGATATCGATATGGCGCGCGCTGCAGGGGTGAATGCGATTGGGGTAGAATGGGGATATCACCCAAAATCCGCGCTTTTGCATGCCAATGCGGTTGTATCGCGCCCCGACGCGCTTTATTCAGCGATCCACACTATATTGGGGTGATTGTCATGGCCGAATGGAAATTAAAACGCTTTTGGAACGCCGCAACTGTCGAACAGACAGATGACGGGTTTGCTGTATTACTGGATGGTCGTTCGGTGAAAACGCCGGCAAAAGCGGGCTTGATCGTGCCATCAAAAGCATTGGCTGAAAAAATCGCGTCAGAGTGGGATGCCCAAGAAGGGGATGTTAATCCCGAAATCATGCCTTTTACCCGTGCAGCGAATGCCGCTATTGATAAGGTCACGCTTCAGTTTGTCGAAGTGGCTGACTTGATTGCGGCCTACGGCGAAAACGATTTGCTGTGCTATCGCGCAGCTGCCCCGCAAGAATTGGTTGATCGGCAGGCAGCCGCTTGGGATCCGATTTTGGATTGGGCGAACGATGTCTACGGCGTGCGTTTGGCGACGGGTCAAGGTGTCATGCATATCGCACAACCGCCCTCTGCAATCGAGCGTTTGACGCAAGAGGTGCATGCCCTCAGCCCGTTTCAATTAACGGCCTTTCATGACCTGGTCAGTTTGACAGGATCGTTGGTTTTAGGATTTGCCATCGTCAACAACCGCCTTGGCGCAGATGCCGCTTGGGACGTGTCACGCATTGATGAAATCTGGCAGGCCGAGCATTGGGGCCAGGATGAAGAAGCCCTAGACCTAGCGGAGACCAAGCGGCAAGCTTTACTATCTGCGGCAGAATTCTATGCAAACTGTGTATAAAATATAAACAAATGTTAAGTTTACCTTAGGTAAGAAATGGCAAAAAATTAAAAAAATTGGCACGATTTCCTTGACCTTTTTGACATAATTTGACCAAGATTGCAGTACTAGGTTTGGGGAGATCCTACTTTAGTATAATAATTGGGGGGAATCCCCTTACCAGATGGTCCTTATCAAAGGGCCTTAACCAGGAAGAGGTAAAAATGAAAAAATCCTTTATTTTGGGCGCAATGACAGTCGCAGCAATGGCAGCTGGCGCTGCGTCTGCTGGCACCATGGACGACGTCAAAGCCCGCGGCAAACTGAACTGCGGTGTAACAACTGGCTTGGTTGGTTTTGCAGCACCTGACGCAAACGGCGTTTGGGAAGGTTTTGACGTAAGCGTATGTCGCGCCGTTGCAGCGGCCGTATTGGGCGATCCAGCAGCAGTTGAATTCGTAACAACAACTGGCCAAACACGTTTCACAGCGTTGGCATCTGGCGAAATCGACATGTTGGCACGTAACACAACATGGACGTTCTCACGCGACGTTGACCTGAAATTTGAATTCGTTGGTGTAAACTACTATGACGGCCAAGGCTTCATGGTTCCAAAATCTTTGGGCGTTTCATCTGCAAAAGAATTGGACGGCGCAACTGTTTGTATCCAAACAGGTACAACAACAGAGTTGAACTTGGCGGATTTCTTCCGCGCAAACAACATCTCTTATGAGCCAGTTCCGATCGAAACAAACGCAGAAGCACAACAGCAGTACCTAGCTGGTGCATGTGACGTCTATACAACAGACGCATCTGGTTTGGCCGCAACACGTGCGACATTCGAAAACCCAGGTGATCACGCGCTGTTGCCAGAAATCATCTCAAAAGAGCCTCTGGGCCCATTGGTTCGCCACGGCGACAACGAATGGGGTGACGTGGTGCGTTGGTCATTGAATGCAATGATCGCAGCAGAAGAGATGGGTATCACATCTGCAAACGTTGACAGCATGGCTGCAGGCACAAACAACCCAGAGATCAACCGTATCCTAGGCACCGAAGGTGAATTGGGCGCGATGTTGGGTCTGGATAAAGATTGGGCGATGCGCATCATCAAATCTGTTGGCAACTACGCTGAAGTGTTTGAAAAGAACATCGGTGAATCAACACCAATCGGCCTTGCGCGTGGTTTGAACGCACAGTGGACAAATGGTGGTTTGCTATACACACCTCCATTCCGTTAAGTTGAATGATGTAAAGGGCGTGGTCAATCCGCGCCCTTTTCTTATCCGCATGAACGCATTTTGTTAAAATATGATACGCCAGTGAATGGCGTACGTGCGTTTATTGGATTTTCTCGGGAGAAATCAAATGTCGACTATGACCGATCCGTCAAAACAAGGGTTTCGGCTTAGCCAACTTATTTACGACACTCGCTATAGATCCATGACCATCCAAGTGGTGGCTATGATTGTACTTATGTTGTTTTTTTCGTGGCTTGTGCGAAACACCGTCCAGAACCTTGAAGCTCTGGGCAAAGACTTTAATTTTGGCTTTTTGACCCAACCTGCTGGCTATGACATTAACCAGCGCTTGGTCGAATATTCAAGCCAAAGCACCCATGGCCGTGCGGCAATCGTGGGTATTTTAAACACCATCTTAGTGGCAGTATTGGGATGTACGCTTGCCACGGTCTTAGGTGTAATCGCAGGGGTGTTGCGGTTATCAAAAAACTGGATCGTGTCGAAACTCATGACTGTCTATGTCGAAGGGTTCCGCAATGTCCCGCTCTTGCTGTGGATTTTGCTGATCTTTGCTTTGATGACAGAATCAATGCCACAGCCCCGCGATTTCCGCGGTGACTCTGCAACAGCTTCAATGAGCGTATTTGACAGCGTCGCTGTTACAAATCGTGGTGTCTATATTCCGTCTATTGAGTTCGCTAACCCGATTTTTACCGAAACATGGATGAACTGGCTTCTCTTGCTCGCGATTGTCGTCGGCGCGGTGGTCGCGATTCGCCGGTTGGGTGCTTGGGCAACTGCAAAGCAAGAAGCGACAGGTATTCGTCCGACAACTTGGTATATTAATCTTGCGGTCTTTATTGTACCGCTCGCCATTATTATGACCGTGATGGGCGCGCATTTTGATATTCCTGCTTTGACAGGTTTCAACTTTTCTGGTGGCACACATCTTCGAAATTCGTTGATCGCGCTTTGGCTGGCGTTGTCGCTTTACACGGGTGCGTTTATTGCCGAAATCGTGCGGGGTGGTATTCTGGCCATTTCAAAAGGCCAAACCGAGGCAGCCTTTGCTTTGGGACTACGTCCAAACACGACAATGAATTTGGTCATTTTGCCCCAAGCAATGCGTGTGATTATTCCGCCGTTGATCTCGCAGTATTTGAACCTGACCAAGAACAGCTCGCTCGCGATTGCGGTGGGGTATATGGATGTCCGCTCTACGCTTGGGGGGATCACAATCAACCAAACGGGTCGCGAATTGGAAGGCATGCTCTTGTTAGGCTTGTTCTATCTGATCGCCAGCTTGGTGATTTCGGGCGCGATGAACATTTACAATAACAGCGTTAAGTTGAAGGAGCGGTGATATGACACAACAATCGTCACAGTCACTGGCCTATGTCAGAACCGAAATGATCCCAGAACAAACCCCACCAATAACTGAGGTGGGCATTATCAAGTGGATCCGTGAAAATCTGTTTTCTGGCGTGCTAAACTCAATCCTTACGATCCTGTCCCTGTTTGTGATTTGGACCGTTCTCAGCCATGTTGTACCTTGGATCTTTAACGGGATTTGGGATGCAGGAAGCCTGAAAGAGTGTCGCGAAATCCGTGATGCAACTTTGGGTGCAAATGCGTCAGCTGCCTGTTGGGCCGTGTTGACCGAACGTTGGAACCAGCTTTTGTTCGGGTTCTATCCTGATCATCTGTACTTGCGTCCTGTGTTTGCATTCTTGATTTTCATGTTTGCACTGACGCCAGTCTTGTTTTCGGATTTGCCACGCAAAATGCTATGGCTGACCATCGCGTCACCGTTCATTGCTTATTGGTTGATTTGGGGCGGGACCATTTGGGGGCCACTTGCGGTTGCGGCTGGCTTTGTTTTGGGGGCAGTTGCGTTTCAACTTTTGGTTCGGACGGCAGGAACGCTTGCAGCGGTTGTCTTGGCAATCGTTGTTCCAATTCTCTATTGGTTGTTCCTTGCGGGGCCTATTACCTCGGGGCTGTCTTCAATGTTGCCCATCGGGATCGAAGCGATTGATTCAAAATCCTTGGGTGGATTTATGTTGGCGATCATCATTGGCTTGGCAGGGATCATTCTGTCACTGCCGTTGGGGGTTTTGTTGGCATTGGGCCGTCAATCAGATTTGTTTATCATTAACAAATTCTCGGTCGGCTTTATCGAAATCATCCGTGGTGTTCCGTTGATCGTGTGGTTGTTCACAGCGTCCTTGCTGTTGAACTATTTCCTCCCACCGGGCACCAACTTTGATCTGGTCTTGCGCGTTATCATCATGGTGACCCTCTTTTCGGCGGCCTATATCGCCGAAGTGGTTCGCGGTGGTTTGGCCGCACTTCCAAAGGGTCAGTATGAAGCCGCAGATGCGTTGGGTTTAGATTATTGGAAATCCATGCGCTTGATCATTCTGCCACAAGCTTTGAAAATCTCGATCCCTGGTATCGTGAACACCTTTATCGGGTTGTTCAAAGATACCACATTAGTGGTTTTCATCGGTCTTTTGGATCCGATTGGTCTGTCAAATGCAATCCGTGCAACAACCGAGTGGAATGGTATTTATTGGGAACTCTTCGCCTTTATCGGGTTTATGTTCTTTATCTTCTGCTTTGGCATGGGCCGCTATTCCATGTATCTTGAAAACAAGCTCCGTCGTGAGCACCGCTAAGGAGACGTAATATGTCTGATCTAGTAATTGAGCGTCAAATTGACCGTAGCCAGATGACGGTGTCTGACGAAGTCGCAATTCAAATCACTGGTATGAACAAATGGTATGGGGCGTTCCACGTTTTGCGTGACATCGACCTGACCGTAAATCGTGGCGAACGGATCGTTATCGCGGGTCCGTCTGGTTCGGGGAAATCAACCTTGATCCGCTGTATCAACCGTTTGGAAGAACACCAAAAGGGCAGCATCATTGTGGATGGCACCGAATTGGGGTCGGATCTGAAAAACATCGATAAGATCCGGTCAGAAGTGGGAATGTGTTTCCAACACTTTAACCTGTTTCCGCATCTGACCATTTTGGAAAACTGTACTTTGGCTCCGATTTGGGTGCGTAAAACACCGAAAAAAGAAGCCATTGAAACAGCGATGCATTTTTTGGAAAAGGTGAAGATCCCTGATCAAGCTCACAAGTATCCGGGCCAATTGTCAGGTGGTCAGCAACAGCGTGTTGCGATCGCGCGGTCGTTGTGTATGAAGCCACGGATCATGTTGTTTGACGAACCGACATCTGCACTTGACCCCGAGATGATCAAAGAGGTGCTCGACACCATGATCGAATTGGCCGAAGAAGGCATGACCATGATCTGTGTGACCCACGAAATGGGCTTTGCCCGTCAGGTGGCAAACCGCGTTATTTTCATGGACCAAGGTCAAATTGTGGAACAAAACGAACCAGAAGAGTTCTTTAACAATCCGCAATCCGAACGGACAAAATTGTTCCTAAGCCAGATCTTGGGACATTAAAAAATGAGGGGCCTTCGGGCCCCTTTATTTTATGGTCGATTTGCCCTGAGCGCGCCGGATTGCGTTGAAATCAGATTTTAACTGTCCCGCGTCATAGACATGTTCAAAATAATGTCGAAGGTCTTTGTCAGGGTTGGCCGTAACGAAACGTTCATATTCATCGAGCGTGTAATCCAAGATCCCGCTTTTGGTCCATTTGAAATGCAGATATCGCGGCGAAAGTTGTTTGCGCGCTTCGCGAATTGGTGTTCCGTGTTTGTAGATCAAATAAAACGCAGCAGCCAAACTGGTTCTATCAGCCCCTGATTTACAATGCATCAACACCGGGCTGTCCATCGCATCAAAAAAATCCAACAGATCGATATAGCGGTGTTTGGGTGCTGCATCCCGTGAACCCAACCCGATAACCGTGAATTTCAAGCCAAGTCGTTGACAGTTGTCTTGTTCAAATTCAAACGGCACGCCATCTGTGCCGCCACGCAAGGTTAGAACGTGGGTAATCCCCTTTCGCTTCATGCGTTTCAGGCGCGCAAATGTTGGATGATTTGACCGCCACAAATTGGGCGCAACTTTGTGCGTGTTCGACCACAGTGCCCGAAAAATGGCATGATCCACAAATGTGAAATAGAGCAAATCTTTTATCTGGTTCCGTCGCATTGTCATCCGTGCTGTCCTGTAAACGGCGATGACAGATTGATTTTTCCAGATTTCACATACTCGCGTATGATGCGGCCCTCAGCGTGGAAATCATGCGGCGTCTGATAACCCACGGGATTGTAGAAGGTTGGTGTTTTGCCAAAATCGAAACCATAAAGCGTAATGTCTTTGGCGCAGTTCAACCGTAACAAATAGCTGATCATCATATAACCCGACGATGGGCGCCGACCAATTTTGGTCCGATCTGCAAACCAGTAACGATGTGCATAAAACGCAGTCCGTTTCAGATTCTCGGGTGTTTTGATATTAAAATGCCGTAAACGATGGATCAGAAACAAAAACAGCTTTGGTTTAAACTTTTCTACGACGTCTTCTTCGGTCAGTTCGGGGGTCAGTGTCACAATATCGGTGCGCGTCCCTTGCGACGCAGGATCGGTGACAAATCCCTTGTTCATTCGGATGACAACGTCATGTTGATCAATCCGAGTGCCAAGCCCCGCGCCAAGTAAACTTTGCGCATTACCAACAAGCGCGACCGACTTGCCATCGATGAATGCGCGCATCATCGCGTCAGAATCACGGGTCAGTTTATAAAACAACCCGCGCGGAGCATTCCAAAGGTATTTACGTGGCCATGCAATCAGTTTTTGGCGGTTCAAACCTATCATCCGCCATGCTTTGACCAATAATCGGTCATCCATTTCACTTTGCCAAATCCCCAGTTTGGCCCGATACCCCATAGTCCACCTTGAACCAAATCAATTGGGCGTGGTTCGCCATGAAAAGCGATCACTCTCTCGTCATCTTTTGGAGCACGAGGAGAAAGTAGTAGACCAATCAAAGCGGGCCGACGAAGGTGATATTTAAAACTTAAAACCCAATTCTTAGGCCAAAAGGCCATTTTGGAAACCATGGACTGCACATATATTTGCTCAATCCGTGTTTCTTTGACGATGTCGTCCCGGCGGGCCATAAAGTCGTCTAAGATTTCGGGATAAGCGCCCAAATCAAAGGCAAAAATCCCTGTCCCAGCCAATGGGCCATCGTCTTTGGTCTGAATGCCCCATGTTGGACCTGTGTCTATAACGACCATGCAATCATCGCGATAGGTGAAAAACTCATCCAATGAACGTGTGATCACTGTGTCCAAATCAATGAAAAGTGCGCGTCCTTTTAATCCAAAAAACTCTTTCGCAAAAACGGCCAGCTTCGCCCAGCCACCTTTTTTCCAGTGAGAAGGTTCAAGATTTAAGTCTGGAATTGGGTGGTGGACTATTTTTGGATCTAAACCCGTGGGATCATCTGTAAGGCACACAAATGTAAAGTCGCCTGTAATATTTGCACGACACGCATTGAACAAAATATTCACATAGGACCCAGAGTATAGAGTCCCCCATTTCATGCAGATCACAACTTTTTCTTTATACATATTTGGGGCCTTAACTCAGCGGTGTTGTGCAAACCTATCTAACAGTTTAATGAAAAAGTCAAAGAAGTATAAGATGATGCAATGACAAATAAACTATTATTCGTAACGGGAACCCGAGCAGATTTCGGAAAACTCGAACCGTTGGCGGTCGCTGCGCGGGACGCAGGCTTTGATGTTGGGTTTTGGGTAACGGGCATGCACATGTTGGACCAATACGGTCTAACCAAAATCGAAGTGCAGCGCGTCCAAGGTGTCACGGTCAAGGAATTTTTGAACCAAGACAGCGACACGCCACAAGATTTGATCTTGGCAAATACCGTAATTGGGTTTTCTCAATATGTAGCGGAACACAGACCTGATCTGGTTATTGTGCACGGTGATCGTATCGAGGCGCTGGCATGTGCTATTGTGTGCGCGACAAACTACATTCGCTGTGCCCATATTGAGGGCGGTGAAGTGTCAGGGACAATTGATGAGGTTTTTCGCCATTGCAATACCAAACTTGCCTACTGTCATTTTGTAAGTTCGGATACGGCGGTCGAACGGGTGCGGCGATTGGGTGAGCCGATGTCATCTATCTTTAAAATAGGGTCGCCCGAATTGGATTTTCATGCGCGACCCTCTGGGGTGACCTTGCCCCAAGTCAGAGCGCATTATGACATTCCCTTTGACGAATACGGTGTTTGCACATTTCATCCGGTGACGTCGGAAAAAGATACGATGGGTCAGCAGGCAAAAGAATTGTTTGATGCATTATGCGCGTCCCAGCGTCATTTTGTGGTGATCCTGCCGAACAATGATCCGGGATCGCAGGACATCGTTTCGGTGATTGACCGCCTGCCAAAAGACAGATTTCGCGTCCTGCCATCCATGCGGTTTGCACATTTTTCTGAATTGATGAAACATGCCGCCTGTATTGTCGGAAATTCTTCTGCCGGCGTCCGAGAGGCACCATTTATAGGTGTGCCTTCGCTCGATGTTGGAACGCGTCAAAATGCGCGATCCGTTGCGCCGTCAATCACGTCGGTAAACGCAAACGAGACCGACAAAATTATGGATTTTCTGCAAATGGAATGGGGTAGGCGCTATGACAATGATGCCGAATTTGGCCAAGGTGCCGCTGCGGAGCAATTTGTAAACATTTTGCAATCAGATGACTTCTGGTCACGTGGCTTCCAAAAGGTCTTTCAAGACGATGCATGATATGCGCCCAGCTGGTATTGGGCTTCGCCTTTATCTTGTGGTGATGACCGTACTGCGGCCACTCGTGCCGATGCTTTTGCGCAAACGATTAAAGCGGGGAAAAGAACATCCAACACGTTGGCGCGAAAAGCTTGGGCTGACTGACCGCGTGCGCCCCAAAGGGCGTTTGGTATGGTTGCACGCGGTGGGTTTAGGCGAAGTCATGGCGCTGCGCGGTGTGATTGCTCAGCTCTCACAGCGCGATCCGTCCCTATCTTTTTTGGTAACGTCGTCTACCAAACAATCCGCTTTGGTTTTTGAGGATAACCTGCCAGACAAAACGATACATCAATTTTTACCGATTGATGTTCCTGCCTATGTTAATCGGTTTCTGCTGCATTGGTCCCCAAATCTTTTGATTTGGTCTGAACAAGACCTTTGGCCCGCGATGGGCTTTCATGCGGATGAACAATCCGTGCCGCAGGTTCTGATCAATGCACGCATGAATGACGCGGCATTTTCAGGGCGGCGGTTGGTCAAGAATATCTATCGCGACATCTATCGTCGGTTTCAATTTATTTCTGCACAAGATGACCATACACGGCATAACATCTGTGCATTGGGTGCGGTCGACGATGTGCGCGTCGATGGGTCGATCAAACCGCTGCCCGCAGCCTTTCAAACAGACATCAAGGATGCCGCTGCGCTGCGTTCGTCAATCGAATCGCGCACGGTCTGGCTGGTCTGCCCGTCGCATCCCGCCGATGAACAGGTTGCATTTGCTGCGCATCTGGACATCCTTGAAACAGATCCGACCGCGATATTGGTCATCATTCCGCGCAACGTGGACCGCGGGGCAGCCATCGCACACGCAGCCCAGAGTTGGCAATTTTCGGTCAATCGGCGCGGACTTGGTCAAGGCATCGACACATCAACCCAAGTCTTTGTCGCCGATACATATGGCGAGGCAGGGTTTTGGTACAAAACCGCAAAATGTGCCCTGATTGGCGGCGGCTTTGACGCAATAGAAGGACACAACCCGTGGGAGGCAGTTCATCTGAACTGCCCTGCCTTTCACGGGCCAAATTTTGCGAATTTTGAAAGGGATTATCATATCCTCGATCAAACAGGTGGCACCATTATGGTGCGGGACAAGGATGAATTGGTTGGGGCGATAACTGCAATAGACGTGATCAAAATGCGGCGCGGGCAGGGACAGGCGGTTGACCTGCTGATGCCTTCGCTGGATAAGCTGTGTTCAGACCTGATTGCACTAATAGAGTAGACGACACAACGTGACCCTATCATCGCCTCACTTCCCCAGCATCAAGGTTCGCCTGTTTATGGTGGTCTATCGCATGCTTTGGTTCGTGTTGATGCCGCTGATCTTGGTTTATCTTTGGAAACGATCGTGGAAAGAACCCTTGTATTGGGGCTTTTTGCACGAACGCTTTGGGCTTCATCCGCAAAGGCAGAGCGAATTCGTCTGGGTTCATGCCGTATCATTGGGGGAAATGCGGTCCGCGACCTTTTTGATTGATCAACTGTTGGCC
>Ga0255773_10003001_pt1 | contig 15325 bp, 18 predicted proteins | sample 011ome_17_FD_179971 | JGI IMG/M metagenome (GOLD analysis project Ga0255773, IMG submission 179971) | Coastal salt marsh microbial communities from the Groves Creek Marsh, Skidaway Island, Georgia - 011502XT metaG (version 2) | ecosystem: Environmental > Aquatic > Marine > Intertidal zone >...
ATTGAATGCAATAATCAGTGCGGTTAAAAGTGCGCTGGAAAAAACCCCACCTGAATTAGGAGCAGATATTGCTGAAAACGGTATGGTTCTTACTGGTGGAGGAGCCCTATTGAAAAACTTAGATCGATTATTATTTGAAGAAACTGGGATCCCTGTTTTGGTGGCTGAAGAACCATTAATGTGTGTTGTGAACGGTTGTGGGATGGCTCTTGATTCTCTGGATGAATTTAAAACTGCATTTGCAAATGATTAATGTTTTTATCTTCAAAAAAAAGAAAAAATAGATCCCTTTTTTCAAAACATGAAATAAATTTAAACCTGTTAATTGTTCTTTTAATTGTAAATTTTTCAGTTTATTCGAGTAATCAAGACAATAGTTTTCTCAATTCGATTAAAAGATCACTTCAATTAGCCCCTCAGTCAATTAGTTTAATTTTCGAGTTTGGAAAAGATTTGATTAATGACGTATCGAGCTATTTTGCTTTTAAACAAAATCTCCTGAATGAAAATGAAAATCTTCAAAAAGAAAATGCTGAGTTAAAAGCCTATGTCATGCAAATGGCGGATATCGAATCAGAGAACCTTGAATTAAATAATAAATTAAATATCCAAAAAAAATATTTTAAGGACTCCGTTGTTACCCAAATTTTAAATTTAAACTATCAAGGTCAAAATCATCATTTTTTAGTCGACAAGGGAGAAACGGATGGCGTATATATTGGACAAATTGTTGTAGATAAATCAGGAATTGTTGGACAGGTTATCGAAGTAAACAATGCCAGCTCTGTAATTAGGACAATATTATCCAACGAACTATATCTGACTGGTTACATTAAATCAGGAAAAACAATTTATCAATCGCTCATCCGTGGTGATGGAAGAAATCTCGTCATAAATTATTTCAATAAAACCAACAATATTAAACTGGGTGACGAATTATTTACGACTGGTGATAATTTAAATATTCCCAAAGGCTTAAGAATAGGTAAGGTAAAAAAGTTTCTTAATACTGATTTGAATGATTTTTATAAATTAGTCATTGAACCATCTTCAAACCCTTACAAAGAAAGATTTCTGGTGATCGTTAAATGATGAATATTTATTTTCAAATTAAACTCTTTGCTCTCACTGCAGTACTTACCTTATTGGCAAGTGTATTTGATATCTTATACCCCACAATAAGTTTGATTATTGCTTTTTATATTTATTGTTTTTTTATCTCCTCAAATGAATTTAAAATTTTCTGTTTATTAATCAGTGGCTTTTTATTTGATGGTTTTTTTAATTTTAATTTTGGAACATGCAATTTAATTTTTTTAAGTTTGATATTATTTGATTTAGCCTTAAAAAAGTTCATCTCCATAAAGAAAAAACAAGCCAATTATTATTTTCTTTTATTAATTGTCCTGGCACAGTTTATTTTTTTGCTTCTTCACCCTTTGAGCCAAAATTTTATTTTCTATTTCATCATTAATAGCTCTCTCAGTTTTATTTATCTTATGATTTTAATTAAGTATGCTGAATAATCGATTCATACTCGTTCGAAGATTTAATATCCTTCTTGCAATTTTATCTTTATTTCTACTTTTAATTACCATTCGATTATTTTGGTTACAAATATATAAAAATGATTTTTATCTTGAAAGATCGAAATCAAATTCTGAGAGAATCGAACCAATAAAATCACTGAGAGGTCTTATCTTTGATAGAAACGATAATATCCTTGCAGAAAATATACTCACCTATAATATAGAAATTGATATTGAAAATAAATCTACAGAAGATCTCAATTCAATCATTGGAGAGCTATCAAAAATACTTTCGATATCTGAGCATGAAAGGGATCAATTTTTTAAAATGCGATCTGAGCGTAAATTTCTCAGAAAAATTCCACTTAAATTAAATGTTAATAATGAAGAGTTAACTTTTTTTGCATCAAAAAAGTTTTTATTCCCTAATGTAACCTTAAAAGAAGAGTTTTTAAGAAGCTACCCACATGGCAAAGAGAATGCACATTTAATTGGCTATATTAATCGCATATCCAAGAAAGATGTTGAGAAGTTTGAAAATGATCCTGAATTGTTAAATAACTATTTTGGGATGTCACATATCGGTAAACAAGGGATAGAAAATTCATTTGAAAATAGCTTACGTGGAAAATCTGGTTTTAAAAAAATTAGAGTCAATGCAAAGAATTCATTTATTGCTGAAATTGAAAATAAAAAAGCTTTAGATGGAGAGGATTTAATCTTATCAATCGACCTTAATCTTCAAAGAAAATCACATGAGCTCCTAAAGAACTTCAAAGGTTCATTAATCATGACAGACATTTCAAATAATGAAGTATTAGCCTATCAAAGCAACCCCACCTTTGACCCAAACCTTTTTGTAAATGGCATAAGTTTTACGGACTGGGATAAATTAAATACCGATCCTAGCAAACCTATGTTGGATCGGGTAACCAATGCAGTTTATCCACCTGGCTCTACAATAAAACCGTTCCTTTCCATAGCTGGACTTGAGAACAACGTAATTAACGAAGACTATTCAATCAATGATCCTGGTTTTTACCAACTCCCTAAAACAAAGAAAATATTCATGGACTGGAAAAAGGAAGGGCATGGTAATGTCAATATTATTACTGCAATTGCTGAATCTTGTGATGTTTATTTTTATGATTTAGCTTACCGATTGGGCATTGAAAAAATGGATAACAGTTTAAGAAAATTTTCTTTTGGTCAAAAAACCGGAATCAACTTACCCATCGAGAAAAGAGGGATCCTACCGTCACCTGAATGGAAATTAAAACATCATAAAAAAAAGTGGAATGCTTATGAAACCATCAACACCTCAATTGGCCAAGGAGACTTTTTAAGCTCACCAGCCCAACTGGTTCATGGTTTAAATATCCTCTTGAATAATAAGCAAATGCCTCCGTTGAGTCTAATAAAAGACAAATTTTCTGATGTGCCTTTAAGCGATGAAAAAATTACAGATGAAAAATATATTGAAATAGTAAAAAGAGGTATGCAGGAAGTAACCAGCTCAAACGGAACATTTAGATCTATTGCCAAAAACAATTATAATAAAATTGCTGGAAAAACAGGAACAGCTCAAGTTTTTTCTTTGAAAAGCCAAGCTTATGATGAAGATAATATTGCCGACCACCTCAAAGATCATTCACTATTCATTGGCTATGCTCCATATGACAACCCTCAAGTATCGATTGCTGTTATTATTGAAAATGGAGGCCACGGGAGTACTGTTGCGGCTCCAATTGCAAAAAAAATGATTGATTTCTATTTTGAAACAATAAAATGACAAATTTATTCACCTTTTTATTTTCCAGAACAGATAAGCAATTATTTATCCTTCTGCTAATCATCTTACTGTTTAGTTTAAATTTAATAGGACAGGCAGCAGGGTTTGACTCTACTTTCTTTTTAAAACAACTTCTTTTTATTTTTACTGGCCTCATTATATTTATGCTGGTGAGCATTTTAAATCTAAGATTTTTATTTAGGTATTCGTTAATCATTTATGTATTGTCGATTCTACTTTTACTATTTACCGCTGTCTTTGGAACTGAGATTAATGGATCCAAACGCTGGTTAGATTTTGGGATATTTAAACTCCAATCTTCAGAAATTTTGAAACTGACATTACCGATTTTTCTTGTTTCACTCATCGATTATTTTAAAAATAGATCACAAGCTTTTACCGAATTAGTATTTCTATTTATTAGTTTTATTCCATTTTTTATTATTTTGAAGCAACCTGATCTTGGCTCTGGGCTAATTATTCTATTTTCAGGATTGATTATTATTTTTTTAAATGGGCTGAGTTTAAAAAAGATATTAATCGGAATTTTGGGGTTTTTAATACTTTTACCCTACGCATGGTTTAATATCCTTAAAGATTACCAAAAGGGAAGAATATTAAATCTTATTGATCCCTTCAGTAATCCACTTGATGGAGGCTACCATGCAATTCAATCATCAATAGCTATTGGCTCAGGTGGTTTGTTTGGAAAAAGCTCTGAATTCTCTAGCCAACATGACCTATTATTTCTTCCAGAAACTCATACTGATTTTATTTTTGCCGTATTGTCTGAAAACTATGGATTTTTAGGAAATATCATTTTTTTCTTAATATTCTTTTTATTTATATACAAGTTAGTAATCATTTCCATTAATCTTCATTCTCACTCCCACCGATTACTAGCAATGACCTATGTTATGATTTTTATTTTATGTTTTTTAATAAATATTGCCATGGTCTCGGGTCTTTTTCCTATTGTTGGAATTCCTTTGCCGCTGATTAGTTACGGTGGATCATCTCTATTTATATACCTTATTATGTTTGCCTTAATCAATTCATTAAACTATAACAAAACATTAATTGCCGATTAGTTATGAAATTTTTATTTGTCCTAATTTTTATCTTATTAAACTCTTGTTCCTCTGTACAAACTTCTTCAGATAACAAGGGAGCCTATTACCAAGACGATGGTCCACATGAAGTCATAGATGTGAAACTTGAGAATATTAAGAATGCTATTCCAAAAGATGAGCCGATCAATAAAAACACAAAAAAACCATATAAAGTCTTTGATCAAAAATATATCCCCATGACAAAAATAGTGCCATTTCAAGAAAAAGGCTATGCATCATGGTATGGAAAAAAATATCATGGCAACAAAACCTCTACAGGAGAAATCTACGATATGTATTCGATGACAGGTGCACATAAGATTCTCCCCTTACCTTCATATGTCAAGGTGACAAACTTAAAAAATAAAAAATGGGTGATTATTAGGTTGAATGACAGAGGACCTTTTTTAAAGGATAGGATAATTGATCTGTCTTATGCTGCGGCTCATAAATTAGATATTATTGAAAAAGGAAGTGAGTTAGTTGAGGTTGAATTAATCAACCCCAAAGATTACGAAGAGGTTGATCAAGAAAATAATAACGAAAATTATTTACAGGTAGGTGCTTTTAAAGACTTTATCAATAGCCAAACATTGCTTGATAAAATTAACAACTTAAAAATTCTTGATAATTATGAAGCAAAAAATATCCAAATCAATAATTTATTTCATATTTTGATCGGGCCAATCAAAAATAGTGGTGAGCTTAATAAAATTAAAGAAAATTTAGAATCAGAATATAATCTCACGGTATATGTCAAAAAATATCATTAATGAACAAGAATCTTTGATTGAGTTTCCATGTAACTTTATCATTAAAGTAACTGGAGTAATGAAAGATAATTTCACCCACTCCATCATTGAGGAAATAAATAAAGTCGATAAAAGTTTCAATGCTTCAAAAATAGAAATTCGACCAAGTCAAAAAGGAAATTACATTGGTTTAACTTGTAATGTTTATGTAAACTCTAAATCAGATTTAGATCGAATTTATCAACATCTATCCTCTCATCCTTATACCAGATTTGTCATCTAAATTTAAAATCAAATATTTTAAAATCGAAGATTACAATGTAATTTTTGAGGATATGCAGGAGGCGATAAAAGCACCTCTGGATATCAATCAATTTTGGGCCCTTGAGCATTACCCTGTTTTTACCTTAGGGGTAAATAAAAAAAATATTGCCCTTCCCGACACAAAAATCCCCATTGTAAATTCAGATCGTGGAGGAAAAATTACCTACCATGGCCCTGGCCAAGTCATTATTTATACACTTATTAATCTCGATCAATTTAGTATGACGATAACTAAGTTAGTCAGAATTTTTGAAGAATCAATAATAGAATTTTTATCCCAATTCAATATTTCTGGTCATCCACAAGCTGGTGCGCCTGGTGTATATGTCGATTTGAAAAAAATAGCTTCTATTGGACTAAGAGTTAAAAATAATCAAATCTACCATGGGATCAGTGTTAATAACAATATGGACTTGTCGCCTTTTAATCTGATTGATCCATGTGGTTATAAAAATTTACAAATGACACAGCTAAAAGATTTAGGAATTATTTTAGATAATAAAGATGTAGCTGATAAAATAACAACCATAATAAAAAACAAACTAATGGAATATGAAATTACCAGGGACTAAAGACAGTCATAAAGATAAAGTTTCTCGAAATCCGATAAAAATTTATCCAAGTGTTCCAAAAAAAAAGCCCGCTTGGCTAAAAATAGAGCTACCTCATTCAGAGAATTTTAAAAAAGTAAAAGAAATTATTCATCAAAATAATTTACATACTGTTTGTGAGGAAGCGAGCTGCCCTAATATTGGAGAATGTTTTAGCAAGGGTACGGCAACATTCATGATTATGGGAGATATTTGTACTAGACGCTGTCCATTTTGTGACGTATCACATGGAAGACCATTACCCCTTGACAAAAATGAACCAAAAAATCTAGCAGAATCAATCTACAAACTTAATTTAAACTACGTCGTGGTAACCAGTGTTGATCGAGATGACTTAAAAGATGGTGGGGCAAGGCACTTTGTTGAATGTATTAACTCCATCAGAAAAAAAATACCAAGTATCGAAATAGAAATACTTATTCCTGATTTTAGAGGCAGGGAGCAAATAGCGATTAACTCTTTTGAAAAGTCACTGCCTGATGTTTTAAATCATAATATTGAAACCGTTCCCAGGCTTTACAAAGAAGTAAGGCCAGGATCAGTTTATAAGCAATCTTTGAAATTATTAAAAGACTTCTCTGATACCTACCCTGAATTAGTTACAAAATCAGGGTTCATGATTGGCCTAGGCGAGACATTTGAAGAAATCGAAGAAACGCTTGCCGATTTAGCCGAACATAATGTAAAAATGGTGACTATAGGTCAATATCTTCAGCCATCAATGGATCACCTACCAGTTCATACCTATCACGACCCAGATTATTTTGAACGAATTAATCAGGTTGCGAAACAGTTTAATTTTTCATCAATTGCCTGTGGTCCTTTTGTTAGAAGCAGTTATCATGCGGATATACAAGCAAAACAGTTATCATGATTCCTGAATTAAAAACTGCTATCAACTCTGAATTTTTAAAATTAGAAAATCTTATAATTAGAAATTCATGTGAAATTGAACAATGGTTCAGATCAAAGTGGCTTGATCAAGAAGCGCCTTTTTATGCATCGGTTGATTTAAGAAACTCTGGTTTCAAGATATCTCCAGTTGATACAAATTTATTTCCTGCTGGCTTTAATAATTTAAATCCCCAATTTGAGCCACTAGCCATCCAGGCAACAACCATTGCCATTGAGAAAATTTGCCCCGAAGCGTCTAAGATAATTATTGTCCCCGAAAATCATTCACGAAATATTTTCTACTTTAAGAACTTACTTAGCCTAACTGAGATTTTTAAAAATGCAGGGCTTGAGGTAGAAATTGGGAATTTGGATCCTTCTTTTCAAAAGACAGAGTATGATATTGAAAACCAGAAAATTGTTATCCACCCATTAAAAAAAGAAAATCATAAAGTTTTCATTGAGAAGGATGGCATTAAATTTACACCATGTTCAATTTTATTGAACAATGACCTCTCATCTGGCGATCCAAAATTTTTAAAAGATATTACACAAACCATTCTTCCAAATACCTCTGCAGGTTGGTTTAATAGACGTAAATCAAATCATTTCAAATTTTATAATGAGGTAGCTAAAGAATTTACTGACTTTTTAAACATAGATGAGTGGCTGATAAATCCTTACTTTGATGTTCATGAGGATATGGATATAAATAATGAAGATGATTTAAAAATAATTGCAGAAAAGTCCGAGTTTTTACTTAGAAAAATTAAAGATAAATACACCAAGTATGGCATCGATCATCAACCTTATTTAGTAATCAAGGCAGATGCAGGAACATATGGCATGGGAATTATTACTATTCAAGAGCCAAGTGAAATCATGCAACTGAATAGAAAAAAGAGAAATAAGATGAGCACCATCAAAGATGGTCAAAAAGTGTCAAAGGTTATCATTCAAGAGGGAATACATTCTGAGGAGATTTTAAATGAGGCCGTCAGTGAGCCGGTTGTTTACACAATTGATCACTATGTGATTGGTGGTTTTTACAGAGTTCATACATCAAAAGATAAAAATGAAAATTTAAATTCTCCTGGGATGCAATTTTTTCCGACACCCTTTGAACAGTCCTGTCTCATGCCAGATCAGGGACGTGATTGTAATGATCCACCAAATCGATTTTATGTTTATGGGGTTATTGCACGATTAGCTTTACTTGCTGCAGCACGGGAAATATATGGCTAAATCCATCCTATTTATTATCGATCCAATCCAAGGTTTAAAAAAAGATAAGGATACAAGCCTGCTTTTAATGAAAACATCCATGGAAATTGGTCATCAGGTATTCTTCTGTTCGCATAATGATATCAGTTTAAAAAACAATATTCCGTATGGAAAAATCAAGGAAGTTAAGAAATTTGATAATGAATATCCTGAGTTAATTGAAAGTCAAGTTAACCTCAATCAATTAGATGGTATTTTTATCAGAAAAGACCCGCCTTTTAATAAAGATTATTTATTTTTAACTATCTCTCTCAGTCTGTTAAAAAAACCAAAAATTATTAATTGCCCTCAATCGCTGCAAAGCCATAATGAAAAGCTTTCCATTTTAAACTTTCCAAAATTAATTCCAAAAACGCTTGTGAGTAGTAATTTAAAGGAAATAGCCCAATTCATTTCAAAATACAAAGAAGTTGTATGTAAGCCTATCGATGAAATGGCTGGAAATAAAATTTTTCTTTTAAAAAAAAATGATCCTAATATTAATGTAACTTTAGAGGTCCTTACAGATAATTACTCCACTCTAATAATGATTCAAGAATATATTCCTGAAATTAAGAAGGGAGATAAACGAATAATTATTGTTAATGGTCAACCTCTACCGTATGGTTTATTAAGAATTCCAAAAAAAACTGATTTTAGGGGAAATCTAGCAAAAGGTGGAAAAGCTAAAATTTTTAAATTATCTCCATCTGATCTAAAAATTATAGGGGCTGTTAAACCTTATCTAATGGAACATCATTTAAATTTTGTTGGTATAGATGTGATTGGAAATTACCTCACTGAAATTAACATAACAAGTCCCACAGGACTTGTTGAAATTCAAAAGTTAACCAAACAGAATGTTGCCAAGACAGTTATCCAAAATCTTTTTTAATTTACTAATTATTTGTCTGCTGTTGCTTAACAGCTCTTGCACAAAACAAAATTTCTATGAAAAAAAATTTTTAGTGTATGGGACTATTTTAGAGTTTAAATTCTATCAAACACCAAAAAATATTGCCGATGAAGCGATGGCAAATATCATTGCACAATTAAATGAATTAAATTCAATTTTTCATCCTTGGAATAATACTGTAATAAATGAGTTTAATAAAAATCAAATTACAAAAATTTGTGATGATAGACAAATTCAAATTATTTATAGAGCCTATCATTATGAAAAAGTGACCAATGGTTTTTTTAATCCAGCTATTGGGAACTTGATTGAAGCATGGGGATTTCATACCGATGAAATTGTTGGAAAAATTCCAGATGATGCTTTGATTGATAAAATTATAAATTCTCGTCCCAGTTTAAAACAACTTAATTTAAATAATGGGTGTTTAGAGAAAGTAAATCATTTTCTCCAGATCGATTTAGGAGGAATAATAAAAGGTTATGCACTAGATTTAGCAAAAGAGGAATATAAGAAACTTAATATTAAAAATGTTTTAACTAATTTTGGTGGCAATATTTATGCTCATGGGCATCCTGATGACCGTTTTTGGGAAGTTGCTATTCAAGACCCATATGATCAAACTCAATTATTAGCTAAATTAAAACTTCCACCAGGTTCCGCCATAGGTACTTCAGGAAACTACGAAAAATATTTCATACATAATGGAAAAAGATATTCCCATCTAATCAATCCAAAAAATGGTAGTGCATTTTCCAATCATTCCTCAGCTACTGTTTTTATTAGTCCTCAGAATGAAGTTGGGGTTAAATCAGATGTCTTTTCAAAACCATTTTATTTTTCTAGTGATTTAAAACAAACCCAGTTGGATATGAATTTTAATAACTTTTTTGTTACAGATCTAAATCGTAATATTTATATTACGGAATCTATGTTAGAAAAAATTGAATGGATATTTGAGGAAGGAAAATATTTTGTTCAAGGTATTTAAAGCGGGTGATTTTTTAATTCTTGCTCTATTTTGCATTATTCTAATAATGTCGATGGCAATTTATTTAAACTTACCTAGTGGGGATATATTGAAAATTGACTATCAAAATCAAACTATAAAATATTCATTAAATCAGAATAAAAAAATTAAAATGGGTGACTTAGATATTGAAATCAAAATGGGTAAAGCGCGAGTCAGTCACTCTAATTGCAAGAATCAATATTGCGTGATGCAGGGATGGATTTCACATATTAATCAATCAATTTTATGTGTTCCAAATCTTTTTAAAATGACAATTAGTCAAAAAATAGACGAACATGACAGCACAAACTACTGATATTCATATAATCGCAAAACTTTCTGCTATTGCAATAGTACTTCATACGGCAGAGTTTTTTTTACCATCCCCGATTTTTGGCCTGAAGCCAGGCATTGCTAATGTTGTCGTTCTTTTTGCTTACTATTTTTTTAATCTTAGCTCAGCAGTTTACGTATCTCTGATAAGAGTATTTATTTCGAGTTTGATTCTTGGTACTTTTCTAACCCCTACCTTTTTTCTCAGTTTTTCAGGTGCGCTTTCTAGTCTAGGGTGCTTAGCAATTGCATCTTATTTTTTAAATAAAAAGTTTTTTTCCATTTATTCATTTAGCATGCTCATGAGTTTAGGTCATGTTATTGGTCAATTTATCTGTGTAAGACTATTTATTATTCAAGATAATGGTGTATTTTTCTTGGTTCCAATATTTATCATTTTTGCTTTTATTTTTGCATTGATCAATGCGTATATCGTCGACAAAATAATGAGAGTATCCAAATCGCAGATTAAAAATGATAAAATTTACCCATGAAAAAAATACTTTGTTTATTTCTATTATTCATTCTTCAATCCTGTGGAACAAAGGGTTCGCTGTATCTTCCTGAAGAGCTTTATCCTCTTGATGATTCTCAATCAAAACAAAGACCTGCTGCTGAGGAATTAGATGACTCATCAGGAACAGTGGATGAATAAATCTTTACTCCGACAGGAATCAAGCCAATATTTTATTGAAGATGTCAAACTGACAAACATCGCTCAAAAATTTGGCACTCCAGCTTATGTGTATTCGAAAAAACATATTCTTGATCAAATCAATTTTTTACAAAATGCTTTAAGCGACATTGATCACCTGATATGTTTTGCAGTTAAAGCCAACTCTAACTTGAGTATTCTAAAATTATTTAAAGAATGTGGTTGTGGTTTTGATATTGTTTCCGGTGGCGAGTTACAAAGAGTTTTAACTGTAGATTCATTAAACTCAAAGATTGTTTTTTCAGGGGTTGGGAAGTCAGTTTCTGAAATTGAAATGGCATTAAATAATAATATTCTTGCTTTTAATGTTGAATCTGAGGAAGAGCTCTTCCGAATTAATGATATAAGTCAACGTTTATCCAAAATTGCAAAAGTATCTATTCGAGTTAATCCAAATGTTGATGCTAAGACCCACCCGTATATATCAACGGGTTTGAAAGACAACAAATTTGGTATTGATGAAACAAGCGCAATTAAATTGTATAAAAAAGCAGCAAAACTTGATCACATCAAGATCACTGGAATTGATTGTCACATTGGATCTCAACTTACTGACCTCTCTCCATTTGAAGATGCATTTATTAAACTGGCATCTTTAATTGATGAGTTAGAATCAAATCAAATAGCGATAGAACACATTGATATTGGTGGGGGTATAGGAATTTCATACAATAATGAAGATATCTCTCCTATTGATTTTTATGTGCAGATGATAAAAAAATACCTCTTAAAATATAATAAAAAAATTGTTTTAGAGCCAGGTAGGTTCTTAATAGGAAAAGCAGGCTTAATGCTGACCAATGTTGAATACATAAAAAAATCAGAAAATAAAAATTTTGTTCTTGTTGATGCTGCTATGAATGATCTAATGAGGCCATCACTTTATAACGCATTTCATGAAGTAATTAATCTATCCAATGCTCAAGACTCGAACGATATCTTTGATATAGTTGGTCCCATCTGTGAAACAGGAGATTTTCTTGCAAAAGACAGAAATATTAAAGCAAGCCAAGGCGATATTTTAGCCATAATGGATGCTGGAGCTTATGGATTTTCGATGAGTTCAAATTATAATTCAAGACCAAGAATACCAGAGGTGATGGTTGATGAAGACGAGTTTTACCTGATTCGTGAGCGTGAAAATTTTTCCGACTTAATTGCCCATGAAGAAAAATTCTTAAAATAAAGATCATCAAATCTTAAGAAAAACTATCATAAGTGCTACGATAATTGTTAATTAATAATCAAGAAAACTCAATCTGATGAATAAAAAGATAATATCAATTTCATTAGCCAATCCAAGGGGTTTTTGTGCAGGTGTTGACCGTGCCATTGAAATTGTCGAACAATCCTTAGATAAATATGGTGCTCCAATTTATGTCAGAAATGAAGTAGTACATAATAAATTTGTCATTGATTCACTAAAAAAGAAGGGTGCGATTTTTGTCAATGATCTTAAGTTAGTGCCAGAAAATTCATATCTCATTTACAGTGCTCATGGTGTTTCAAAAAAGATAAAATCTGATTCTGATAACTATAAGCTTAAAAGTATCGATGCAACCTGCCCATTAGTGACTAAAGTCCATAAAGAAGTGAACCATTATCTAAAAAATAATTATGAAATTATCATGATTGGCCACAAAGGACATCCTGAAGTAGAGGGCACACTCGGACAGGACCCGACTTCAAAAAAAATGCATTTAATAGAAAAGATATCCGATATTCATCATCTTAATATTTTTGATTCAAGCAAGATTGCATATGTGACACAAACGACCTTATCACTTGATGAAACTAAGGATGTAATTAAAGAATTAAAATCTAAATTTCCAATGATTGAGGGTCCAAAAGCTGATGACATCTGTTACGCAACACAAAATCGGCAAGATGCAATTAAACAAATATTACCTCAAGCAGATATTCTTTTTGTAGTTGGGTCAAAAAATAGTTCTAATTCAAATCGTTTAAAAGAACTTGGTGAAAAAAAAGGAATACCTAGTATATTGATTGATGACATGTCTGATTTCAATCCCGCTTGGCTTGATAATAAAAAAAATATTGCTATTACTGCAGGTGCCTCAGCACCTGAAATTTTAATCAAACAGCTTACTAAATTAATACAATCTCATTCCAATGCAATTATTAATGAAATTGATGGTCCTAGAGAAAATATAAAATTTAAATTACCAACCATTTAGTTGTTTTGAAAAAAATACCAATATCTATTCAGGTCATCATCTTTTGTGACGTTAAAAACATTTTACTTTTACAAAGAAAAGATAATCCCAATTATTGGCAGTCAGTCACTGGAAGTATTGAAAAAGATGAATCACCGAAGCAATGTGCTGGACGAGAAGTATTTGAGGAAACAGGTCTAATTGTAAATAATTATAATTTTTACTCGCTCAATGAAATGAATCAATACCAGATTTATCCTGAATGGAAACACCGTTATGATGAAAATGTCTCAACCAATATTGAACATTTGTTTGCCTTACAATTGCCTAAAAAAGAACATATAATAATCAACCCACAAGAACACATTGAATACATATGGACCGATCTGGAAGATGCTATAAAAAAAGTATTTTCCTGGACCAACAGAAATGCTTTAATTAATTTTAAAAATTTATATGAATGAAACCGTAATACAATTTGAAAAATTTCATCAACTTCAAGAAAATGATTGTCAGCAAAAAATCATAGATGCCAAGTCGAAGCTTAAAGACAAGCTTGTGATTCTTGGCCATCATTATCAAAATGAATCAGTATATCGACACGCTGATTTCACCGGAGACTCCCTCAAATTAGCTCAATATACTCAAAACCTTGAAGCGCAATATATTATTTTTCTTGGCGTTCATTTTATGGCTGAGGTCTCTAATATCTTATCTCGAAATGATCAAGTGACAATACTCCCTGATCTTTCTGCAGGATGCCAAATGGCGGATATGGCCGACCTACAAAAGGTGCAAAGAACATATCGTGAATTAAATAAAGTCTTAAACTTTGATGAAGTCATCACTCCAATTACTTACATTAATTCTGCGGCAGACTTAAAAGCCTTCTGTGGAGAGCATGATGGCATCGTCTGTACCTCAACTAATGCTCCAAAGGTTCTTGAGTGGGCATTTCAACAAAAAGAAAAAGTATTATTCTTCCCTGATCAACATCTAGGTAGATGGACCGGGTTTAAAATGGGAATTGATCTTGATGACATGGTTGTATGGGATCCTGATTTACCCCTAGGAGGATTAACAAAAGAACAAATACATCGAGCTAAAATCCTACTATGGAAAGGCCATTGTGCGGTTCACCAGATGTTCCGAGAGGATCATATTAAAAAATTTAGAGAAGAAAATCCTGACGGTATAGTCATTTCACATCCTGAATCGCCTTTTGAGGTCTGTGTTAACTCAGATATGGTTGGGTCCACCGAATTTATTTTGAATACCATTAAAAATGCTGAAGCGGGAACAAAATGGTTAGTTGGGACTGAATTAAATTTGGTGAATCGTCTCGCCAATGAAATGATTAAAGAGGATAAAGTCGTTAAATTTATGTCACATATCATATGCGAATGCACGACCATGGCTAGAATAGATCCTCAACATTTATCATGGGTCCTAGATAATTTACTTGAAGGGAAAGTGGTTAATGAAATAGTCGTTCCCCCATCAATCGCTCAGTCGGCTAAAGTTGCACTGGATAGGATGATGGCGATTGTCTGATTGTGAATTATGTATCAGATCAACTTTACCCATATTGTGGCAAGACAAGACTTTTAGGGTTGTCTTAGTTAATAATCAGAACATTAGAGGTTATCTCCGTTTAGAGCTAATTGATCACATTAAGGAAATACACCATCTCACCCCTGCCATTCAAAGTGAGATGTACAATATGATTAATATCATTGAAAAAATTATCAGTGATATTTATAAACCAGAAAAAATCAATTTAGCATCCTTAGGAAACAAAACTCCCCATGTGCACTGGCATATCATTGCAAGATTTATGAATGATAATTTTTTCCCTGAGAGCATATGGGCTGATCCTATTCGTCATAATAAAT
>Ga0255773_10003010_pt1 | contig 15296 bp, 18 predicted proteins | sample 011ome_17_FD_179971 | JGI IMG/M metagenome (GOLD analysis project Ga0255773, IMG submission 179971) | Coastal salt marsh microbial communities from the Groves Creek Marsh, Skidaway Island, Georgia - 011502XT metaG (version 2) | ecosystem: Environmental > Aquatic > Marine > Intertidal zone >...
TGAATAACTTTGAAAGTGATGATGTTATTCTTAGTGCCTTAGCTCTTGGTGGTATTGGAGATTCTTTTGCAGAACTTGAGCAATTAGACGATGCATTAGATTACTATGAATCTGCTCTGATTGTTTCAGATAATAATTTTACTGCTCCGCGTTTCCTTTTAAAAGCTGCTAACGTTGCTTCAATTTTAGAAAAATTTGATTTAGCCACAAAATATTACACCAGAATTAAAGAAGATTTTCCAAAATCTAATGAAGCCAATTTGATTGATATTCAAATTCAGAAAAATTCTTTAAAATAAAATCAATGTCTTCCTCAAACAATAAACTTGTTGATTTGGATTTAAGTGAAATACCCTCTGCAAAAAATTTAAAATTTGGAATTACAGTATCCAAATGGAATAGTAAGATAACTAATAGTTTATTGAAAGGTTGTCTTGATCTGTTACATTTAAAAGGTGTTGATAAAAATGATATTGAGGTTTTGTATGTTCCTGGAAGTTTTGAGCTAGTTTATGGATCTAAATATTTACAAAATAAAAATTATGATGCTGTTATAGCAATCGGCAGTGTCATAAGAGGAGAAACCAAACACTTTGATTTCATTTGCAATGCAACTTCACAAGGTATAAAAGACTTAAACATTTCTGGAAATTGTCCAGTAATTTTTTGTGTTTTAACAGATGACAATATTCAACAGTCGATTGATAGGAGTGGAGGTAAATATGGAAATAAAGGTACTGAAGCAGCTATTGCTGCAATAGAGATGGCTCTTATTTAAAATATTTTTTAGGAACAATTAACATTCCAAAACATTCTCCATCTTCCTTTCCCAAATGTTTATGATGTATCTTATGCGCTCTTCTTACACCACGTGCATATTTATTATCAATATTTCTAAAAATTTTAAAACGCTGATGAATAAATATATCATGGACTATGAAATATGCCAATCCGTACAAGAAAATTCCAATAGCAATTGGTAGTCCTAACCAAAAATTATATTCACCCCAAAGGACAGTGAAAAATATACTAATAGCAGCATATTGTAAGAAAAACATATCGTTTCTTTCAAACCATGAATTGTGGTCTTTTTTATGATGGTCCTTATGCAGAAACCATAAAAATCCATGCATTATATACTTGTGAGAAAACCAAGCAACAAATTCCATGAAAAAGAAAGTTAATACAAGTGTAAAAATCCAAATAGCTGTGTACATCATAAAATATTTAATCTATATCTAATATAAGATCTAGCAAGAACATTGACTTTTTGATAGTTTGGAACCCTTATTCTTGAGGATTTTATTTTAATTGGTGGAGTTTTTCTTAGTTTATTCAACAGTTTTAAGTAGTATTTGTATGCAGTGTATACTCCAAACCTAGCAGAACCAGGTAGTCTAAAAATTCCTTTCAGGGCATGAGAAAAATCCTTGTCAATTTCATTTAAAATTAATTGCTTTGATTCTTCATCAAACTTTTCAATATTAATGTTTGGAAAATAACTTCTATTTAGACCATCATGATCAGCTTTCAAATCTCTTAAAAAATTGACTTTTTGAAAAGCACTTCCTAAAGACATTGCATAAGGCTTTAAATTATTATATTGTTGTTTGTCGCCTTTAACAAAAACTTTTAAACACATTAAACCAACAACATCAGCTGAACCATAAACATAAAGATCAAACTCTTTTTTATTTAAATATTTTTTTTTGTCCAAATCTAATTTCATGCTCTTTAAAAAACTATCCACTAATTCGTAATCAATCTCATACTTATGTAGGGTTTTTTGAAAAGAATTAAGTATTGGATTTAAACTAATTTTATCATTTATAGATCTTTTTAAATCTTTTTCAAACAAGTCTAAGAGCTCTTTTTTCTTAAATTCATGAAAACTATCTACGATTTCATCTGCAAAACGAACAAATCCATAAATGTTGTAAATGTCTTGTCTAATTGATGAATCTAGCATTTTTGTTGCTAAGGTAAATGAGGTACTGTAAGACTCGGTAACAATCTTAGAACATCTTTCACTTACTTTATCAAATAGTTGTTTCATTACTTAAAATTAAGTCGCTAACTAACTTTCCAGAAACGATTGCTGGTGGAACACCAGGCCCTGGAACAGTCAGTTGACCACTAAAGTACAAATTTTTAAGTTTTTTACTTTTAATTTTTGGTCTTAAAAAAGCAGTTTGAAATAAAGTGTTAGCTAATCCATATGCATTTCCACCATAAGAATTGTAATCGTTTTTAAAATCATTAACACAATAACTTGTTTTAAAAATGATATTTTTCTTGAGTTTTTGACCAGTTAAATTTTCTAATCTACTAATAATAATTTCAAAATACTTTTCTCTCACTTCATTTGTATCATTTAGATTGGTTGCAATTGGAACTAAAAAAAATGCATTTTCACAGCCTTTTGGTGCTGTTTTTGGGTTTGTTATGGAGGTGAAATTAGCATAAAATAGAGGGTCTTTTGGCCAATTTGGTGTATCATAAATATTCTTAGCATGATTATCAAAATCAGTATCAAAAAATAGATTATGGTGAGATACGTTTTTGAGTTTTTTGTCGAAACCTACATAAAATAACAGTGAGGAAGGGGCCCATGTTTTTTTACTCCAGTAGTTGTTTGAATATTGTCGATATTTTGGATCTAGTAAACTCTCGGTGTGAACATAATCCGCTCCTGAAATTACTATATCACTGTAAAATAATTTACTATTTATTGTTATTGATTCAACTTTTGTATTCCTGATATTTATTGAGGATACATCATGATTAGTGTAATATTTTACGCCTAAAGATTTACCTAAATTAACCATAGCATTTACAACATCATAAAATCCATTTTCTGGCTGCCAAGTTCCCAATCCAAAATCAGCATGGTTCATAAAGCTGTAGAATGCTGGTGTATTTGATGCTTTAGCTCCCAGAAATAAAACTGGAAATTCAAGAATTGATCTCAGTTTTTTATTCTTAAACCTTTTTCCTACTTCTTTTCTTATATTACTTAAAAATGAACCTGCTTTTAACACAGTGTCTCTTGTTATTAATTCAAGAGGACTTATTCCTGGCATTTTATACAAAAGATTAGTTACAGCTATAGAGTAATTTTTTTTTGCAATTGCCATGAATTTATCTAAGGCTATTGAACTTCCTTTTTCGTGTTTTTCAAAAACTTTTTTGATTTTTTCTAGGGAATCTTCAATCTCTATAAAATCATTTTTTCCAAAATACACCCTGTATGCAGGGTTAAGTTTTTTTAAACTGTAAAAATCACTAGTTTTTTTATCAAAGTCATTAAAAAATTTATCAAAAACATCAGGCATCCAATACCAGCTAGGACCCATATCAAATGTAAAACCATCCTTTTTGAATTGTCTTGCTCTGCCACCAAGTGAACTGTTTTTTTCAAAAACGGAAACATCATATCCCTGCTTGGCTAGATAACAAGCTGAAGTTAGGGATGAAAAACCTGATCCAATTATTGAAATTTTTTTACTCATAAAGAAACTTTTGTGCGCACGAGAGGATTTGAACCTCCACGGGATTTACTCCCACTAGGCCCTCAACCTAGCGCGTCTACCAATTCCGCCACGTGCGCAAAATCGAGAAGTGACCTGGCTGGGGCTCGAACCCAGGACCCTCTCCTTAAAAGGGAGATGCTCTACCAGCTGAGCTACCAGGTCATTTGTGACTTGGCTGGGGTTCGAACCCAGGACCCTCTCCTTAAAAGGGAGATGCTCTACCAGCTGAGCTACCAAGTCTTAATTGTTTGAGGCTGCAAATATAGGTGCAATAAATTTATTAATCAAAGAGAATTTCTTATAAATTTGTGCAAATCATATGATATACTCAATCTAAAATCTAAATGTTAAACACTCACATTATTATTCTTGGTTATATGGGTTGTGGAAAATCTACGATTGCAAAAAAATTGAGTTCAGTTCTAGGAATTTCTCATGTTGATTTAGATAAACAGATTGAATTAAGTACTAAAATGTCAATATCTGATTTTTTCAATATTAATGGAGAAATTGAATTTAGAAAAATTGAAAAAAAAATTTTAGAAAAATCACTCAAAACTAAAACACAAACAATTATTTCCTTGGGAGGAGGAACCCCATGTTATTACGATAACATGGATTTTATTTTAAAAGTTTCTAATAATGTTTTTTTTATAAACACATCTTTGGATGAATTGACAGCTCGTCTATTTAAAGAAAAAGACTCAAGACCATTGATTAAATCATTTCAATCTAAGGATAGTTTAAAAGAGTTTGTAGCAAAACATCTTTTTGAAAGAATCGTTTATTACAAACGTTCAAATCATACAATTAAAGATGAAAATAAATCATTAGATGATTTGTGTAATGAAATTATTTCTAAAGTCATTTAATAATTGCATAAGTATCATTATCGTCAAGAATTAACTCAACATGATCTGCAATTGATGTTGAAAGTGAAATACCTTTAAAATCAACCTTAACAGGATACTTTTTATGATTTCTGTCAATCAATACAACTGTTTTAAAAGAATATAACTCAACATCTAATAGACTTTTTACACAATAAATTAAGGTTTTACCTGTGTTTAAAACATCATCTATTAGAACAATTGATTTATTTTTTAAAGATTCTTTTTTACACTCAAAAATTAAATTTTCAAGTGGATTTTTTTTATTGATCTTTATAAAAAATATGTCAATTTTTTTTTTGGAAATATTTTTTAATTCTTCAAAAATTCTCTGTGCAAGAAAATACCCGTTTTGATAAACACCAATCAAAACAATCTCTTTAGAATTCAAATTGCTTTCCAAAATTTGATATGCCAATCTTTTGACAATTTTATCAATTTTACTCTTATTTAATATTATGTTTTTCAAAACTTATTTAAATATAATTATTCATTAAGAAAGTTGTTGATATCCCTTCTTTCTTTTTTACTAGGTTTACCCTTAAATTTAAAGTTATCTTTTGAATTTGACAAAATCTCTTTTTTTTCGTTTTCTGATTTTGGAGTTATGTCCATCAAATACAAATTTAAAATTTTAGCTCCAACTCTAGAATTGGGTAAATCTAATATTTTAAATTTATTTAAAATTTGATTTTTTTTTACTGTAAAAATTGTACCGATAAAAATATCATGTGATGGTTTAACAGATTTAGAATTTATCTTTACATGACCTTTTTTACATGCATTACTGGAAATAGTTCTAGATTTATAAATTCTTGAATACCATAAAAAAAGATCAATTCTCATTTTACAAATTTAATGTTTTAATTTACCAGAAATATAAGAAAATTGTATCTTGCGCGATATTTATTTTAATGATTAGAATACTAAAAAAATCGGTCCTTTTAATTTCAACTATTTTATTTATTACTTCTTGTTCTAATGACGATAACAACGTTAACACAATTATTGATCTCGAACCCGTATTAGATCAGTATATTTTAGAAAATGATTCAATAGTGACTTATATGAAAACTCATTTTTATAATTATGAGGATTTTCAAAATTTAGCATCAAATAGTTCTGTTGATTTAGTCATTGATACTATTGCCGGTGATAATTCTAATAAAGTTTCAATTTTTGATCAAATAACTACTTTTACTGTAGATATAGTTGATGAAAATGACGAGATTGTTCCACACAATATGTATTATATAATTAATCGTGAAGGTAATGGTCAAAATCCAAGTGTTGCAGACTCTGTATTTGTTTCTTACAAAGGTTTTAGACCTTACAGTGATGATGTTTTTGATAGTAAACCTTTTCCTGTTTGGTTAGATAATGTATTTAACATTAGAGGTTTTAAAGAATTTACATCATTTCTAAAACGTGGAGATGTTATCATAAATAACGATGGAACTTATGATTTTGAAAATTTTGGAATTGGTTTTGTTATAATGCCATCAAAACTTGGCTATTATGATAATAGCACTTCAAAAATTCCAGCATATTCCCCATTGATTTTCCAGGTGAATCTACATACTTTAAATGTTACTGACCACGATTTGGATACAATTAACTCAATTGAAGAGGATTTAAATGGGGATAACGATCTTTTTAATGATGATACAGACGAGGATGGAATACCAAACTTTCAAGATATTGATGATGATAATGATGGAATTTTAACCAAAGATGAATACGATCAAAACGGTGATAATGTCCCTGATGACTCAGATAACGATGGTATTCCCGATTACTTAGATAGTGATAATTAAAAATAATAAGAAAATCCAAGCAGATACATCTTACCTTTAGTAGAAATAAACTGATTATTTAACTCAGCATCATTTTTCATAAAATTGATTTCATTTTTATTAAAACCTCTTTCAACTCTCAAATCAAGCTCAATTTTACCTAGTTTAAAACCTAATCCGTAATGTAAACCGGTTTTAAATTTATCCTCCAAATCATCAATATTTAAATCATTGAAATTAACTTTACCTATGTATTCAAATCTAGGACCAGCAAATAAATTAATCATATTAAAAAATTTATAACCAATTAATACTGGAATATCAATTTTACTTTGTTTAAAGTCACTAATAATATTTTCTTGTTGTGAAAGGGTTATTGGTAAATCATATGAGTTATTGATTTTTGAGTATGTAAGTTCAGGTCTAATGTAAATTTTTCCAATATTTAATTTTAAAAACCCTCCTATATGAAAACCATTTCTGGATTCGAAGATATTGACAGCCTCATCGAGTGATTCAATGTTAGCCTTAATATTTAGGTTATTATTAAAGTTTAAACCAGCTTTTATTCCATATTCAAATTGGCTAAATATATTTGTTTGAATTAATAATAGTAATAAAAATATTTTCTTCAATTTTTCTTCCTATTTATAACTTTTAAACATGATTTGATTATAGCCTTGGAATCAATTCCATATTTTTCCATCAATTGGCTGGGTGTTCCAGATTCACCAAAGGTATCATTTGTGGCAACAAATTCCTGGGGAACAGGGTTGTTTTCAACCAAAACTCTAGAAATACTTTCACCTAATCCCCCTAAAAAATTATGTTCCTCAGCTGAAACAATGCACCCAGTTTTGTTTATGGACTTTAGAATTGAATCTTTATCGAGAGGTTTGATTGTATGTATGTTTATTACCTCTGCTGAAATACCTTTCTCATTTAAAACTTTTGATGCTTCTAAAGCCTCCCAAACTAGATGACCGGTAGCGGCAATTGTTACATCATTTCCTTCGATTAAATTTATTGCTTTTCCAATTTCAAAAATTTGATTTTCATCAGTAAAAACTGGAACTGAAGGTCTTCCAAACCTCAAATAAACTGGTCCATAGTAATCGGCAATAGCAATTGTTGCGGCTTTTGTTTGATTGTAGTCACATGGGTTAATTACTACCATTCCAGGGAGCATTTTCATTAGTCCTATATCTTCTAATATTTGATGTGTTGCTCCATCTTCTCCTAATGTTACACCAGCATGAGAAGCACAAATTTTTACATTCTTTCCTGAATATGCAATTGATTGACGAATTTGATCATAAACTCTTCCGGTGGAAAAATTTGCAAAAGTTCCCGTAAATGGTATTTTACCTCCAATGGTTAATCCAGCAGCAATTCCCATCATGTTGGCTTCGGCAATTCCAACTTGAAAAAATCGATCAGGATTTTTATCGATAAATGTATTCATCTTAAGAGATCCAATAAGATCCGCGCAAAGTGCAACAACATTTGGGTTAGTTCGTCCAAGTTCTGCTAATCCAGCACCAAAACCACTTCTTGTATCTTTTTTTTCTGTGTATGTATATTTTTTCATTTTAAGTGATTTAGTAGTCTCCAATTGTTTCTTTGTTTTGAGATAGAGCAGAAGCTAATTGTTCATCATTAGGTGCTTTTCCATGCCAAGCATGAGTGTGCATCATGAAGTCAACTCCATTACCCATCATGGTTTTGAGTAAAACACAAACAGGTTTACCTTTACCAGACAGTTTTTTAGCTTTTTCCATTCCAGTAATTATTTCATTAATATCGTTTCCATTATCGATTTCAACAACCAGCCAATCAAATGCCTCAAACTTACTTTTTAAACTACCCATTGCTAGAACATCATCTGTTGAACCATCAATTTGTTTCCCATTCAAATCTACAGTTGCAATTAGATTATCAATTTTTCTTGCAGATGCATACATAATTGCCTCCCAATTTTGACCCTCTTGAAGTTCACCATCACCAAGTAAAGAAAAAATAAGATTCTCATCTTTATTGATTTTCTTAGCTTCTGCAGCTCCAATTGCTACAGAAAGACCTTGGCCTAAAGAACCTGATGCAATTCTAACACCTGGTAGACCTTCATGGGTAGTTGGATGGCCCTGTAATCTTGAATTTAATAATCTAAAGGTATTGAGTTCTTCAACTGGAAAGTATCCGGTTCTGGCTAGAACACTGTAGAATACTGGAGAAATGTGGCCATTTGATAAAAAGAAAAGATCTTCATCAATTCCATTCATATCAAATCCAGGTTTTCTTTTCATGATTTTAGTGTAAAGAGCAACAAAGAATTCTGTACAACCTAAGGAACCTCCAGGATGTCCAGAATTGACCTTGTGAACCATTCTTAAAATGTCTCTTCTAACTTGAACTATCAGTTCATTTAGCGTGTAATTCATGGTTAATTTTTATAAATTAAATTTAAATATATACACAACTAATACAAACAAAATAAAATATTTAAATACATTTTTAATTAACAATTTTTAATAAATAATTTTAATAACTCGTTATGACTATCTTTGAATAATTTTTTATGAAATTCACTCTTGAACATAAGGATCCGGAAACTAAAGCAAGAGCTTGTTCAATTCAAACTGATCATGGAATTATACAAACACCAATTTTTATGCCTGTAGGAACTGCAGCCTCTGTCAAAGGTGTTGATCAAAGGACTCTAAAAAATGAAATAAATCCTGATATAATTTTAGCTAATAATTATCATTTGTATTTAAGACCAGGTCCTGAAATTATTTCAAACGCAGGTGGAATTCACAAGTTTATGAATTGGAATGCACCCATATTAACTGATAGTGGTGGATATCAAGTTTATTCTTTGTCTGCTAACAGAAAAATTAAAGAAGAAGGAGTTAAGTTTAAATCTCATATTGATGGTTCATATCATTTTTTCAGTCCAGAAAAGGCTATTGAAATTCAACAATCAATAGGTGCTGACATAATAATGGCCTTTGATGAGTGTACACCATATCCGTGTGACTATAATTATGCAAAAAGATCTATGCATATGACTCACAGATGGCTCAAAAGATGTTTTAAACAATTCAATAACACAAAACCTTTATACAATTATTCTCAGACTCTTTTTCCAATTGTTCAAGGGAGTGTGTATAAGGATTTGAGATTACAATCAGCTGAATTTATTTCAGAATCTAATGCTTTCGGTAATGCAATTGGAGGCTTATCAGTTGGTGAGCCAGCAGAAGAAATGTATGCAATGACTGAAGTTGTTTGTAATGTATTGCCGTTTGAAAAACCAAGATATTTGATGGGTGTTGGCACTCCAATTAATCTGTTGGAAAATATTTCTTTAGGTGTAGATATGTTTGATTGTGTAATGCCAACAAGAAACGCTAGAAATGGAATGCTATTTACATCTAAAGGTAAAATAAATATTAAAAACGAAAAGTGGAAAAGTGATTTTAGTGCTATTGATAGTGATAACCATTCTTATGTTGATACATATTATTCTAAAGCTTATTTGAGACATCTATTTACAGTAAAAGAATCTGTTGGAAGACAAATTGCAACTATTCATAACTTAGCATTTTATATGTGGCTAGTTAGAGAAGCAAGAAAACATATAATTTCTGGAGATTTTTTGAGTTGGAAGAACAAAATGGTTAAACAAATGAATAATAAGTTATAAAATTGAAAATTCTAGATAAATACATAATTAGCAAATATTTAGTCACTTTTTTTGTGATGCTATTGTTATTTATTCCAATTGGTATTTTAGTAGATCTTTCTGAAAAAATTGATAAATTAAAAGAATACGACGTTCCTTTAAATGAAATTTTTGAATATTATACAAGTTTTGTTTGGTACTTTGGAAATACTTTATATCCAATTTTTGTTTTTTTAGCCGTTATATGGTTTACATCAAAAATTGCTAATAACACAGAAATCGTTGCAATATTAAGCTCAGGAATTTCTTTTAACCGATTTTTGAAACCTTATGTAATTGCAGCATCAATTATTTGTTCATTTGCTCTATTTTCTGGAATGTTTATAGTTCCTGAAAAAAATAAAAAGTACAATGAGTTTCAATATAAATATTTAAAGAAGAATAAGAAATCTAGAGAAACTTCAAAAGTATATAAACAAGTTAATGAAAGTGATTTTGTTTATGTAAGTAGCTATAATCCTACAAGACAAATGGCATATGATTTTTCTTATGAACATTTTTTTGAGGGTTCATTAAATTATAAAATAACAGCAAGAAACATAAGGTGGATTGAGGAGGAAAATGTATACAGATTAACTGACTATTTTAAAAGAAGTTTTATAGATAGTATTCAAGTAATTGAATCCAAAAGAATTAAAGACACAATTTTCTCTTTTAAAATCAATGAACTTACTAGTTTGAATTATATGGCTCAAACTCAAAATTATTTTGAACTCAATGATTTTATTGAAAAAGAAACGGAGAGTGGATCTCCTCTACTTAATGAACATTTGTTAGTCAGACATAAAAGATGGAGTGTACCATTTTCAACATTAATTTTAACTCTTTTAGCTGTTTCTGTTTCATCATTTAAAAGAAGAGAGGGTATGGGTATTAATTTAGCTTTTGGAATAATAACAGCATTTACTTTTGTTTTTTTTGATAAATTTTTTGCTGTCATGGTTAGTAAATCAAATTTATCTCCAATGTTGGGTGCATGGATTCCAAATTTTATTTTTCTTTTATTGGCAATATACTTTTTAAATAATGCAAAAAAATAAATTAAAAAGTCTCATCCATTTTCATTTTATAGTATTAATTTTTGGATTTACTGCGATCTTAGGCTCTTTAATTTCAATTGATTCTATATCTCTGGTATGGTATAGAATGGCAATTGCTTTTTTAATTTTACTTTTTATTTCAATTCTTTTAAAAAAGAATATTTTACTCAATAGATTTCTCGTTTTGAAAATGATTTTTGCGGGCATTTTAATAGCCTTGCATTGGATAACATTTTTTAAAGCAATTAAACTGTCCAATGTTTCTGTAACTCTTTCAGTGCTTTCTTTGGGAGCTTTTTTAACATCTTTTTTAGAACCATTACTTTATAAAAGAAAAATAATTAAATATGAAGTGATATTAGGTATTTTAGTAGTGATTGGAATGAGTTTAATTTTCAAATCCCAATATCATTTTTATGAAGGAATTATATATGCTTTTATTTCAGTAATCTTGAGTGTTGTTTTTGCTTTGTTAAACGGTAAATTAATCTCAAAATCATCAGCTTTAGTAATTTCTTTATATGAACTATTCGGAGGTGTGATTTTAATTTCACTAATTCTTTTATTTCAAGGTAAATTTCAAACAAACTTTTTCGAAATATCAACTTCAGATGCAATATGGCTAATTATCTTAGGCACTATTTGTACAGCTTATGCTTATGTTATCTCAGTTGATGTTTTAAAACATTTGACACCTTATTCTACGATGATTTCAATAAACATGGAACCCATATATGGAATAATTTTAGCGATCATTATTTTAAATGAAAATAAATACTTGTCAATTGATTTTTACATTGGTTTTGCATTTATTTTTATCTCTATTATTTTAAATGGATATTATAAGCTTAATAACAAATAATTAAATATTTTTTTTGCTAATTATTTATATATTTGATTACATTTTTTTCTATGGAATATTTAGATTTTGAAATTCCTTTAAAGGAACTACAAGAACAACTTAACGAATGTAGATTAATTGGAGATAAAAGTGAAGTTGATGTTTCAGAAACTTGTGAAAAACTTTTAAAAAAAATAGAATCTACAAAAAAAGAAATTTATAAAAATATTACTCCATGGCAAAGAGTTCAGCTTTCTAGGCATCCCTCAAGACCCTATACTTTAGATTATATAAATGCTTTAACAAGCGGCTCTTTTTTAGAACTGCATGGTGATAGAAACATTAGTGATGACAAGGCAATGATTGGAGGCTTTGGTAAAATAGATGATCAATCTTTTTTATTTATTGGACAACAAAAGGGTTTTAATACCAAAACAAGACAGTATAGAAATTTTGGAATGGCTAATCCAGAGGGATACAGAAAAGCTTTGAGATTAATGAAATCTGCTGAAAAATTTAATATTCCTATAGTTACTTTAATTGATACGCCAGGTGCTTTTCCAGGATTAGAGGCCGAAGAAAGGGGACAAGGAGAAGCTATTGCAAGAAATATTTTTGAAATGTTTAATCTAAAAACCCAGATAATTTCAATTGTAATTGGCGAGGGTGCCTCTGGTGGTGCACTAGGAATTGCTATTGGTGATCATGTTATGATGCTTGAAAATACATGGTATTCAGTTATTTCACCTGAATCATGTTCCTCAATTTTATGGAGAAGTTGGGATTATAAAGAGCAAGCTGCTGAATCTTTAAAATTAACCCCAACCGACATGAAAAAAAATCGTTTAATTGATAAAATTATAAACGAACCTTTGGGAGGAGCACATAGCGACAGAGATAAAACTTTTAAATCAGTCAAAAAAGCAATACTTAATTCATATTCTTTATTATCTCAAAAAAGTATTGAGGAATTACTAAACGAAAGAATGAATAAGTTTACTTCAATGGGTGTTTTTGATGATTGATTTATAGATATTAACATTTCAATCTCACTTATTAACAAAGATATGTTCGCTTTAAAATTACTTTAAATAGTAATTTAATTTCAAGTTTTATTTAGATTAGATGTATGGAAAAAATCAAACCTTCATTTGAAAGATCATTAAATTCTCCATTGGTAGTTCCAATTGAAAAAGGGAAGCTACCTCCTCAAGCTATTGATCTTGAAGAAGTTGTTTTGGGTGCAATGATGATTGACAAAAAGGGTGTAGATGCTGTAATCGATATACTACATCATGAAGCTTTTTATAAAGAGTCTCATCAGTATATTTTTCAAAGTATAGTTAAGTTATTTGAAAATACCGAGCCAATTGATTTACTAACAGTATCTGCTAAATTAAAATCTGATGGTAAACTTGAAAAAGCAGGAGGTGAGTATTATTTGGTTCAACTTACTCAAAAAGTCTCTTCCTCAGCTCATATTGAATATCATGCAAGAATTATTCTGCAAAAGTATATTCAAAGAAGTTTGATTAGAATTTCAACTGAAATTATTGAAGATTCCTACGACGAAACAAAAGATGTTTTTAATTTGTTGGATAAAGCCGAATCAAAACTATACGATGTTACTCAAGGAAATATTAAAAAATCAACTGAGACTGCACAAAGTCTAGTTATTCAAGCTAAGAAAAAAATAGAAGAAATTTCGAATAAAGATGGCTTAAGTGGTATACCCTCGGGGTTTACAGATTTAGATAAATTAACCTCAGGATGGCAACCCAGTGATTTGATTATAATTGCTGCAAGACCTGGTATGGGTAAAACTGCTTTAACATTGTCTATGGCAAGAAATATAGCAGTTGCTCAAAATATTCCTATTGCATTTTTTTCTCTCGAAATGTCATCTATTCAGTTGATTACAAGATTAATTTCATCAGAAACTGGATTATCTTCGGAAAAACTTAGAACAGGAAATCTAGAAAAATTTGAGTGGGAACAACTGAATGTGAAAGTTTCTGCCTTAGAAAATGCACCTCTTTACATTGATGATACTCCATCTTTATCAATATTTGATTTAAGAGCAAAAGCAAGAAGGTTATCATCTCAGCATGACATTAAGTTAATTGTAATTGATTATTTACAATTAATGACCGCAGGTGGATCAAATAAAAATGGGAATAGAGAACAAGAAATTTCAACTATTTCAAGAAACTTAAAGGCTTTAGCAAAAGAATTGGATGTGCCAGTTATAGCATTATCTCAATTGTCTAGGGCTGTTGAAACAAGAGGTGGTAGTAAAAGACCAATTCTTTCTGACTTAAGAGAATCTGGTGCCATTGAGCAAGATGCTGATATTGTATCATTTATTTATAGACCTGAATATTATAAGATCGATGAGTGGGATGATGAGGAGAGAACTCCCTCAGCGGGTCAAGCAGAGTTCATTGTAGCAAAACATAGAAATGGTGGTTTAAATAATATTAAACTTAAATTTATATCTAATCTTGGTAAATTCGATAATCTTGATAATTTTGAGACTCCTTTCGAGTATCAATCAAAAATAAACAAGGATAATTTGAGAGTTAATCCTGATCAAGCTTTTGAAAGTGGAGGCTATAGAGAAGACAACGAGGATATGCCGTTTTAGTACTATTTTACTTTCTTTACTATATCCGCAAATGCTTCCGCATTGTTCATTGCCAAATCAGCCAAAACTTTTCTGTTGATATCTATATTGTTTGCTTTTAATTTACCCATTAATTCTGAGTAAGTGAGTCCGTGTAATCTTGCACCTGCATTTATTCGGGTTATCCATAGTGCACGAAAAGTTCTTTTTTTGTTTTTTCTATCTCTGTAAGCGTATGTAAGACCTTTTTCAACTGCATTTTTTGCTACTGTCCATACATTTTTTCTTCTGCCAAAATATCCTTTGGCTTGTTTTAAAATCTTTTTTCTTCTTTGTCTTGAAGCTACTGAATTTACTGATCTAGGCATTGTATTTAATTTTTTGGATAAGGTGTCATAAATGAACTTTAAACCTTTCTCCTGGTTAAACGTATTTTAAACCGTTATTTCAAACGTAATTGTCTTTTTATATTATCACTATCACTATCATCAACTAGGGTAGAGTGAGTTAATTTAAGCTTTCTCTTTTTTGATTTCTTAGTCAAAATATGACTTTTGAAAGCGTGTTTTCTTTTAATTTTACCTGTACCAGTAACTTTAAATCTTTTTTTAGCACTGGATTTAGTTTTCATTTTCGGCATAACTTATCAATTCTAATATTTTTATTTCTTTGGGGCCACAAACATAATCATTTTTTTTCCTTCCATGGTAGGTAATGATTCAACTTTTCCATATTCTTCTAATTCTTGAGCTAATTTTAACAATAAAATTTGGCCTTTATCTTTAAAAATTATCGATCTTCCCTTAAAAAAGACATATGCTT
>Ga0255773_10003021_pt1 | contig 15266 bp, 6 predicted proteins | sample 011ome_17_FD_179971 | JGI IMG/M metagenome (GOLD analysis project Ga0255773, IMG submission 179971) | Coastal salt marsh microbial communities from the Groves Creek Marsh, Skidaway Island, Georgia - 011502XT metaG (version 2) | ecosystem: Environmental > Aquatic > Marine > Intertidal zone > Salt...
TAAACCGCCTAAATGCATGGCGTGAGCTTGGCATACTGGAGGCGCCAGCGAGGATATCTGAGCTTAGATCCGAGGGCTACGAAATAGACACGAGGCGCATTCAGGTGATAAACCGCCACGGAGAAAAGGTCTCCATCGCGGAGTGGCGCTATACGGGACCTAGTGAATAGGCTCCCCAGACCCCTCATAGACACAGGCAATATGAACGGCAGAGCACATCATTCCGATCTTGTTTACATCGGTTGACCCTGTGCTTTCAAACACGACCGCGCCGTTCTTGAGCTTATAGATCAGAACCGCGTCGTCTATATGCTCCGAAAGATCCGAGTCTTCTGAGATCAGGTTAGTTATAAACGCCTCTAGCATAATGGCGATCTCTTGCCATGCTGTGGGCTTCTTCTTCATGGTGACAACTTTTGTCATGCTCTTGGCCTCACAGTTACACGGGCTATCTCACCGTCTGACTTGTCATATGTAATGACTTTCGCTCCCCGCCTTGATACCCACCCCCCGCGAGCCGCGTAAGCGTCTCTACCAGCTAGTGTTGGGTGCATCTCAGCGATAGCGCCACCGTCCTCCACAACACTCTCGTGATGGTAGTGGCCTGTAGCGATATAGGTGTAGTTGGCCTTACCCCACATTTCTCTAAATCGAGGCTCGCTGGCAAATAGTTTGTGCAATTGGCCTAGCTTTACCTTGTGACCATGATGGAAGGCAAGCATGGTCTCGCCATGCAGGTAGGCGTAATACGGAAACTCGTTATCGATAACCTCTAGTCGCGGCTCATCAGCAAAAAGATGCTTGATGTACTTCCGTAGCCAAATGCTCCCGCTAATGTCATGGTTGCCCTCAGCGGAGACGACCACTACCCTGTTAAATTTCTTCAGCATCATCCTCACGGCTTCAGCCATAACCGACATGGCCAACTCAACTAGCTTGCCGTATCTTGAGTCCGCATCAAGCGGATGCGCGGAAATTGGCGTACTGGCCGACAAAATTCCGTCCCAATGCAAAAAATCGCCGAGCTGACAAAGCAGGCCGGTGCCGGACTTGGGGCTTGCTTGTATCATGTCATGAATAGAATTGAGAAAAACATCTCGGGCGATTTCAACACTCCAGTCTTCGCCGGTCTCGGCCTGCCACGCATACATCCCAAGGTGAAAATCCGTGATCGTTAGAAGTGAAAGAAGGTTTTCGTCTGCCTCTTTCGGGGGCTTGGTGGGCTTAAAGGACTTGATTCCCTCTAAAGCCTTGTCGAGACGCTCGCAAAGTATTTCAAACTGGCGCTGTTCATCGGTCTGAGACTTGACCCATTGACGGACTGGATTACCCATGTCGTCATAAAAAGTAGAGACGCCCTTTATCTTGTGGCCGTCAGGAACCGGGTGATTCCAGTCATGTTTTGGGCTATAGCCGCGTCTTTCTGCCTTTTCTTTGACCTCTTGCAGGGCATTCTTTAGGCTGTAGGTATTGTACCCACCCTCCTTTGAGGCTTTTCTTTGAGACATGCCCTCTATGACGATAAGCCTGACAGCGTCTCTTTGCCTTTCTGTTGAGCAAAATTGAAAAAGCGGATGCTCCATAATCAGCCCCCCATGCTGATGATTTACCTTAGAAGGTTGTTTGGAAAAACGGCAAATCCGCCTCTTCCCTAAGCCTGCTGACAACCTTTAGGTACTCGTTGATCTGGGCGTTTATGTCGTCAATCATATCGCGCTTCACGTCAGGATCTAGCTTTGAATTCATGACCTTACGCTTTTGATCTCTAGCCAAATCTAGCTTTCGCTTGACAGCATATACCGGATCTTTTAGGTTGAGCAAATGACGGCGTGACGCTATATATGCGTTTAGATCGTCTACATTGCCTTCCTTCTTGAGCCTGCTTACCGTGTTAACGACCGTTGATATTTCGTTGTACAACTCATAAGCGTCTTCACGCAGACCGGAGCCTTCTTTCTGGCCGAAGAACCTTCTCCATAATGGAAACTCAAACACGCTCTTTGACGGGGGAAGCGCGGCGTCCTCTCCCTGCACAGCCTCCGACTTCATCCCTCTGTCCACGAGGTTTAAGATGTATGCGCCTATAGTGCCCGTGTAACCAAACATGATGTGATCAACTTTCATTGGGCTTACATTAAGGCTCTCGCCGACAAACTTGCCAATCTCGGTTGTTCCGGCATCCCTCCGAAGGCCGCCCTCGATCTTCTGATCGATGTAGTACGGGACAATTTCTCTTCCTGTAAAGAAGTTGTGATTAAGGCTTGCCTCGACAATCGGCGCTACAGCTTGCGCTCCGAGCGGATTGATTTCCAGTGTAGAAACAATGCCTCGGGTGATCGTGTCCCTGACCTCGGGCGCAGTCTTGTCGCCTATGGTGGCGGCAAGAATGGTTTCTGGGATGGTCTTGAAGAGTAGGCCAACCTCGAACGGAATCGGTATCCTCACGGGAACGCCAGCCGATGTTGGTATTAGCCAGTTATTGTCCCTGACCTCTTCGCTCTGCTCCTTGTACTGATCATCATCGCTAACCAGCATGTAGTACAGGCCGGTGATTCCAGCAAGTAATAGTCCTCTGGTGGCGAACTTAAGCACAGCAGTCCCCTGTGGGTCTTTTACTGCTGAGTAGTTACCGCCAGCGGCGCGAACAAAGACATCCAGACCTTGGAATCTTGCGTTGAGGAATGGAATGGCCGCCGTGATAACTCTGGCTAGCGGGTGAGCACCCCTTCTGGAGAAGTTGATAATCTCCATGGCTTGGAATGCGGCCTCGGCCTCGTTGCCTGTTCTTGCCAGAACATCGTTGTACACAGCATTTCTTGTGGCCGCGTCTGATGCTGTCGTAGCATCGCCAAGCGCTCTCCAGAGGCTGGTGAACATGCCAAGCGGACCGCCTCGCTTTCCGTCAGGCCCGATGCCCCTTCTGCTTGACTCGTCAGCGAAGAACTTGACCACATTGTCCGGATCTCTTGAATAGTCGTACCCGCCAACAACACCGACCCTCTCGAGGCGCTCCATGCCATCCCCAAGCCCCTTGAGGCTGTCGAGAACTGGCACGAAGTTTGCGCCAGACGTGGTGAAGGTTGATAGCGTATCGCGCAACAAGTTGGCGACCATGAAGCCGGGGTCTCGGGTGATCGTTTCTCGCAAGACCATGCTGGGGAAGCCCAGCGTCTTGGTAAGGATGTCAGTGACGGCGCCCCCACCAAGAGTCTCCATAGAGCTGTAAATCAGGTTGTCATCAATCTGAAACTGAACAGGCCGTCCGTTAACCTTAAACTTTATGCCATCGGCTAGCTTTGGGCTTGTGGCTACCTGACGCGCCAGACCTAGAGACTGCATGTCGCGGGCAATTCTTTGTTGCGCCACGTTCCGCATGCCCATCTCGATGGCCGCGCTGAGGTTAAGTGAAACAGACTCGATCAAGCCGACATCGACAGCCCTCTCGCTTCCCTTGTACTGCTTAAAGCTAGAAAGCTGGGTCAGGTCACCGAAGACACCCTGAGCGACATTGGGTAAATTCTTGTCGCCCTGAGCCTGTCGGTAGAATGGGATGTAGGAAGATGCCTTCCACTGCTCGGCAGTCTCGTCATTAAGTATTCCGGTGGCCTTGAGGAAGTCAATGGTCTTATTGTTGTAGGCCATCCAAACGTCATGCCACTCCTTGACTGGGTTGTAGCCGTTAGCATCTGTGAGGGCGTCAACCTCCTGCAATATCTCGGCTCTTGTCTGGGCGTCAACTGGGTTCACTTTTCCTTGCGAGTCAAGATACTGTCCGCGCTGAACCATGGCATATGCTTGAGCAATCTTCCTGAGGTCTCCATCTTTTTTGTTGTAAATAAGAGACATGACCTCGATCAGGCCGCCATACTTCTTGCCGTTGTGGACAAAATCAACCACCTTGGTGAGGCCGTTTTGATACGCAGGAACGCCGTACTTTATCGCAGAAGCTAGGATTCCCCTTGATCGGTCAGCAAACAAGGCGGCGGCAATGGCGCTAGAGTCTGCCTCAAGCTCACGAAGCATCGGATTCTTCTGGTAATACTTCTCAAGGCCAGCGTATCGGTTGAGGGCGAACTGCTTGAAGCGAGTCAGCATCTCTCCGATTGGGCCGGTGTTGGTGGCCTCCATAAAGACTTTACCGTTCGCCTGTTCCCGGTCTGGTCCTGTTGTTAACTTTTTAACAGCAGGGCTTTCTGGTGGGGCATCGTACAGTTCTTCGTCTGGAGTTAGTGCGGCCTCTGGATTTTGCCCAATGTATTGAGCCTCTGGAGAGGCCTTGACGCTGAATCGGGGTGGCCCTTGAGTCTTGTTAATTGACTCTAGGTTCTCTCGGACAACATTTTGTATAGCCGCGCTATCGGCTGGGCTTCTTAAAGCCCTGTCTTGGAGTTCTTCTGCTTCCTGAATAGCGCCACCAAGCTGTCCATCGCGCTGTTCAACTCCTTGTCCGACATCTGTGCCTGATCGAACTCGTCCTGCTCTTCGCTCTGCGCGGCTCCGAACCCGATCCTTGGCTCGCTTGATGTCTCTTGGATTGATTCCGAGTTTTGTAAGGTATTTCTCTGTTGAGGTCGCATAGTCTTGCCTAACGTGTCGTAGATTTACACCAAGTGATTTGTATAGATCTTGCTCAGGATACCATATCAGCGCTTGGAATGCCGCAGGTTCAATGGATACGCCGGTGGCTTTTTCAAACTTCTCTATCGCTCTGTATGTGATGTCTCTAAGCTGATTCCTATGTGTGCCGCTCATTGGGGCATCATTTGTCCCATCCAAGAGTTTGATCAGGTTTTCAGCCGCAAGCGTCTTCTCGCTCTTTTCTCGCTTTCCTGACTTGTATTCATCCTTATACTTGCTGTAGTCGCTTTCATGCTGTCGCTTGATCTCTCTAGCTTGACGCTCGATGGCGTCCTTGAGCACTCGCTTCCTCCCGACGGCGGTTGCAAGCCGCTTGTAGGCGTCATCCAGCTTGGTCTTTGATGTGCCGGTCAGCGTTCCTGCTAAACGCCCCATTGTACGCATGAACCACATGTCCATCGTTACGGGGCTAAAATCGCCTCTCAGGTTGGTGTAAAATCCGTTTCCGATCTTGGGCCCGAATATCGCTGAACCATAGACTGTATTTTCTGCAAGCTCACCAGTGTTCGCTTTCTTTCCCAGTAGTTTTGGCGTGATCGCATTCAAGTCTTTAACGAGAAACTCTGTACGCAAAAACTCCTCAATTTCTACGGGAGACATCCGCTCAAGCAACTTGTTGGCCTTGACGAAGTTGGCTTCCATCGACTTCTTTTTGTCGCCCTTGCCCTCGACTTTGAACTTGCCATTTTTCTTGTAGTAATTATACGACTGCTCGGCCAAAGCAAGATTGTCTGGAACTGCTAAGTTCTGAGATGTTATAGCCAAAGACATCAAGAATGCGGCGCGAGAACCTGCATCTTTTTTGATCTCTGGGTGCTTGATAGCAAGCATTTCGATAGTCTTTTCGATGGTTTCGTTGTACCACTCTACGGCGCTCTCTTGGTTTTCGTACTCAAAGATAGCCTCACGAGCAAGGTCATCTGCAATGGCTTCTCGGTCTTCCTCTCTGGCGATATTGCGCGAGGTGCCCCCGAGGCGCTCCAGCGTTCTTCGCTGTAAATATCCTGCGACAGCCTTTTTCCCCTTTAGCTTTGGGGGTTGCTCTACGCCAGACACAACATCAATGATATCAACGGGTGCGGCGGCGGGAGAGCGATCAAAAAGTACCTCCTCATCTTCCAGCGCGTCCACAGTATTTGCGTTCTTTGCCAAGACTAGGGGGCCAATCTGTATTACCTCGTCTGCGGAAGCTACCCGTTTAGATATGTCATTTCGGTCGTAAAAATAGCTGTGCCGGAATGGGTCCATGCCGACCTGCGTCCAAGCCGGATCTGAAAGCGCTTCATCCGCCGCCTTCTTTGCGGCCTGCCTAGACATGGGGGACCACTTCCCTCTTACCGTGGCTATAGTCCCCTTTGGCTTGCCAGCCGCCATGCTTAGGGCGGCCTTTTCGACAACTCCGAATGTGGCATCTGTTACCGCGCCAACGGACTCATATCCGACAACGGGGCCAGCCTGAAAGCTCGCTCCCTTCGGACGGTGAACGGAGACAACCCATGTTCCGTGATTTGTATAGGAGGGGATGTCCAGCCTTAACTGGGCTTCCTCGCCCCGCTTCATTTCCTGAGAAGGCACCCCGTATTTCGCCGCCTTCTCCGGTGACTGCCCTCGACCAGTTGAAAGGGCCGCCTTGGCGTCTGAAGGGGACGCTGGGTCTGGCACGGATTCATATGGCGTAACCGGCTTTAGTCTTTCTACAAGCTCGAAGTATTCTTGTTTTGTGATCTCTCCAGCTTGAAGCCTTTGAGCCGCCTCCGTCATCTCCGGTATGCGCTGAGTGACATCGGCTGGGATGCGGTCCTCCAGCTCGCCCTCTTCAACAACAACGGGTTGATCAGAGAATTTCTGCTCTCTTTTCTCTCCCTCTTCTCCCACATACGCACCGGCAACAATCCCCCTCTCAGGGACTTGCCCAGCAAGGCGCTCTGTCCTGTACAGGGTGCGGACCTCTCCTCGCTCTCTGGCCCCAATTTCCCCAGTCTCAAGGCGGCGCAGGAAGTCGCTGAAGTTGGCGGCTTCGGTGCCACGAGTAAAGCCAATCATGCCCTTAAAGAAATCCATGATCCGGCGCATGATTGTTCTTGGCCTACCGCCAATCTTGACGGCGTTGCCTCGATCATCAATCAGCCTGTTTTGAAAGCCATACTTAATAAGCTCGGCAACGGCCTCTTCGGCCTGAATAACGGGACTTTGCTCGTAATACATCCTAGCCGCATACTGGGTAAAAGACTCTCCCGGCTCATATCCGGGGGCGCCTGACGGTGAGTATCGTCTGGATGCCCGCTCAAGAAGCTCTAGCTCCTCCTGAGTTATCAGGTCTAGCGCCCGAAGTGCATGAACAACCTCGTGGTTGAACGTCCCAAGGATTGCTCTCTCTAGCTCTGCATCGGTGGCGTCAGGGCCAACTTCCTCGAGGATCGTGTCGAAGCTAACTTGCAGGACTTGAGCTGGCGGGGAGTACATCCCCCGACTTTCTTTCTCTGTGTCAAAGTCAAGGTTTCCGTCTGCGTCAACTTGAACACTTCTGACCCTGTCCACCAGCTTGGCAATAACACTGTCGCCCAGATTTAGCTTGGCAAGCCGCTCCTGCATAGCCTTCGCCATTGCCTGACGGCGCTGATCTGGCGCTGGCAACGCAAGAATCTGAGACTCCTCAACCTCAACCGGCGGGGGCGGGTTTCCAATCTCTCTGGCTCTTGCAACAAGTTTGTTATAGGCCGCCTCTTTGATCGGGACGCCGCGAAACTCAAGGCCAGCCTGAGGAATATCAGCGCCCTGCTCGTTGAGATACTCAACCGCTAGCTGTAGCTGTGCTGGGGAGTATGGCTTTAGCTCAAAAACGGGAACTTGCGTGGGTTTGTTGAAGCGGGGGAGCTGACGCATCTTGTAGTAGAGAAGCTGTCGCTCTTGCTTGGTGAGGTCGTTGATGGACTGGTCTCGGCGCAATTTGCGTCCAGTAAACCGCTCTGCAATCTTCCGCATCTCGGGGGAGCGGTAGTCCATGTCGATATTCTTGGCCGAAAGAAGCTGGTCAAACTCTTCCTGACTGAGATCTGGGTCGCCAAATAGCTCCGAACTGGGCAGGAAGGCGCCCCCTTTGCGGGCGTTTAGGCTTGCCGCGTACTGCTGGGCATCCCTAACGCTCTGGAATTTAACTCTGCTTGGTGCCCTCTTTCCGGCACTCCTAGCCTGCTCTTTCTCCACGGCGGTGGCTGGGCGATCCTTTATGATGCCTGTCGATGCCCCGTCCCTGTCGATGCTTATCGCGGGGGTGCCGTCCATGCTTAAGGCTCGGAATGTGTCAACGCCAGATGCGCCAGACTCAAACTCAGCAAGGCGCCCAACGTCATCACCGAGAGCCTTTCTGACCTCGGAGAGGGAGAATCTGTCCGTCTCAGGGAGGCCCTTCTTGATTCTAGCCGCATTGATTCGCTGTGAGGCGGTCATTTCTTTCGGCTTGATGCCCGCTTCAATCGCCTGCGCCGCTGACAAGTCATCAGCAAAGCCTTCTTCGGCGGTTGTCCCGGCGGCATAATCTACTGCTAACTTGTTATATGAAGTGCGATCCGACCCAAGAACCTGACGCCCTAGGGTGAGGAGCGACTGAGTCTGGTCTTCGTCAAGGTCTAAGCCCGACTCCTCAATGGCCATCCGGTTGTTTTGCTCAAGAGTCTCCTCAAGAACCTGCTCATTGAGAGCGCCAGCCAACTGGATTGCTTCGCGGGGGTCGGCATACTCTGGTCCGTATTGCTTCCCTTGGCTGTCGGTAACCACAGTGGTTTCCGCGCCGGTCGTCTCTATACTGAACGTCTCGTAGACAGGAAAAGAGCCGCCTAGTCTGCGCGATATCTCAATAGCCGTTGCCCTAAAAGGGTTCCCGCCAGCCATTTTTTGCCTGACTTCGCCATCAACGGAGTAGGGAATTGTTGCTGGGCCGACATTGATAACATCGACTTCATCCTCTATCCCCTCGGAAAGATCAATGTCAACCATCTTTCTTGCGGAGCGAGCCTCTCTTCGCTTTTGCTCCTCTGCGGCTTCATCTTCGCGGAGCTGTCGCTCTTGATCCAGCAGGGCCTCATCTATGGCCCGCTTTCTTCTGCCTGCCGCATAGTTGACAACAAGGTCAGCCGCCGCACCTACAGCGCCGCCAATGGTCAAGTCATCCCATGCAGACTCGCCGATGGGCGTATTAGGGTCATAAAGACCGCGAGCGGTGAAGTCTTGGAGAAGTCCTGCGGTGAGTTCCTGAACGGCCTCAACACCGCCTGTCTTGGCGGCATTAACGAGGCGAGGCATGATGGATTTGGCGAGAGACTGCCCAGCCACTTCGGCAGGGAGCCCTTTGAATAGGCGGTCAACAGGGGCCAGCTCGGTCAGACCGATAGCTCCGCCAATAGCGATGGCCGCATCTTCGGTCTCTGGGTCAATCTCGATACCCTGCTGGCGAGCTTGGGCTATACGCTGAGACTGGTCTCCAGCTCCCGCACCAACGGCAAGAGTTCCCGCTCCTCCTAGCTGAGAGGCGGTAAGAGCTTTTCCTGTAAGGCCAGCCGCTTTGCCGATTAGGCCGGGGCCGAGGAAGGTGAAGAACGAGCCCAGACCTTCGCCAAACTTGGTGCCAAAGGAGTCCTGATAGCCCTGATCCACCCCGAGAAAGCTCTCATTCAGAGCCTCTCTCCCCTGACGGGCGAGGTTAAGGATGAAATCTTCGTCCTCATCATCTATGACATCTTCGAGGCCGACAAGATTTAAGCCGGCATCCGCGAGCTGAAACAAGCCCTCTCCAGTAGAGATGAGACTGTTTGCCACGCCACGAGGGACGCCCTTGAGGGTCTCGCCTAGAGTACCAAGAGCTGTTGTTGGGTCGTAGGCTATAGACGGGTCTAGGGCAAACTGTTGCTGGGCATACCCAATGATTTGCTCGTCGAGGGCGCCATCAGGGTGAGTAACGTCAATCAGCTTGCCATCTGGCGTATTAACGGTTGTTATTGGCACAAACTAGCTCCTTATCGGCTAGAAGGTTATCGACCTGATATTCCCCATCCAGATTGCGACTGAGATGGTGCTGGCGCGGCAGGCATGCCCATCTTCACACTAGAGACATCAACGTCCAAGAATGGTGCATACTTCACGAGCAACTGCTGGGTCAGCGCATCTATGACCTCCTGCCGGCTTTGACCTTCCTCGAGGAAGTCTGGAGCGGCCTCCTTAACAATGTCAGAAACAAAGGAAATCAACTGCCCTTTGCTTACCCGCTCTGCTTTTTGTAGCTCTGCGCTTATCTTTCTTTCTGCCTGATCGAACAATGCTTTGAACTCATAGTTCTTGCGATCTCTAGCGATATCCTCTCTCCCGGCCTGATATTCAGCCAGCCTCTGCCGCATAGCGATTGCCTTCGCGTCCTGCTGGCCCTTGGTTGCCGCAACACCTGCCGCTGATATTCCCTTTGACAAGTCACCACCAGCAATGCCGGCGCCTAGTTGCATCAGGGCATTGGCCATACCGGCTTTCTTTGACTCAGCAATTAGGTCTGCGAAGTCTAGGCTCGGCTCTGTCTTGCCGGGAGTTCCCTGCGCCTGAATGCCGCTTGTGCCTTGAACCTCTCTTGAGCCGGTCCCTGAAGGCATTCCGAGGATGCCGTCATCCTCATACAGAAGGCCTACACCGTCCCCCTTCTTGCTTGCATCGTTGGTTAGTCTCTGGGCTGTGACAATGGCCTCTGTAAGCACAGGAACGTCCGACTTCGTCGGATCTAAGCCAGAGTCCGCCCCAGCCGCCGCCCTTTCATCATCGCCAGACCCCCCGCCAAAGTAGCCGGCTATGTCGCCCAAGGTGAGCGGATCTTCAGTCGAGCCAGTAAAGAATTGATCCAAGGCTTCAGCAGGCCCACTGGTAAGGTAGTCAGTCGCACCAACAAGCGCCTTTGCCGCAGGCTTGTACCCCTCGGCCACCGTCTCCCCAAGCGAAAGTAAGCCGCCAAGTGTAGCCCTTCCGAACTCGCCAATACCCGCCGCTAGGCCGTCCTTTTCGTAAACATCCATTATTCCCTGCTCTGCGGCGCGAGAGTATTTGCCAAACGGTGTCTGACGCATCCCCTCTGCAATAGATGACAAGAAGTTTGTCCCACTTGGGAGATTGATTTCTTGAGGTGTATAACTCTCTCTTGCCGAATCCACCCCCTCTCCCCGACTTCTGGCCGGAAGGGCTACATCTGTCTGTCCGAGATCTGGTAGGCTTGGCAAGTCTCCCACCCCGGCGGGGGCAATCATGCTGTAGTCTGGCATATTTTCTTGAGCCTGACGAACTAAATAATCATATATATCCTCAACCCTACGACCGGTTATCCTCGCAAGATCCTTTGCCTTCTCCATTAACGGCACAAGCGCATACTCCCCCGGCATGCCGGTAGAGCCACCCTCTTGCAAACGAATAATCCCGCCACTAAACATCTGCTGTGGGGGCATCCCTTGGGGAGGCATTCCGGCGGGCATCTGAGGAGGCATTCCAGCGGGCATCTGAGGAGGCATCGCACCCATAATTCCCTGCTGGAGTATCTGGTCTTTGACTGTGCCTTGGTTAGGCTGTTGCTCTTCATACCGCTTCCGCATATCGGTACGGCGCTGAATCTCTGACACAACCAAAAACTGAGGCACTTGACCGCTAGGAGCCTGAGCCTCTTGCATCAACGACTGATCTGGCAGGCCCTTGATGATGTCTTCTGCTTCAAGAATATTCATTATCCGTTAACCTCCGAAAGCATTGTAAAGGCCGACACCTGCGATGCCCGATCCAAGCAACTGCTGAGTCATCGACGGCGTGATGCCATAAGCCTGAGACACCTGCCCCGGTGCAATCGGGATGCCCTGCAACATAGAGCTGTAGAAAGACAACTGCTCCTTTGGATAGGCCTGCTGTCGCAAGAAGTCTGAATAGCCAATATCTAGACCCCGTTGCATCAACTCTCTTTCTATCTGACCTGCGGCTTGCATTCCCCTAAGCCGCTCCATCTCCATCTGCTGGCGTTGCATGGTGAAGTCGCCAAGAAGACCTGCCGCCGCCAGTCTCTGTTGGTCTGCGGACATAAGCTGTCCAAAAGCCGACTGACCCATGCTTGCGGCGGCCCTAGCCTGCTCCATGTTCATCTGAGCGGCGGCGGCCCTTCTTGCTTCGTCAGACTCAAATCCGGCCATAGCCTGCTCAAATGCTCGTTGAGACCCGGCAGTCTGGATATCCCCCATCTGGTCCTCAAGGTTTCTTTGTCGCTCGGACTGCATGATGGCCTCTCGGTAGCCACCCAAACTGCCAGATCCAGCGGCCTGAAGACCTATGTTCTGCCCCATGATCTCCGACTGACGCATGGCCTCGTCTTTTTCTCTGTTGACGACCATCTGCTGATAGGGGCTCATGTAAGGCTGTAGCTGGCCAACCATCGACTGGTAGCCATATGAAGGCATCTCCTGTCCACGACGAGTTGACTCCAGCATCGCCGCCGCATAGGGGTTTCCTCCGCCAATCTGAGCCGCTACCGATCCCGCCGCATCAAGCTCTGCTGGAGTGCCGGATACGCCGAGTTGCTCAAAACGGCGCATAGCCTCCTGCTCTGACGGCGTGAAATACTCAAGACGCCGATCACCGTAGGGGGTGTATGGAACCGCACTCTCATAACCTACCCGCGTGAGTAGGTCACGGTAAAATGGTTCGGCATACTCCGGTAGATTTGTCTGAGTTACCGTTGATTCTGTAGGTCCGCTTCCGCCTTTGCTACCCATTATTCATACCCTTCTCGTAAAAAGCCGAAGACTTTTCAAAGCCGTTCCGCTCTAGCCATTTCCAAAAACCAAACCGCCCGACTCCCTCGATACCGTCACAGTCCATATCTTTGGCATATCGGGTAATCTGGGAAAGCAAGTCCTCGTACCAAGCATCAAAACCTTCTCCGCCGAGAAAATGCATAGATAAAATCTTTTTCCCCGGATACTGAGTGATCTCGGTTGTCAACGCGCCGTGGATCTTCTCGTCATCAAACGCAATCCAAAGCTGAGATCGGCCTATAGAAAGCGCCGCACAAAGATGCTCCATTGTCCACCTGCCCCGAGAAACCGCGACCGCCGGCTCAAGGTGCCCTCTCACATTGTTCCAGATGGACATTATGTGGTCTTGGGGGACAAGAGATATATTCATGCAGGCATTATCCTTTGGGCGTCAATAGCTGGCGCCTGCTCGGTTGTGCCGCCTCTGGCCATTCTGACTCTGGACATCATTGCATCTAGCTCTTGGGCTCCAGCGTCGGAGCTTCCATCGCCTATTCCTGACACGACATCAGCAGGCACAATATACTCACCGGGCGACACAGCGACAGGCTGTTCAGCGCCTATCATACCACCAACCATATCGTCCATGCCGCCGCCGGGACCTTCTATCATACCCTCTGTCTGAGCATTTGGCTGTATTGACTGAAGAACCATGTCCCTTATCTGGGCAAACATCTCTGGCCCGTACTTCTGAACAAACATCTCAATAACGGCATCGCCATTATCGATCACGCCAGCTATCGCCGCCGCAACCATCTGGAACTCCTGCTCGGTGGGCATCGAAGCGTTAAACTCGGTGGGTATGTTTGCAACCCCTCCTTCGGGCACGGCTACCTCTCCCATTGGGGTTCTGATGGGGATTTCTCCTCCAGCTTGCATGGGCTGTATCCCGATCTGCTCCATCTCCTCTTGCGTCAAGGGTGGGTAACCAAGCTCTAAATAACGCCGATAGTCATAATTGTCCTCAGTAAGAGGATTCCCGCCTCTCCTTGCCTGAGCCTGAAACTTGCTTACATAGGCGGCCTTCATTGACTCCTGCTCTTCTGGGCTAAGATCCGCATACTGGGCATCACTGCCACGGACAATTTTTGCCACATTCGCGTCCGAACCCGACCCGCTTATGCCGCCAGAGGGGCCGCTATCAAGCCCGGCGTCAGCGCCGGAGATAAGGCCCTGTAATGCGCCTTTGAGGCCGGCCAAGCCGGTTATACCCCCGGAATCGCCGCCGAAGTACGATAGAGCTTTGGCTGAAGGGGTGCTGTACGAGCCTGTTTTGGAACCAGTTTGCGACGATGTGGCTGACTTGGGCTGTGACGAGGATGTTGATGGGTATTGCTCTTCTTTACCCCTGTCGAAATCGTCAAGCGCACCGAAGGGGACCGTCTGAACTCCTTCGTATCCTCCCGAGCTGTAGAGAGCCATTGCCTCTTCAAAAGAAGCGGGAACCTGAAACCCTTCGGGTCTAAATCTTGGATCAACAATCAAGCCTGCCTCGTATTTTGCGAACCAATTTGATTCCGAATCTGTGAGAGGCACACCCCTTCTGACCTTGTCTAGAATGTAGTCCGAGTTCTTTCGCCACGAGTCATATCTGTCTCCGTATGGAGAGTCTTCTGGGGGCTCTGGGTTGTAGGGATTTTCTGGCTCAGGGAGGTTTGGAGGTGGCGTTTCTGGCCCGCCGGGTCCGCCGGGTCCGCCGGGTCCGCCGGGAGGCTCAACAGCCCCCGGCACATAACTGCCGAGCATGGTGTAGTAGTCACTAAGCTGTTGATTGTACGCTTGCCTGTCTAAAATAGGATCAAAGTAGTCGCCAGAGGACGTAACCCCTTCCTCCGTGGGGCGATACCCGCGATCAGGGATGAAGGGTGCGTTAGGGTCGTTTTGGAAGTAGGAGAACTCTGGCTCAAAACCTACTATATAATCTTTCGGAGGGGCCATAGAATACTGCCCCCTCAACCCCTGCTGAACCGAAACGGGATCAAGCCCTACCCCGCCCCCGGGCATGAAGTTGAAAGCACCTCCGGCTTGATTTGCCAATGCCTGATAATCAACCTTTGGCTGACCGCCTGACTCAACAATCCCAAACTTTCGGTCTCGCTCCTGACGCTGGGTTTCATACCGGCCATAGTAACCCTCAAGAACCTGTTGCTCTTCCGGGGTCAATACCGTACCCATCTCTGCCTTCTGGAGCACCTGCGACTCAAGGGGACTGAGCCCGATGTCCTGCATCGGCGTGTCTTCACGGGTGGGTCTTGGGTTTGGGGTCGTCTCCCCGCCTTCAGCCATTCCCATTGTTGGGCGGTAGGGGATGATATCGCTCATAATCGAACGACCCGAACTCGGACCCATTGCTAGGTTTGGCTGTGCCGCCATTTGAGCGCCAAAAAGGTCGGCATACGCCTGCCTTAGCTTTTCTTCTCTCTCTGCTTCACGAGCCGCCTCTTGCTCCTCAAGCTCGTCCTGAGCATCCATTTGCGCCAACTGGCCAGCGCCTATGCCAGAAAGCATCGTGGCCTGCATGGGGGACATGCCCTTAACTGTCTCGTCTAGGCGGTCAGAGAACGCCTCAAACCCGGACGGGCCAGCATCGGGAAGGCCAACGCCAGAGGCCTCGGCTCCTGTAGGGCTTACCATTGACATGTTAGGACCAACTCCAGCGCCCGGCAAACCGAGTTGTGCCTGAGTCGCCGCCGCCTGCTGTGATGACGCAGTCAAAGCATCATTAACTCCGGGGGCAAAGGCATCCGCTCCGCTGACAAGGGCCTCCCCTTTTGCCGAGGCCAGTCCGGCTACATCAATACCTGACGCCATGCC
>Ga0255773_10003022_pt1 | contig 15264 bp, 18 predicted proteins | sample 011ome_17_FD_179971 | JGI IMG/M metagenome (GOLD analysis project Ga0255773, IMG submission 179971) | Coastal salt marsh microbial communities from the Groves Creek Marsh, Skidaway Island, Georgia - 011502XT metaG (version 2) | ecosystem: Environmental > Aquatic > Marine > Intertidal zone >...
TTCGGCCGATCACACCCTTGCTGAACTAGAGGAAAAACTGGAAAAACTCGTAGCCGCTTAGTAAATCGAATCCCTTTAAGAATTACCCAATTTATATTATGACAGTAAAACCTAATCGAACAGGAACTTATCAATTCACCGTTGACATGAGCAGTGAAGAGGATATGAAATCGGTCCAAAACTTCCGAAAGAAGTTTTACGGAACTGGAAAGTATGTTAAGCTTCAAGGACGTTGGGGTAAGAACAATCCCCACTACACTCCAAATAAAGTCCCTTGGCACGGAGGACATCAATATTTCGTACCACTCGGTGTTGCATCTCATGCCGACGTTTATGTTTACGAGCGGTACTAACGCCAACATTATTTCAACCACCCATTATATTATATTATGACACCAAAAAGCAACCTAACAGCTAAAGAAAAAATCGCAATCTCGAAAAATGTCCGAATTCGCTCGGCCAACTTTGAGGATCACCTTCACATCAAGGCTGATCGTAAACCTAATTGGAGCGTTGGTCAGCGAAAGGCCAAGCGCGGAATGAGCGTATCATATCGTGGCCGTATCACCCCACGTGGACTTGAGCTGTAACATATTAAGAAATGACCCAAAAGAAACGCAAGGTCTGGGAATACTGGTGTAAAGCTATTGGAACCAAGGCGTATGGCGATGACAAAAAAGCAGATTGCGTTGCTATCATTCGTACCCTTTGGGTTCTTCTCCACGTCTTTACCTGCATCTTTATTATCTTAAACGCTATAGCCAGTCACGGCTGGTCACTATTAGGATTTAACTAACAAATGAACATTGAAGCAATAACACTTTTTGTCGTAGGAACGGCTACAATTGCTATTATGTATTTTGCATCTACAGGCTTTTTGGATGACTAGCTATCCGAAAAATGCAAGGGTTCTTTCTATGACCATTCCTAGACAAAGAGCCGCATTTAACCAGTGATACAGTTCTTTAGTCTTAAACTGAATAAACATTAGTATATTATAGGCGCAGAAAGCTATGGTTGCAGAATCGGCTATATGAAGCGAAAGGCCAGTGCATATAAAGAATACCATAAACTGAACTCCTTTGATGAAGTAGGTTGTATGACCAACTTTAGGATTCCTCTCATCTCCGTATTTAGAAAATACAGTCTTTACTTTACCCTCATATATTTCTGCTGGCGTAGCCTTTGTTGCTCCCCAGTAATTACGCCAAAAGCGTATATGGTTATAGATCCAAAGGGCTACCCAGACATAGAAAAATAACATACCATTCATACAACATATTTATATTTTACAACCAATTATGAAAAACACAACTGAAATTGATACAGCAATTGAAAGTCTTTCTGCCGGGGCTCAAGGCCTACAGGATTTTTACGAAGAACTTTATGGCGAAAGCGTTGATGACTTTAACTTTTCGGAAGAAACAGCTTCTACAATGGCTGCCACCCGCAAGTCAGGTCTATTGATGAAAATCACGATTCTTCGAAATATGGTGGAATCATTACAATCACAACAGAAATAAAGACAAGATGATCATTCTTACAGACGTAGACGGTGTACTCCTTTCATGGGTCCATTCGTTTGAATGGTGGATGAAGCGTAAAGGATACAAGAAAAAAGAGCTTTCATATTATATTGACAAGCAGTATGGTATTAGCAAAAAGAAGGCCAAGGTTCTTGTTCAGCACTTTTGTGAATCTGCTGCAATTGGATTCCTTCCTCCGCTGAGGGACGCTATTAAATACGTTCGGAAGTTTCATGAAGAACACGGCGCGGTATTTCATGCCATCACCTCATTTGGAGAAGAGCGATATGCCATGCAGCTGAGAGAACAGAACTTAAAACGAGTCTTTGGCGAAAACGTTTTTGAGCGGATTCATTGCCTTCCTTGTGGAGCTGATAAAAACGAAGCGCTGAAAAGGTACCAAGGGAGTGGTTGGATCTGGGTAGAGGATAAAACGGAGAACGCTAATCTAGGCGCAGAGATGGGTCTGCAATCGTTTTTAATGTCACACCAATACAACTGGAATCAGCCTCTTGACGACAGGGTTACACGGGTTGATACTTGGAAAGAAATTTACGAAATAACAACATGAGCGCAGGAAAAGGAGATAAGCCCCGCAAGGTCGACGGGAAAAAATACAGATCCAATTACGACCGCATTTTTCGGAAAAAAGTGAAAAAAACTGAAAAAAAGTGATTTTTTTAGCATTTTTCTATTTACATTTATCCCAAAGTGTGGTAGAATATATCTGTAAGCAAAACTACCACAAACTATATTATGAAAATCAAAGAGCTCGCCCCGAAAATCTTCGCGAAGGAGCATAGGTATTACGAGCAAATCCTCGAGGCTGAGAATTGGTCTCAAGTTGCAGTATTACATCATGCTCAGGAAGTTGCCGATAAACACTGGCTAAAATATTTAGACTCCATTGGAGTGAATCAGCTCCAATACGCTCGCGATACGATCGCGGAATTAATTCGAGAAGCCCGTAACGGAACTTTAGAATATTGGGATTAACCAAAACACCACACCACGATGAACAACAACTTTGAAGCCAACTTCAACCAACGATGGGACGAACGCCGAGCCGAGCTTGCACAAGCGCAAGACGAATTGGATCAGTTCATGGAGCAGTTTGATGACCTTGCGTTTGACGACCCCGATCACCCCGACTATCAGAACCAGTTCAACGCCTTGGTTGCTCGTCGCGATTGCTTGAATGCATTGTGCGGAGAGTTCGCCGCCTTGCTTGGCATGATGAACCGCCCGAACTAACGGGCAGTGAAAGACCGCCAACACACCACCACGAAAATGAGTAAGACACGACTGCAATCTGCTAAGGAAAGGGCACCAAGCGTACCACCCAATACATGCCCGTATATTGATTCAATTATTGAAATACTTGACGATTTTGAACTGACTCAACCTGTCGTTGACTCACGTAGAAAAGAGATTATAGTAGCTACCCTTGAATATGTGAGAGAATCTAATTGCAGCTTGAGAGATTCAAGCAAGTTTTGGCACGATGAATTTGTGAAGGTAGTGAAAAGAATCTAAACACGTTAAAGAATAACAATCTCATGAGGCGGAAAAAGAAAAAGAAGAAGAAGCTGGACAAATCAACTCTTGGTCTTCGTAATCTTGTCCGCCACCCCATGGCACCACCTACCAAAAAGTTCAAGGACAAAAAGAAAGAACAGTCCAAGCGGCGGTGTCGCGACTAATTTATATTATGGCAAAACTACTAACACTCTTCTCTAGGGCATCCACAGGTGCTCTTCGAGAATGGACTATTGAATACAGCGAAACCGCATACCGAACCCACAGTGGCCAAGTTGGCGGAAAGATTACCACCTCTAAATGGTATGGCGTTAAAGCCACAAACGTTGGCCGAGCTAACGAACGTAATGTCGCACAGCAGGCAGAGTTTGAAGCCATGGCCAAGTTCCAGAAAAAACTTGATGCTGGCTATACTACGGATAAGACGGCTGTTGATACTTCGGTTAAATTCATTGAGCCTACTCTCGCAAAGAAGTGGGAAGACCGCAAGGACAAGATCGAGTATCCTGTTTTCTCTCAACCAAAGCTTGACGGGATGCGTGCTGTTATCACCAAGGATGGTGCCAAGAGTCGGAATGGAAAGCCATGGGTAACCATTCCCCACATCTTAAAGTCTCTAGAGCCTGTGTTTAAAGCCTTTCCCGACCTTGTACTTGACGGTGAACTTTATAACCACGAGTATAAGGAAGATTTCAACAAGATTTCTTCGCTTGCTAAAAAGACTAAACCTACCGAAGAAGATCTTCAGGAGTCTGCAGAAAAGCTGCAATTCCATTGGTACGATATTGCCGATCCAAGTAAAAAGTTTGCACAGAGAACAGAAGATCTGCAATCCGTTTACGATGAGTTTAACTTGAAGGATACCGCAATCCGAATTGTAGAAACAAACTTCCATAGCTGCGAGGCTTCCGTTGACGCCGCTTATAAGGACTATGTAGACCGAGGATACGAAGGACAAATGATTCGTGAAGATATTCCTTACGAATTCAAACGCAGCAGCGGTCTTCTCAAACGTAAAGACTTTCAAGACGAAGAATACCTCATTCTTGACATCCGTGAAGGAAAGGGTAATAAGACGGGTATGGCAGGATATGCAATTCTCGAGACTGAAAAGGGAGAAACATTCCATTCCAATATCAAAGGCCCTCACGACTTTCTAAAGGACCTACTTGTCAACAGAGAGAAGTACATTGGTTCTTACGGCACGTGCACCTTTTTCAATCTCACTCCCGACGGGATTCCCCGCTTTCCTTATCTTACTCGTTTGCGGGAAGGGAAATCAATAGACTAATTTTTTTATTTACATTCTTATTAAACTGTGATAGAATATACATTATGGCAACCAAACGAAAAAAATTCCTAGACCGTCGCGGTGAAGTGGCCGCGGTTGATTTTAAGTTCACCGGAACAGAACCTTCTTGGACTGATGCGGAAAATATCAGCTTTGAAGATTATAACGATCGGCAAAGCAAAGCTTTGCGCTTTTACAATTATTACCTTGACTCTGCTGATATGCGGCCATGGGTAATTGATTGGATGGAATCCAATGGATACACCAAATCAGACGTTTCAGCAATTAAAGGTTTACCACCAAGTGCGCTTGTAAGTACGGTTGGTAAACTTGTGCGGATGCTGCAGCGGGGAATGCCGGACTGCCATCCCGACGCTAAAAAATCAAAGAAAGTCTCCAAGTTTATTCATGAACATCTAAAAGATGCGATTAAAGATTATCACTTTTCAGCCGCGGAGAAAGAGGCGGGAGCCGAGGAGGATGATTCAAAACCTAAACCAGTTGTTAAGACTCCGCTTCAAAGATTGGAGGCCAAAGTTAATGACGAGGTAATTATCCATCTTGAGGAACTTCTTGATAAAGTTGCAGAGGTTGAATCAGGGGATACACCAACAAAGATGCCTTATATGGATGTAAGCATGCTGTTACGCAGTGCAGCGATTCCAGCTAAAGGAGCTAAGTTTGTCGTTGATTGGTTAACCACTCACCACGCTGAGTTTAAGGCTGCAATGGATCGTACTTGCGATGATGCGGTTGAAGGTTACTCTTATTTGCGAAAGCCTCAACTAAATAGGATTGTTGCTAACTTTGAAAAGATGATTGCTGACGCAGCTTCTCACTCCAAGGTTAAGAGTACACGACGTCCTCGTGTGAAACGACCAAAGGCTGCAGACAAGCAAGTTGCTCGTCTTAAATATCTGCAGGAAGATGAGACATATTCGTTGCAGAGTATTGATCCGATCTCTATTCCTTTTAGCCAAAGGGTATACGTATTCAATACCAAGTATCGCCAACTGAGTGTCTATTACTCAAGTACGCCTAGTGGATTCAGTGTGAAGGGAACAAGTATTAAAGAGTTTGATCCTGATAAAAGCATCACCCTAACCTTGAGAAAACCAGAGGATGTACTCCCGCTAATTCTTTCGGGAACGGTGAGAAAGATTGACAATCTCTTAAAGACGCTAAAGACAAAGCCACGAAAGGCTAACGGCAGAATTAACAATAACACGGTACTGTTAAAAGCATTTGACAAAGCATGAAAAAGAAAGAGATTGAAGAAGCACTAAACCTTCCAATGACCAAAGAGGAGTTTATCAGTGAGGTAGAAACACTTGTTCGCAGGGATGGGATGGGATATGTAGAAGCTATTATATGCATCTGTGAAGAAAAGGGATTTGATCCTGAGGACATTACCTCATTCATTAACGGTCCCTTAAAAGAAAAGCTTAAACTTGAAGCCGTAAATAACAACGTACTTAAAGGTAAGAAAAGTAATACGGCAACACTATTATGATTACACTTAGCACCGAAAGCTGCACTCCTATGGATGCATGGAGTACATTCACTGCAATGTCACTTCACTTTAATTCAGAAAGGGATTACGATGCCTTTAAGTTTAACTTTAAAGGTCCGAGGTGCAAGCGTGAAACATTCATGGGGCATAAGAATAGGTACCAGTTTGAAAAGCTGGCCAAGACTTATCCAAAGAGAAACGACGTGATTCTTTACTCCCTCGCAAACATTCTTGCTGGTAATAAATGGATTGGCGAGTGTAACGAAGGAGCTTATAATACGTGGACTGGAAAGATTCAAGCACTTGATTATAACTTCAAAACTGATGTCATGTGGCTTGGGGAAGAAGCCGAAAAGGAATCACTTACCTTTGATGAGTGTTTCATTCCGCCAGATCTTAACGATCCTCCTTTGATATATAGACTATATGTTGAAGGTAAGATGTCCATCGAGACACTGGCCATATTTGAAAACATGCTAAACTTTACCCCTCGTCTCAATAAAGAATTAAAAGATCCTTTGGATGTTTCAAAGGGTACCTCCTTTCTGGTCTCAAAGTATGCTCCGTTTTTGGTTCATACCACAGATCTGAAAAAATATACAGAAAATATACTTTCTGTATTTACAAAATAGCGAGAATATGGTATAATATACTCGCGCTACAATACAACGCAATACAACGTAATACAACGCAATAAAAACATATGTCATTCGATAACCTAAAAGCAAATCGTCAAGCTGCCATTGGTAAGCTTGTTCAAGCGGCTGAAAAAGTCGGAGGAAACGCTAGTAAATCTAATTACGGCGATGACCGATTCTGGAAGCCTACAGTAGATAAGAGCGGGAATGGATACGCGGTAATTCGCTTCCTTCCTGCTAAAGAAGGAGATGATCTCCCGTGGGTCCGTTATTGGGATCACGGGTTTCAAGGTCCAACTGGTCGTTGGTACATTGAGAACTCTCTGACAAGTATTGGTAAAGACGATCCTGTTTCCGAGCTTAATAGCCGTTTGTGGAACAGCGGGGTTGAATCTGATAAAGATTTGGCACGCTCTCGCAAGCGTCGTCTTCATCACGTTTCAAATATCCTTGTGGTATCTGATCCAAGTAATCCTGAAAATGAAGGAAAGACCTTCCTTTACAAGTATGGAAAGAAAATCTTTGACAAGATTATGGACGTTATGCAGCCTCAGTTCCAAGATGAGCAAGCGGTTAATCCGTTTGACTTTTGGGAGGGTGCAAACTTCAAGTTGAAGATTCGTAACTTCGAAGGTTATCGTAACTATGATAAGTCTGAGTTCGATTCGGTTTCTCCTCTTTACGAAGGTGATGAAGGTCGTCTTCGTGATACATACGAAAGCCTTTACGAACTCTCTCCGTTTACAGATCCTTCGACATACAAGTCGTATGATGATCTTAAGCGTAAGCTTATCGAAGTTCTTGGCGAGGAAGAGGTTAACGGTTCTGCATCAGTGAGTAATCACGCAACTGTTGACGAACCTTCCGCCCCAGGACTTGATAAGGTTGAGGATGAAATCCCTGGGCTGGGCTCCGAGGCCGCAGCTCCGGAACCTGCTCCGGTTGAAGAAAGCGGGGGCAGCGATGACGACGATACTTTGTCGTATTTCGCTCAGCTTGCTCAACAGTAAGGTTGCCTCGAGATAAAAGAAACCCCGTGGTTGTTAATTCAGCCACGGGGTTTTTTGTTTACATTGCCAGTGCCGAACCACTCATCACTGGCGGAGAAGCCGTTCTGGTATTATTTGTTTGATTTGATGTGGTGGTGTTGGTAACGTTACCTCCGTTGTTATTCACAACAGTTACTGAAGCGCCTCCAGCCATACTACCTACTTGCGTCAAGGCTTCTCCAACGTTGGATCTGGGTGGAATTATAGCCGTTGTATCAACAAAGGTTTGGGAATTGCTTTCTTCTAGAGGAGCATCCTCAGAATTAACAAAGTCGTAAATTCCAGTCTTACTTAGTATCTTACCTGCTAAACCAAAGAATCCTTTTCCGTCTGGGTCAGGTAGTATATCCCTGACAAAGCTCTTTATTGTGTCCCCAATATTTAATATTTTCTGGGCTAAACCAATCATAAGTTCTTTACCATTTTCAATCGCCGATTTGAAAAACCCAGTTATCGTGTCCCATATATCAGTAACAAATCCTATGACCCATTGGCCAAGATTGACATATGCCATTATTCCTGCAATGGCCGCTTCTTTACCTTTTTCAAAGATGTTCTTGAAAAAGCCAGTAACACCATCCCATATTTTTCCGGCAAATCCCGTAATCCATTCCTTAAAGCTAAAGTCTTCATTGCCAAAGAACCCTGCAATACCATCAATGATTTTGGCCCAGAAGTCTACAATACCTTCAAACATTCCAGTAGCAAGACCTACAAATCCACCTAGAAATTTTTCAAATAAGTTTCCTTCGGTTTCATTAAATCCTTCAAACATACCATCAAAGGTACTCTTAAAAAATGCGTCAATGCCGTCAAATATATTTCCTATAAGATCTTTGAGAAAGTCAGTAACACTAAAAGCTTTCATACCTTCCAGCTTTTCTTCAGGAACTCCGAATACACCAAGCAGCCAAGCAAGTAAGTCTTTACCTAGATCCAAAAGTCCGCCAATCGCAAACCCGATAAACCCTTGAAAGAATCCAGAAATACCTGCAATTATTTTGTCGGCCAGGCTTCCTTCTTCGTTTTGAAAGGCCTTTACCGCATCAAAAATTCCTGCGAAGGCTCCCAAGATAACACCAAGAGGAGCGAATAATCTACCAAGAACACCTCCGAGTTTTCCAATTACTCCAAACACCTTTTTAAATATACCACCAGCCTTTGATAACGCTCCACCAGATTTAAGTAGATTGCCTATTTTGCTAAAGCTCTTAAAGAATTTATTGATTTTGCCAAAGACGGTTGTAAAGGCTTTACCTATTTTGCCAAAGAAGTTTTTAACAGCAGTAAACGGTTTTAAGATTCTAGCTTTAATAGACTTCAATCTTTTACCTAGAACTGATTTTAAGGCCTCTTTAAAAGTCATTCCGGCTACGGCCATAGCAGAAACAACTGCGGTAACCAAACCCGTAATTGAAGCTATGATTGTACCTAGAAATCCTTTTTCCTCTTCAGGTTGGAATGAACTTAAGTCGATCCCTGTAGCACCTTCACCGGCAAGTTGAGCCTTTCGCAGTTCATCCGCTTCCTGCCTTGCTTCTTTTTCAGCAAGCGCGCGACGACGAGATTCTGCTTTAGCCAACTTTTCAGCCCGCATAGCTAAACTTAGTCGTTGAGCGTCAGAAGCGGCTGAAGTAGAAATAATAGCTTTCTGAATAGAGTCAAATCCAATCTTAAATCCAACCATTAAGTCGGCAAAATTATTATTTGACTCATCTTGACCTTCTCTTTCAATAACAGTCAGCTCTTTTAGTTTCTGAATTACTTCTTTCATTGTGGTGGTTAGCAATGTTTATGATTCTTTCTGTCTTTCTTCTTCTTCTCTTATCCAGTCAATAAGAAGCGTTACATAAATTTCCCTCTCCCATGGTATCATATTTTCCAATTCAGTTAAGCTGTATTTGTGGTGCTGCATCAAAGCAAAATTTGTTTTGAACAGGTTCATTAATGATTCATGGCAGAGGCTTACACGAAAAAACTTTCGATACCTGTTAGAATTTTTTCATTTTCGGCTCCGCATTTTTGGCAAGTAAAGGAAAGTGTTTCTTGGAGTTTTGGAGCTCCGGTGACTACCTTTTCTACCTTTTCAATTTGTTCTTTATTAAGACTTTCAATAAACTCCTTTATATCTGAATCAGAAGCTTCTGAAATAGGATATACGTTATTTTCGTCGTAAATATTTTCGATTGATGCCGCGATAGAAGAGGTAAGAATATCACCTTTATCTGTTTTCTTGGTTATCTTAATTAAATCGGCAACCTTAATGTGTTGCGGAACAATACCAATCGTATCTGTTAACTGAATTTTCTTTGGCAAAGGGGTTCCTTTTGTCACTTCAATGGCATCAAGATTGACTGTAACTTTATTAACCTCTCCGCAATCATCGCATTTGATTCCAAGCTCGGCTTCTTCTCCAACGCTTTTGGCTCTTAACTTAAGGAAGATATACTCTAAATCAAAGGAAGCCAAATTGGATACGTTAACTTCGCCAAATGTACAAGAAGTTACAACGTCCTTCATTGCTGCTAACAAGTCCGCTTCTCCACCGGCTTCTTGAGCAATCAATAAAATCTTTTCTTCTTTAACAAGAAAAGGCCGGTAGGTAACTTCCCTTTCCGTTGAGGGAATGGTTAACTGGTATTTTGGTGTTTCTATCTTTGGTAGATTCATAGTATATTATATATTAGCTATCTTCTGGAAGCTCCAAGTCATCATAAACAAAGCTAACTGAAAGGGATGCTGCACCGGTTCCGGTGGCATCAAAACTTAATTCAGAAACACCTTTAGGAAAACAATTTATCAGCTTAGCTTCGTAAATTATAGTTTCGTCTTCATTGTTAGCAAGTTGCCTGACCCCGATGTCGCACTTATATTGATTTGGATAGCGTACCAAATAATCCTTTTTTGTAATTATTTTGTTTAACCATTTGTCAAACATTGTTCTTGCAAAATAATCTTGGGTTAGCGTAAAGGTAATAGAGAAATCGCTGTTTACGTATCCTGATGTAAAAGGAACGTTATTTCTGTAAAGACCGTAATCAAAAGTAGTAAGTGTTCGAGTAGGAAGCGTAGCAGAAGTAACCAATACTTCCAAGTCTCTGATTTCTGATCCGCTTACATCAATAACAGAACTTAAAGCGGACAAGTCAACTTCAAAACGATTTGTTCTAGCAACTCCTCGCTTTGAGATAATACTTTTCAAATTATTAATAGATCCCTTTGCATGTGGTTTTGTATCTGCCATAACTGATTATCGTTTTGAAATAATTTTTTTGGATTCTCTCCAAACACGCTGTTTTGGTTTTTTCTGAAATCTTTCGGTCGGCAAAAACAGTGCCGGTTCCCAATATTTTGAAGGTACATTGACAATGTTTGTACCTATCTTTTTAGTTAAGTAGTGTTTCCAACAAGGGGTAAAGAAACCAACAGTGCCTCCTGCATTAGAAAGGTTTCTATATGAAATCAAAAACCTATCCAGCTCACCGTCAGGCGATTCTTTGAGACGCCTTGTCATTAAACCATCAAATAGTTTTGCCCTTCTACGTAGATCCAAGTAGTGCAAATTAATACCATAGAATCCGCCTTTTGCAGGACCGACCATAATGATAAGGGGAAATGTATCGTAATAAGGAAGCGATTGTTTGAGCTTTGGATCGTATCCATACATATACATTCGGCCTGAAAGAGTCCTTGATACAGACTCAAGCGAGGAAGAAGTTAACAATTTTTCTGGAGTTGCGCCAAACATACTTTTAACGTTTCGACGAAACCAAGCAAGAGAAGCACTGGTATTTTTCTCGTAAATACCTTTAGCTTCTGCCTTGTCAACAATGCTTTCGAATGAAGTCCATTCTGCCATACATATCTATTTATATGTAAATCGTCACGTAAGGAGTTTTATTCCAAGACCTTTTATTATATCTTCATGCCAAACTTCAAAGGTCCAACCACGGTCTGCGCAGTATTCAGTGGCAGCTTCCCACTTGCTTTGATTCTTGACATATGTCATGACCTCTCGGATATACTTTTTGGTTTTACGGCTACGAGGTTTAGGCTCAACGGTTTGACTTTTTGGCTTTATTTCAATAAGGTATCTTTTCCCGCCTTTGAACTCTATAAATAAATCCGTAAAATAACGGTGGGATTTGCCGTCGGTTCTGCAACGATAAGGTATGACTATTTCTTCTGAACTCCATTTAACAACAGAACTGTTTTCATCACACCACCTAAATACTTGACGTTCCCACATACTGCGGTATTTTATCGCGGAGATATCCCCTTGATATTTCTCACGGTTTTTTGGCTTAAAAGATCCACTATAATATTTCATTCTTGCAGAATTATTTATAAATAGTAATATGAGTACGACAGCTAAGGATTCATCTACCGCCACCGCCGTGGACGCGGCGGGAAATTTTGTGTTTGGAGAGGGCGGGGTGACGGAATACGTGTCGAACTTCGCTGGTTTAGAGCAAGAGGTTGCAGGTACATTTAGTTCTGTTATTTTTCCGTCTTCCCTAAACACTGAAGAAGGTCTTCGTCCAATAGTGAGGTTTTTCTGTAAAGGAGGTAAAGGCCATAAAGAAGGAACTATTATTCTTCCCGCGCCAAGTTCTTTTGCTACTGCCGACAACGCGCAATACGGCGATGCGGAATTGGGATTTGGTGGTAAACTTGCAATGGATTTAACCCGTTCAGCCACTTCATCCGAAGGTCGCGCGGAACTTCAATCGCAGTTTGAGGGTGGTACTAAGAAAGGTATTGATGCAATTACAGGTACATTTAAAGGTATCTTTTCAGGTGATAATCAAAGGGAAAACCTTAAGGCTCTTGGTAGTGATCTTACCGCCGCCGGAACTTTAGCTCTAGGCGCAAAGATGCAGGGCAGCGAAGGAAAACTTGCAGGAATAGGTAAAGGTGTTGCAATGGCGATTGGAGCAACATTTAATAAAAATGTTACCACTGAATTTACTTCGGTATCCACTCGAGGATTTAGTTTTACTTACGAGCTTGTTCCTTCAACACAAGATGAAGGAAAGGACATACACAATATGATTGCTGCCTTTCGCGAAGCAATTTATCCAGCGCCCGCAAATGCAGGATCTATATTAAGGTATCCTCCTAAGTGGGAAATAAAATTTGAAAAAGGAGTTTCAGGAAGATCAGGAAACAGGCTTACTAGTTTCCCAGCGCTTGCCGAGTGTTATTTAGAATCGTTTTCAACAACATACAACGGCAATAATTCGTTTCACACTGATGGTCGGCCGGTTAAAACAGATATTAGTCTTAGCTTTAAAGAAGATCGCACGCTTACTTTAGATGATATTAAAGAGCTGGAAGCTTCAACATAAATTTTACTAAATAAACAATCCATGGCTATAGATTTTTTCAATATTCTTGGTAAAACGTTTTATGATTTTACCGGAAATAACAGCAACGCGCTGGTGACCGATTTCACAAAGCAAGTTGTTGCGATAAACACCGACGACGTTGTTACATATACAAAATATCAAATACGTGACGGCGATCGCCCAGAGATTGTATCGAATTTATTGTATGGCGATCCAAAATATCATTGGACTTTCTTTTTGTTAAATGATAGCTTAAAGGAAGGTAAGAGTGGTTGGCCCATGAGTCTCACAGAGTTTAATGAATACATTGAAACTGACTATGATCCTTATATGTTTCTAGGAGGTACGCTTATTGAAGATGCCACCACGGATTTCCATTATTCAACGCTTCCGCTTTCAGAAACGGATGCGGACTCTGTAGAAATTCTTGTATCAGATGACGAGGTTACTTTTAGTACAACCGACGCTAAGTTTGTTCGCAAAGACTTTACAAGAATGGGAGTGATCTTAACTCGACCAACATCTGGTGCCGATCTTATCACACTTGATCTTGGAGCCACAAATAGCCCCGCGGTTGAAAAAAAGATTTACATAAAACCAAAGAGTGGTGATGCTGGCACTGCATGGCTTGCGGCGGTTGAAGCTGCAGGTTATCCAACCGAGACGTTTACAATAGACAGCGCGAGCACAAAGGTTGTTCCTCTTAGCTATCTGCCCGCTTATTCTTATTCTCACTTAAAGAATTCAACTTATCAGTTTTTCTCTGAGACTGAGACAGATCAACCTCTTTCTCATTACGGAGTTATTGAGCAAAATGATGAGCCTCCGACTCAACGTATCACTTGGTACGAATATGAAGAGATCATAAATAATAGAAAGCGGGACATTATTATAGTAAAGCCTGCAGCAATTGAAGGTTTTGAAAGATCCTTCAAAAAATTAATACTTCAGTAAAGTAAGTATGGCTATTGATGACAATGTACCAAACTCCAATGCGTCTAAAAATTTAGATGCTGCGAGTAAACCTTTGTATCCTTCTTCTTATGTTTTTAACGAAATCATATTGATTAACAAAGAAGGAACGCAGGTTGACATTCAGAAGATTGTCACATCCCTTATTATTGTTGAAGAAATTTATTCACCGCTTCTTACTGCAAGAATTCGTATTCGAGATAATGAAAATTTCTTTGATGATTTTAAACTTTCCGGTCAAGAGATTGTAAAAGTTAGTATTAACTACCTACCTAATGCAGATAGAGAAACAACTGAAGATGTGGAATATGAATTTGTTGTAAAGGATTATCCTTTGTTTGATAAAACAACCGAAAGTATTAACGTCCAAGAATACGAAATTAATTTGGTAAGTTCATATTCCTATCTATCCCGCTTACAACAAATATCAATTGGTGTTGCGGGAAATCCTGTTGATAATATAGAAAAAATCTTCAAGAAATATCTTGGTAATCCTACATTTGAATATAAAAGTAAAGAACGTTATCCTTGTATAGTCGACGATCTTAAAGCAGTTATTACTCAAAAGACACCGTTGCAAGCAGTGGAATTTTTAAAAGGTACCTGTTATGATGAAGATTTTGCGCCTTTCTTTATCTACACAACTCTTGAAGACTCAAGCGAAACTGGTTCAAAAATTATCGCAAGGAGTTGGGCCGATGTTCTTGATTCCGTTACCAATCCCGTATACTATCCACTAGGTGGCGGTGAACCTTATTCGTTAAGGCCTTTTGAGAAAGAAACGCCAGGCAGCGAAGAATATTTCAAACGACTTAAAACTAAAATTATTAGATTTAAGTCTAACATTAAATTAGATAAGCTTACTCAAGCAATTAATGGAGGGATTGGAAACGTTACGGAAGTGGTCGATTTGAACGAAAGAACATATACCGAAGAAAGATCGCTGCCTAAAGGCGAAAGTCCTCGCAGGCTTTTGGAACAAGCAAGTCCTAATTTTAGACGGGTGGAAAGGGAAGATCAAGATCCTTTCCTCGGCCTTGTTAACAGAGGTTCAGAAACATTTGAGTCTACCGCTGGTCTTTTTGATTTTCAGTATTTAGATGAATTAAAAATCAACGGTGTTCGGCCAGAAATTCTTGAAACCATCTTAAACGAACCCAGAACAAGCCGGGAAGTTTATTACATTCCGGTGGATCCTTATGGTGAAGGTTTTCGGTCAAGTTCTGAAATTAAAAAAGAAGCTTTGAAAGATACCAAACTTTATAAAGCAAACATGGAAGGTACATCGCATGAAATTGTTACCTATGGCGATTTAAACCTAAAAGCTGGAGCAAAAATTGAGATTGAAATTCCTAAATCTGATATTGTTGATGCTAATGAAGAGG
>Ga0255773_10003032_pt1 | contig 15237 bp, 14 predicted proteins | sample 011ome_17_FD_179971 | JGI IMG/M metagenome (GOLD analysis project Ga0255773, IMG submission 179971) | Coastal salt marsh microbial communities from the Groves Creek Marsh, Skidaway Island, Georgia - 011502XT metaG (version 2) | ecosystem: Environmental > Aquatic > Marine > Intertidal zone >...
TGAACGTATCCCTAAAGCAGACCTTTGACCTTAAAGATCGATATCGGTACATCTATGAACGAACTGCTATTATAAAAGAAGACCTCGAGCTTTTCAAAAACATCATGGATCATAAAGAAAGCAGCAAGCTAGAATGGATCATCATCATTTTAATCTTGGTTGAAGTAGTAGACCTCTTTGTGCTCAGATTGCTTAAACTCTTCTAGTTGACTAATTGAGTAAAATAGACTCTCCTGATAGACTTGATCATCTTTAGTCTATCAACTTGAGAAAAACCCTGTAAATACAGGGGTTTTGAGTTCGTAATATCAAGTATATCCTAAAATTGAGAATGAGGTTTCTTGTAACTGAGGAGATTTCTTTTTCATAAACCCTTAAGAGAGTATCTTTTATATCGAGGTCAATTTTTTCTTCTATAAAAAATAGACCTGTAAGAACTCTATCTCACAGGTCTATCAACTTAAACTTTTGTTCAAAACGAACAGAGGTTATTAAAATCCTAAGAAACTATATTTTCTTGTCACATTGATCTTTTGTTTAGAGTTCGCTCGAGCTACTTTTATCGCTTCTCTTGAAAGAATACTTTGCATATCCCTATTAGCTTTCTGTACCTTATCGAAGTTCTCTTGATTAAATTTTTGATCCGAATCAAGTCTATCCTGAACTCTTTCAAATTTATTTACCTCAAAGTCAAATTCTCTTCTTTCCTTCTCTTGTTCATCTTCATATTTCTTCATCTTAAACTCCCAGTTTCTTTTATCTATGTCAGTTAATACTGCATAAATCTCAGTTCCTAACTTTTCTGCTTCATTAGCACAGGAAGAAGATGTGGGAACAAGTGATAAGAATTTTGCTGCTTCATCAAAGTTTCTCGATGATTTAAAAGATTTCGCCTTGCCTAAATTTACACTACACCAGTGATTTTCTATTTTTTCAATTAAAGCAACTGCTTCTTGATGACAATCAATCCCAGGTAACACTCCTTTTAAGACCACTGCAGCTTCCTTATAATTTTCTTGAGAAATTAATGAGTTTGCTTCAGCAACTAAGGTTTGACACTCCCTATTAAGTTTACTCTTATAAACCTCTGTCATTTGATCTCTAGATTTATCAAAACACTCCTTACATACCTCAGGTATAGATGATAATTTCAAAAGTGATTCATCGTATTGATCATTCGAGGATAAAGTTTCGGCTTCTTTTAGAATGAAATCACATCGATCGTTGTAATACTTAATGATTTTATCTTTTACTTCTGTGATGAAATCACTGAACCTACGTGAAGAATTAAAGTTTTTTAGGGCAGCAATAATCGCTCGTTCCTTGTTAGCGTTGATACCTTGTAATCCCTCAAAAGTAAATATGGACAATTGAATTTTTTCTTGATAATCAACAGCATAAACGTCAATACCTATATCAAAGAAATATTTTGGAGGTACTGTACTTGTTTTTTCTTTGGTATATATAACAGGTTTTAATACCAAACCAAATCGATCGTCAAATGAAGATCCTAATGATTCCTTCAGAACCATTCTATCCAACTTCCTCTGTAAATTTTCTTTCGCAGAACCAGTGAAATCTTCTGTATCAACGATATCCGTAAAAAATCCTATTCTTCCAAAATCATCGACCTGAAATTCTTCGTTCTCTTGCCCAAAAGATGTCAAAAAGAAGAATGAAAAAATTAACAATAAAACGTTTCCGTACTTCATCATTTACAATCATTTATATTTAAAATCGCTCGTCCCAATCCTAATCTCTCAGGTCTCATTTGAAAAATATCTCTTAATGGTGTTCTCATTAATCCAGTAGTAACATTAAGAGCTTGAACAGGTCTACCTCGTTCATCAACGAGTGGAACATTCATGCTAATCATTATCGATTCCTCTAATGGGTCTGCATAACCTCCTCCATTTATCGATGTCTCAGCTGCCCAATTATTAAACCACTCATATAACATTTCTCCTTCAACTTCTGTTCCGTATACATCAAAACATCCATAGTCAATAGCGTCTGGAGATCCGATAATTTCAATTGTAATCTCTCTTCCATTGGTGACATACCCTTCAAATATTCGAAGAACATCACCTTCTAAATCATTTATAAATGCTAAAACTCTTTCTCGAATTAAATCTGAAGTGGCTGTTGACGAACTTCGAGGTCCAGCTTGTCCAGCACTCCCTAGATTCTTGTTCGAATAAGCATCAATAGCCGTCATCGTAAATCTATCTACTTGTCTTTGTCCAAAACCTACATCTTGGATACTAAAATCTAAATACAAAATAATATCAGCAGAGACTTGTAGTGCTAGTTCGTCTTTAACGCTTAATACTCTACCTGTTACAGTGTTTCTTTCAATTTTAGACTGAACATCTTTAATACTTTGAGCCATGTCAGTAAACTGAAATCCTCTTTCGGCAAAAATACCTCCAGTCACATTAATAGCTTCAACGAGTATGGGATCCTCTCTGAACGCTCGTGCGTAATCGTAATTTATTTGTTCTGCACCCTGTTCATTTTCTGTCATCATATATCCATTCAAGTTCATCCAAGCATCGGATGGGATTATCATCACTTTAGGCTTAATACCTTGAGCAATTAAAACCAAACTATTACATGAAATGAATAGAATGAAAAGAATATATTTTTTCATAAAATAATTTTTAGAAATAATTACCTAAACCTTTTCTTATACCATCTTGTTCCATCTTTTTCGCGAGATCATCTCTCCTAACAGTCACAGATAAACCAATTTGATACCCTTTTTTCATCTTGAAAACATCAGTATTAGCTTGATCAGCTAAGGATATAAATTGGGAAAACTTACCCGACTCGAAAAAGTCATTGAAATATTCTTGATTCTTTTCAAAATCATCCGAATTCAAAATAGGAGGTTGGGTAATACAACCTGTTGAAGGAACTCCTGGAATACCATTAAATAAGACCGAAAAAATCGCGGCTCTTTTTGATTTTTCAAAATCTGGTTTTCTACGCTTCTGGGTAGTGAAAACCTTGAAAACAAAAACACCTTTTGTTCCTGTCCCTAAACACTCAACCTGAGCGTTATAGATTGACTCGTAATCATTATACTTTTTCTCTTTTTGGGAGTAACTAATCGTAGTTGCTCCCATGAAGAGAAGTATCATCAAAATATTTTTCATTTTAATCTTTTAATTGTTCCATCTTAAAGTAAATCCAAAGTAAGGACCATCCTCAAACCTATCAGAATATGATTCCTTAGTTTTTAATGAGGGTAGGAGATCTGAAGTGTCTAATTCTCCTACAAGAATCGAAACTTCTGGGATTAATTGTATTTTTGGACTAAGTTTTATTGCCAATCTCGATCCAACGAAACCAGCAATATTAGCATTACCATCTTCTAAGGAATCATTCTTTGCATCTTCTGCTTCTTGCGTATTAAATATTGTTCCATATTGAGCAAATGGAACTAGAGAAATTTTTCTTCCTATATTAATGTACTTCTGAATCCCTGCACTAAATAAAATATCAGACCCTCCAATTAATTCATTCGACCCCAAAAATTCTCCTTCAATATATATCATAGAATTCAGTACAAAACGTAATCGTTGATCAAGTCTAAACCCAACACTATTTCGATAGAACACTGAAGTACCTAAACCAACTTCGGGTTGTCTCATTGAAATATATGCTGTTTTAGTTCTCTTACCTCCATCTGGATATAACTTACTAAGTTCTCCGATTTCATCCGATTCTGTCAGGTCAATATCGTTATTCCCAACTCTCTTTACTCTATCGTAACCCCTTATCTCATTTGATATTTCTCCATTTTTTTTTATCACTCTTTCATATGAAATATATAAATCATCCTTCCTTAATCCTTCCTTGGTTCCTAAAGCAATTTTCATTCCTTTTTGAACAATGGCTCTCGGTTTCCAGTTATCCGTATATCTTATCCCAATGTCAATACCTTGTTCAATAATTCTAGTGTTCAAATCAAACTCTCGTTCTTCAGGAGTTCGTATTTCCTTACTTCTCTTCTTACTTAAACCAAGTGTATAGAATATTGACTGCTTTTCAATTGTTGAAGCATATCCAACACCTGATCCTAAAAAGGTTACAGGAAACTGTGAATCTTTGACCAAATCATAATTATTTCCAAATTTTGAAAAGAATGCGTTTTTCTTTGATTGTATATCGTTTCCTTCGGCCAACTCAACCCTGAAAATAGAAACTTGTACAGAGGATCCTAATCCATCCTCTGATTCAGTTCTATCATAAGGAGTGATTACCATAATGTAGTTTCTATCTAATATTGGATCTAAGAGGAGATTTTGAGCGTTATCACCAAGACTTCCTCCTGAAAGATTTTTCAATTGATTTCGTTGAGATTCAGTTAAACTGTTTCTAGATCTCTCTAATAATTTTTCCCAATTAGGTTGTCCATTCTCGATCTCCATTACAGAAGCCATATATTCTCCAGTAAATTTTGAAATAATGTCAGAATACTCTTTTTTCGAGAATATGTAATTATATAGAGAATCATTCTCTTTCGCTTTTTCTCTTTCCTCTTTTGATACTTTTTCACCTGAATTTATTTTGTTGAAAATATCAGTAGATGTTAAACCATCAAACTCCATAGAATAGGAGAATTCCTGGTTTCTTATTTTAATCTCATCAAACTGAGATGGAAATTTAAAATTGTTGAAATCAAATTCTCCTCCCTGTTTATTATGAAGAATAAGGAGTCCTGGACGGATGTAATCTGTCGGGATGTCTCCTGACAAATTGTTTTGAGGGGATTGAGAAAATCCAATACCGCACATCAAAAGAAAAATAAGTGCAATTAGTTTGTTCATGATTTAAAATTTTGAATTTCTTAAATTTCCGAATCAAAATTTTGTTTCACGAATGTTGCAATTCATTGCACAAATAATTAGAAGAAGTAGAAAAAATCAAGATTCATCTCGTAATAAATATTTCTTCGATCAGAAGAAGATTTTTCAGAGACTATTGGATTTTTAGGGGTTTTAAGAACAAACTTTAACTTCTCATTCAAGAGATTTATGTATTCATTCTTTCTTCTGGTTAGTGTTCCAAGATCAAGATCATCGGTGAACAATTTTAAAACTTCTGAATTTTCAACTCTTACTACTCCAGATTTGGACTTAGAGATAAAGATCTTAAAAAAATTTTTTTCAAATTGACTTAATTCCATTTCCCGAAACATAAAATAAATTCTTACATCCTTTGAAACAAATAATCTTCTTGATAGAAAAGTAAATAACCCCCAAATCAAAGAAAAGACAATAAGAATAGTTCCAAAATCAAATAAAACAGAATGTGTTAAATCAATTTTTGAAGGTTTCGATTTTAAGAAAGGATGAGTCTCAATATTGTATTCTCCTATAAAATCATTTAAACTAACAAACTGTATCTCCAAACCATTTTCATCAATTGAATAAAAAATAGTGTCTCGAAAAACCTGAGGATCAAATATTGATCCCGAAATCTTTCGATGTAAAGGATTACCCTGAATCACAAGAACTTTATTATCTAATACGTTAACTACTTGAGTATTATGATTTTCATAACTGAAGTATATAAACCCTGAATCCAATTCAATGATCTTACCATTACTGTTATATGTTTTAGCCGATTCGCTAATCTTCCAGTCTTTATCTATAAATGAAAATTCCTGAACACCTCCGTAGAGAATAGATTCAACTCTTCTATTGGGGTTAATAAAAGATCCTCCAATAGAAATCAATTTGTCTTTTAATTTAACAGTCTTAGCCCCCTGCACTCCTTTTGGATGTACTTCACCCGTATAGTCATAGGTCTCCCATTCATTGATTCCTTTGTCATAAAAGATCATGAAATTTCGATTGCTAAAAAACCCATAACCTCCAAACCTAAACACCGTGTCATTATGTAAGAAGATCGTTGAAGATAGTTGAAGTCTATGATCATATGAATTATCTATTCGTCGTATTTGTCCTTTGTCCTCTAACACTATTCCTCCTGAAGTATGTATAAATAGGTTTTGAATCTTATAAAATTCAGATAGTTCAAAGTTTTCTGGATTAACAAATATTTTGGATCCAACAATCTGTTTGTCCGTCATTGAGAAATAAACTTCTTTATCCACGTATCTTAAAACCAATGTGTCATTGTTTTGATAAGACTGTATTGGTTTAGACAATTGGATGAGTGATAGAATGGTAAAAAGAATTGTCATACCTCTAATTAAGTAAAAAAATGTAGGAATTATAACTATTGCAATCATTGCAATAGTTATATGATGGATTAGGAATTACTGTTGAATTCTTAGAGGGGTTAAACGATAACCCAAGGTTTCAATTATCCAAAGATTCTAATTGTTATCATGAAATGTCCTTGGGTAGGAATAAAAATCAAACTATAGAGAGAATAACAGAGAGACTACTTAGATATATAATGCCTGTTGAAGACATTTCTAGTGGAAGTCAACCAAAAAAAATGATTTCTCCTCTAATTTATATTGTTGGTTACTAGAAGGTGATCAGTTGCTAATATCACCTACACTTATATCAATCCCTTTTCAGGAGAATTAACATATGTGAATCTTCCCCCTCTACTTAACTGGAAAGACGTACTAATTCCAACAATCAATACTAGTGGGTACACAAATACTATCACTGGTATATTTAATACCGTTATTGCACCAATCAATAAAATGGTTGGAGATACTATGAAGATAAAAGTTGAATATATTCATTCAATGACATCAAAAGAAGAAGGGTCTATATTTTTTGAAACTAAAGGAAAAAAAGTGTTTAAAGACTCCACTTATATTGTATTGAAGTAAAATCAATATTTTTTCAAATCATACCCTACAAAATTCCGATTCACTTCATCACAAACCCTCCCAACAGTTCCACTTCCCATAAAAGGGTCAAGAACTAAATCTCCCACCTTGGAAGTTTGAAGAATGGGTAGTAGAACAATCTGTTGAGGGAAAGGAGCAGGATGTTCTCCTTCAATATTTAGTCTCTGATTTGCAACTGCACTTCTAACAATATCCTCATTCCAATAATCTCCCATGTTCTTTCCTTTGGTATTTGGTATATATGGAGAAACAGTATCTGAATACTCTCCATTCACACTCCGATGTCTTGGTGGTAGTGATGGTTTGGTTTTATCAGAGAGTGGAGCAAGTGTTGGATAGTAATCATACTCCATAGACTTCACAAAATGGAAGATATATTCATAGGATGGAGTAAGATTTGATTTTGATGAAGAAGGTTTGGGATTGGTCTTTGACCAAATAATGGTATTTCGAAGTATCCAACCTTGTTCTTTCAAACTTTCTGAAACTTTGAATGGAATGTTTTGAAGACATCCATTTAAGAAGGTATCTCCAATGTTTAGAAAGAATGAACCTCTTTCATTTAATACCCTGTAACACTCTTTTAAGTGATTTGAGAGGTTTTCTACAAACTGATTAGGATTGGGTTCATTTCCTAATCCTCCACCTTCTAAATAGGTTCTTTTGTTCCAATAGGGAGGAGAAGTAAAGATGGTTTGAACTTCTCCATCTTTAAGTTCAGACATATCGTGGGAAGATTTCTGATAAAACCTCCATTTGGATTTGGTAACCGTTGAGGTGGAATCGTTCTTATCTATTCCTTCCCTACTTTCTTTCTCCTTCGTTTCTCTTTGAATCTGAAGGTAGGATTGATTTATGGTTAGGATTCCTTTATCAATCAGTTCAATATGGTCCTCATTGTTTTTTCTAATGAAAAGAAGTTTTCCGAGTTGAGAGGATGCTATCCCTATTTCCTTTGAAATTAAGTCTCTCCTATTAAAATGAGATTCACTTTTGTTCGATTGAACAGAAGTTAAATCAGATCTCTTACCCTGGTTCCTTCCATAAAATTTAGATAGAATATCAAACTCGTTGAGTACCTCTTTTATTGATTTGACCCTCTGCTTATTGAAATGAACAAGATAGAGTTCTGTTTCTTCATCGTTAATCTCTTTGATATCGACCTCAACATCCTTCCATCCTAAATCCTTAATACACTCAAACCTTCGGTGCCCTGATAAAATCTGATTGAATTGGTTAAGAATTAAAGGTTGAAGCAACCCCACATCCTGGATTGAAGATTTCAAATCTTCTAAATCAGAGAGGGAATAAATTTCTTTATTCTTTGGATGAGGAGTTATTTCCGATAATAATAATCTCATTTGATGAAATTGTTTAGAATTTTCTCTCTCATTTCATCATACTTTGATTGACCCAAAATTGATTTGACTTCCTCTAACTCAAGAAGTTTTTCTTTTAATGACTTTTCGGATGATTTAGGGGAATCAAATTCTACATCAATTTCATCTGAGTCTTTTGCCTCCTCAGGTAATAAGTAGGTGTTCCTTTTCTTTAAGAAAGGAGAGTTTGGTCTCAGAAGTAAATCATCGTCCTTAATTCGGTAATAGGAGTGAAAAATACTCTCACTTTTATGACCCGTTTGGGCCATAATCTCCTTAGTAGAAAAATCACTGTTTAAGACAAGTGTTTTAATAAATGTCTTTCTTCCGGTATGAGAAGAGACAACGTTATATAACTCCATTTCGAGTTTATCAACCTCGACTCCTTTACTACCAATTTTACGAACCATCACCTTTCTATTCAGACCTATTATCTTACATATCTTTTTTATATGAAGATTAAACTTAGTATCAAAAATGGGATTACCATTTTCGCTTCTTGGAAAAAGAAAATCTTCCTTTGTTTTACCTCTACTGTACTTTTTAAATATTTCAAAGGAGACCTCATTAACTCGAGGAGTTGCATAATAATTAGTCTTTTTCTGAGAGAATATGAAAAAAGCCTCTACACCTCCTTCTAGTGGAGATGCTTCACTTCTTTTCTTATGTTTAAAATCTCCCACTTTCATATTTACTCCATCACTAAATCGAGCTCCACAACTACATAGAAACACTAATAGATCTTTATAAATTTCATAGGTTGTATACGTCTGTAAACCATATCTCGTTTCTTCATGTATAAGAGACAGAACACCTCCTTTATTCTTTCGATTTTGTTTATCTGGTGTTAAATATTTTAGGTAGTCTTTACTCTCTATCCATTTTTCTTTTCCATTATCAGTAGACAATTTCTTCTTGTAATCAAATCCTTTGAATTCTATTATTTTTTCTAATTCTATATCCTTAAGAGAGACGGGGTCATCTTGGTTGCTTACTCTTTTTGAATGACCTAATTCCCTAGGGGTGTCAATTCTTTTGTACTCATTAGAATGCTTTGAGTACCATTTACAGAATGTTTGAAGGTATTGAAATCTTCTGTCAACAGAATGAGGTTGTAATCCTCTTTTTTTTGATTTTCCATTTGACCCTATTCGATGTTCTCGATTAAAAAGGTAACTCATGAAATTCCTTGTAAAGTCATCATTCAGATCATCGATGAGAAGTACTTTATTGGACTCATTTTGAACTTTTTGAACATAATCTTTGATATCTTTTACAACAGATCTAGTCTTAGTTTTTGTAGAATTTTCAATTTGATCATTATTTAGGTAATCCGATTCCCAATCTGAAATAAGGGTGAATAGGGGTAAAGAAGATATATTTTTTGCTACCTTAATATTCTCAATTTTCTGAATCTCAAGTTTTAATCTTTCACCACTCAAATACTCACCAGTCACCTCGTATCTATTAACAATAGATTCAAGTCTATTCTTAAGTGATAAAATCTTGAGGTTTTTAAATTTATAATCCTTATCTCCTCTCTCTACCTTCTTTAAATCAATATTCCAATGATTTAGTTTACATCTTACTCCAGAGGAAATCTTGGTTTTCTTTCCATCCTTATAGTAGAGAAATATCACGGTACAAAAACCTTTAGATGGTTCAGTTTGTCTGGTAAGAATTAGTCCCATAGAGTGAATAGTAGAACAAAAAAACTCTATGGTAAGATAATGATTCAGAACATTTTTGTACCATAAATTGTACCATTTTTCTGAAATTTTATCGTAAATAACTGATAATCAGTATATTTTTGTGGGTGTTACAGGATTCGAACCTGTGACCTCTACCCTGTCAAGGTAGCGCTCTAAACCAACTGAGCTAAACACCCTTTGTTAATGCGAATGTACAATGAAAGGAATCAAATCGGCAGAACACCATAAAAATAAAATGTAAATAAAACTTGACATTAATAGAAAAACAACTACTTTTGTCAAATAAACTTTACAAAATGAAAGAAGAACGTAAGAAGAGAATTACCCAATTAGCAATATGGACCTGGACTTGGGTTGCAACTTTAGCTTTAGCTACTTTCGGCCCTGAATTCATTTGGACCACAGACAGTCCGCTAACTATTATTTCGATCGTGCTGAATTTTCTAAATGGAGTCTTAATGATATGGGCGAATAGAAACTTGTACAATCATTACGATGAACTAGAACGAAAAATTCACCTCGAGGCAATGGCACTCACCCTAGGGGTTGCAGTAATTGTTGGCTTGACTTATTCCTTATTGGATCAGAAAAACATAATCCAATCTGATGCGGAGATTGGTATTTTGGTTGGTGTCATCGGTATCACCTACGGAGTTGCAATGGGTATCAATACAAAGCGTTACTCATGAATAACCGTGTAAAGGAACTGAGAAAAGAAAAGGGATTAACTCAAGAAGACCTTGCAGAGGTTATCGGGGTTTCAAGACAAACGGTCAATGCGATTGAAAAACAAAAGTTCGATCCCAGTCTAAATACTGCGTTTAAAATGGCAAAGCTGTTCGAGCTTCCGATCGAATCAATCTTTCTTAATGAACACTAGTCAGTAAGATAGACTTCGATTCGTTTAAAGACAATTCTATCATAATCTTCAGACTCGTATAAAACACCTAACTCGGTGTCACTTAATTGAATGATATCACTGTAGGCCGCAAAGCCTGATTCGACAATCTCCAAGGCCTTCCAACCTCTACCCCGGTCAGTAGACCTCCATAAGGTTAAACCCTCTCGTTTTTCAGTTGAAGCTGGCCCTAGATGGTAAAGATGGTCTGATTCGGGGATGTAAATGATTGATGATTGGCAAACAGGACTAGTTAGTTCTGGCACTAAATGATACTGATTCCAACTAGTGCCATTATCTAAGCTTCGAGCAATCATCTTAGATCGATCCTTATTGTTTTGCATTCGTATGAGTAATAATAGTTCTCCCGGCAATTCAACAGCCATGGCTTCATTAGAGGAAGGAATAGGGAGATCTTCAGATACCTTCCAGCTCTTCCCGAAATCATCTGAATAAATTCCGTATGAACGATAATCAGCAAAATTTTCTTGAGGATCACCCAAAGAATGATTAGCTGGCAGATAAATCCTTCCCTTTTTAGAACCCGTAGCAAGCTGAATCGCATGCCCTGGGCCCAAGGCAAATGTGCGTGCATCTGCGAATTCAACACTGCTGAATCGATCGAAATGAACTTCATTTGAAATGTCAATTGGTTCAGACCAAGACATTCCAAAATCAGAAGAAAATTTATAAAATGCTTTGCGTCTTCCATTTCCTGAGCGTGTTTCCCATTCAGATTGAGTGCCTGTATTATAGAAAAGCATCAATCGTCCTTCTGGATACTCAGGGTTTAGTATATCGATCACCGGGGTAGGATTTCCGGCTTGAAGATTTGCGTTATCCACTATTACTTGTGGCTCGGTCCAGCTCTCTCCACCATCGCTACTCGTTCGGAGTAAAATATCAACATCTCCAAAATCTCCACACCCTCCTTTTCGTCCTTCGGCAAATGCATAGAGCTTAGAGTCTGAGCCTACCATTGCCGGAATCCGAAAGCATTCGTATCCCAAATCTCCAGACTGAAACAATGTTTGATATTGCGCATTTATGGAGGAGCAAAAGAGAAGTATAAGTAGGCTAATTCGCATTTATATTCGTTTATAAACCTCATCAAAGGGAACACGACAACGCTCTCCCCAGATACCCTCATTTCCTTTTCTAATTCCGCATGAGATAATCATATTGATTTTTGCCGAATTAGGAAGATTTAGAAGCCGCTTTACCCGACGGCTATCAAAGCCTTCCATCGGGCATGTATCATATCCCTTTTCAGCCATAGCGAGCATAAAAGTCTGAGCGGCAAGGGCACAAGATTTATGCGCAACCCCACGCATATGGGTTTCGGTCACCTCCCTCACCACGGGTCGAAACCATCCCATGACGGTCACCAGCAGCCATCTGAATACCCCCAAGAGTCGAAAGCAACGACTATAAAGAAAAGGCATGAGCTTACCATAGTATGTCTCTCGAACCGCAATTCGTTTCGCTTTTCGAGCAGCAGGGCTATTTCTATCAATATTACCCTTCTCAAAATTGAGAACGAATTTTGCGCGCTTGCGATGTAAATCTTGACGAGTGACAAACACCACCCACTGATCAGCAGTCGAAGCCGCTGTTTGCCCTAAGCAAGCTTCAGTAATTGCCCCTCGATAACTCTGGTCAGTGATATGAATAAACTCCCATAACTGTAGGTTTGAACTATTGGGTGCAAGGGTAGCCTGTTTCAAACAATATTTTACCTTATCAGCATCAATGGGTTTTTCATTATCGTAAAATCTTACAGAACGGCGATATTCTAATAAATCTTTTAAACTCATATGAGGTCTTAAAATAAACCAGTAATTTATTCAATTAGAATGAATTGTATCTTGTTATTCCTTAAAGTTGGTTTACATTATGAATAAAAGAAGCTTTTTAAAATCATCAGCTGCAGTGCTTGCCACACCGCTTTTAGGCTCCTTTGATCTAAAGCAAGAGGAGTATGACACTCCTCTTTCAACTTTAAATGGAGAGGATCTTTGGAAAAGGGTTCGACAAGATTACTACTTAAATGAGGACTACATCAATCTAGAAAGTGGTTACTATAATATCATTCCAACTCCCACCTTGAGAAAGGTTAATGAACACCTAGAACGCGTGAATAGAGAAGGGTCTTACTACATGAGAAATCAGCTCGATATCGACCGAGAAAAAGTAACTGAAGCGTTGGCTGAATTTGTCGGATGCAACTCAGTAGATTTGGCCATAACGAGAAATACCACTGAATCATTAGATCTTGTGATTTCGGGATATCCTTGGGAGGCTGGAGACCATGCTATCTATGCTGAACAAGATTATGGTGCCATGCAACTCATGTTCGAGCAAATTTCGAAACGATATGGGGTAATTTTAGATGTAGTTTCGGTACCTAATCATCCGAAAGATGACGATGAAATTGTTGCTTTATACGAGTCGAAAATCACATCGAAGACTAAATTGATCATGGTATGCCACATGATTAATATCACTGGGCAGATACTGCCGATTAGAAAAATCTGTGATATGGCACACTCCCATGGTGTCGAAGTTTTGGTTGACGGTGCGCATTGCGTTGGGCACTTTGACTTTAAAATCACAGATTTAAATTGTGATTACTATGGTTCAAGTCTTCATAAATGGTTGGCGGCTCCATTAGGTAATGGCTTGCTTTACATTAAAGACGATCATCGACCTAAAATCTGGCCTCTACTTGCCGACTACGAAAAAGACCTCAATCAAATGCGGAGATTAAATCATTTAGGTACGCATCCGGCTTATATAACACTGGGAGTAGCAGATGCTATAGACTACCTCAACGATATTGGTATTAAAAGAAAAGAACAACGTCTAAATCAGATTAGACAGTACTGGATGAAAAATCTTCAAGGAGTCGAAAATATTCAAATGAATACCCCTTGGAGCAAGGAAAGAGCCTGCGGAATAGCGAATGTGGGTCTTAGGAATATGAAACCTTCAGAAATGGCAAAAAGGCTCTTTGATGAATTTAATGTTTTTACCGTAGCCATTGATTATGCCAATGTTCAAGGGTGTAGAATTACCCCAAACTTATTTACCACTTTTTACGAATTAGATCGCTTTTCAGAAGCAGTTATAAAGCTTGCCAAAGTCTAACTACCCGTTGTAGACTTCAAGCATGCCCTTGATAAATAAATCGACCTCTTCTGCAGTTCCAGTACTTATACGACACCAATCGTAAAATGGAGGAAAAGGTCTACCAATTCTCACACCTTTAGCTAACATTTCAGGGCCTAATTCCCTGATATCTCTTTTCGAATGAAAAAAGATAAAGTTGGTACTTGAGCGAACATAATCTAACTGAAGATGATCAAGTAAATCGTAAATACGCTGTTTTTGTTTACGATTTTGTTCGAGTGAAAATTGATAAAAATCACGATCCTCTAAAGAAGCATCTGCCGCGGCAATTGCAAGAACATTACTCATTGCTACCACATTCTTGCGTATCCGTCGAGCTAAGTGAGGTGGGGCGATAAGGTATCCTATCCTCGTTCCCGCAAGACCATAAACCTTAGAAAAGGTTTTCGAGACGATCACATTCTTTCCCTGTCTTACCAGTGCGTCCATAGAAGGATAATGATCTTCTTCAATGAAATCATAATAAGCCTCATCTGAGAAAACGATGGTTTGCTCACTAACTGAATTACAAAAATCAGTTAAGGATTTAGCCGGCAATAAAGTGCCGGTAGGATTATTAGGGTTACATAAGAATACAAGCTTAGTCTTTGTGCTAATACGCTTCTCAATTTCGTTTAAGTCGTATCCTTTATCTTCTCCTACAGGAACCCAATTTATAGTGGCATCCCATCCCTTGGCATAATCCATCATCGCTAAGAAAGTAGGCTGACCAGCAATAATCTCTCCGCCACTGTGAGCGAAAGTAAGACCCGTAATTTTCAAACCCTCGGTAGAGCCTCCAGTAATTATAATACTTTCAGGTTCTACTCCGTGAATTTTTGCAAGCTTATCTGCTAGTGCGTCGCTGTAATCATAAGGATACCTACAAGCATGATCAAAGGCCTTAATAATCGATTCTTGAACCTTCTTCGAAGGACCGTAAGGATTCTCGTTTGAACTTAACCTAACAATACTTTCTAAAGGTCGTGGATTGTAATCAGCAATCTCTTTAGCTGATAAAAGCGCCGATGGAGCAACTAATAATCCTCCTATACCTAAGGATGATCTTAACCAATCTCTTCTTGTTTGTCCCATAGTAGTAACTTAATTAAAAAGGCACAGACGAGATACTTCACTTAAGGGAGGTAACGACCTCCAATATGCATCTTGTCCGTGCCTGTCTCAATAGTAGAGAATTTCTAAGATACACAAAATCAGCGAACTACC
>Ga0255773_10003044_pt1 | contig 15219 bp, 14 predicted proteins | sample 011ome_17_FD_179971 | JGI IMG/M metagenome (GOLD analysis project Ga0255773, IMG submission 179971) | Coastal salt marsh microbial communities from the Groves Creek Marsh, Skidaway Island, Georgia - 011502XT metaG (version 2) | ecosystem: Environmental > Aquatic > Marine > Intertidal zone >...
ATGATATTATAATTTGTTTTGATGGGGATGAAAGTGGGTATAAAGCAGCCTTAAGAGCTGCTGAAAATTCTATTAGAGAATTAAGACCTGAAAAACAAATATCATTTTTATTTTTACCAGATAAAGAGGATCCCGATAGTTATGTGAACAAACACGGTAAAAATTATTTCATTGATTTTACAAAACAAAGCAAATTATCTATTCATCAATTTATTTTTAGTCACTATAAAAAACAAACTGAAAATAACCCTTCTTCGATGGCAATATTTGAGAAAAAACTTAGGTCTATAGCAAACACTATTAAAGATGATTTTATTAAAAAATATGTTCTAGAATACTTTTTAGAAAAAATTGCAGAGTTAACACCTCATTCTAATCAAAATAAGAAAAAGTTTTATGTGAAAAAGACAAAGTCACTTGATTCAACTAAAAAATATTTTAATGAAAGTCAGTCTATATCAGGTGTTGAGTTAAAAGAATTTTCATTACTATACTTACTTTTAAATAATTTATCTTTTTTTCAAGCAAATATTCACCTCATTGAAAATATTAAATTATTTACAGATATAAATAAGCAAATATTTAATTCTATTATAGATAGATTAACATCAGGTGAGCAAATGAGCATTGAAAGTCTAAATTTGGATAAACAATTGCTAGATAAAATAAATAAGTTTGCTCCAATTAAGCATATTCTTAAAAATAAACTTGATAATGATGATCAGGTGATTGAGCTACTCGACGATATTTCAAAAGATCTATTTAATTATGATCTAGAGTTTAGAATCCAAGAATTAGAATCGAGGTTTTCAAAGGATATGAGTGAAACAACATTTAATGAGCTAAAAGAGCTGAAAAACGAAAGAAAAATCAATTAATCTGAATAAATTAGCAATGGATTTTTGCTAATTTGATATTATATAAGTCTCTCAAACTTATATTGCTGTGGAAAGAATAATTACTAAATCATTTGCTAGATTAATGGGTCGAGGAACCCATAGAGGTTTTATTACTTATGAAGAGTTAAGTAAATCACTTGGTAAAAGAAATCTTTCTGATGAAAATTTATCACAAGCGTTCATTCATATTTTGGATGAGGGAGTTGCTTTAGTAGAAAAAAAATCTGATTTCAAAGTTTTAAGAAAAAAAGAGGGATCGTCTAAAGAAGAAGGTAAGACGATGGAAAAAAGTGATGATCCTATCAGAATGTATTTAAGAGAAATGGGTGGCGTAGAACTACTTTCAAGAGAAGGAGAGATTGCAATTGCTAAAAGAATAGAAGCTGGAAAAGATGTAATGTTGATTGCATTGTCGCAAAGTCCAATGACTGCTCAACAGTTTTATGAGTGGAATGAGCAATTACAAAAAGATGAAATTTTAGTTAGAGAAATTATTGATATTGACACTAATTATATGGAAGATGAGTCAACAGGCCCTAGTGCAAAACAAAAAAATGCAGGCGAAACAGACAAAGATGAAAACTCTGGTGATGGCGATGATGATGATTTTAATCCAACACTTGCTGCTATGGAAACTGAGATTAAGCCAAAAGTTTTAAAAACAGTTCATACACTCACAAAAGAATATACAAAATTAATAAAATATCAGAAAGAAAAACTAGATTGTGTTTTAAATTCACAAAACTTTTCTTCAGCAAAAGAAAAAGGATATCAAAAGATCGTAGATGATATTTTAGAGAACATTAAATCACTTCAATTATCACCTTCAGTTTTAGAAGAACTAGTTCAAAAACATTATGTTGAAAATAAAAAGATTATATCTTTAGAAGGTAACCTTTTAAGATTGGCAATGGATCATAACATTCCAAGGAATGAGTTTATAAAGTTTTATATTGGAAATGAAATTAACCCAAATCTTAAAAAATTTTTAGATACAAACTCAATTTGGAAACAGTTTTTTGTAAAAAATAAAGAAGAGTTTAAAAATATTAGAGAAAGATTAATAGAGATTAGTCATAAGCTTGGAATATCTGTAACAGACTTTAAAAAATTAGTAAGCAGAGTCCAAAAAGGTGAAAAAGAATCTAGAATTGCCAAGAAAGAAATGGTTGAGGCCAATTTAAGATTAGTAATATCTATTGCTAAAAAATATACAAATAGAGGTCTTCAGTTCTTAGATTTAATTCAAGAGGGAAATATTGGCTTAATGAAAGCTGTTGATAAATTTGAGTATAGAAGAGGATATAAATTTTCAACATATGCTACTTGGTGGATTAGACAAGCGATTACAAGATCAATTGCTGACCAAGCTAGAACTATAAGAATTCCAGTTCATATGATTGAAACAATCAATAAGATTGTAAGAACTCAAAGATTAATTTTAAGTGAGTTTGGTAGAGAGGCAACTCCAGAGGAATTAGCCCAGAAACTTAGGATGCCACTTGATAAAGTGAGAAAAGTTCTAAAAATTTCTAAAGAACCTGTTTCACTAGAAAAACCTGTTGGAGATGAAGAAGATAGTAGTTTGGGAGATTTTATAGAAGATACAAAAGCACTTGCACCATTAGAACAGGCCATCAAATCTAATTTAGGTGAGGCAACAACAAAAATATTATCAACTCTAACACCTAGAGAAGAGAGAGTTTTAAGAATGAGATTTGGTGTAGGAATGAATACAGACCACACTCTGGAAGAGGTTGGTCTTCAGTTTTCTGTGACCAGAGAAAGAATTAGACAAATTGAGGCAAAAGCTCTTAGAAAATTAAAACATCCAAGCAGATCTAAACAATTAAAAAGTTTCTTAGAAAGTTAAAATCTCTAGGGCCGTTAGCTCAATAGTAGAGTACTGCATTGACATTGCAGGGGTAGTTGGAGCGTAACCAACACGGCCCACCATTATGTACATTTATTCGATGAAATTATTATAGATATTTAATTTAAATTTTATGATATAATTAATTAATAAATTAGTTATGTCAATTTTAAATCAGAATATATCTAATTTAATTAATACCTTTAAGCTATCAAAAGATGCTCAAAAAGAAAATGGCGACTCCACTAGTAATTTTTGGAAAAATATTAACATAAATAATTATAACCATATAACTGAAGATAATATAATTAATTTTAGAAAAAATCGTGTTCTATCAAATCATCTAGATGATGCTTTCAAATCTAAAAATGATTTACAACTATTTAAATTGCTTAAAAAATTTGATCAAAGTTTTTTAAAAAAAACACTTCCAGAAAAAAATATTGGAAATTGTAACAAGTCAATTAGTATTTTGGGTTATTGGTTTGATTATAATATTATACATCATTTAGAATGGTTTAGAAAAGTTGAAAAATATATCCAAAATAATTTTTTTATTTTAGAAATAGGGGGGGGGTTTGGTTCTTTTGCAAGAATTATTATAAAAAATAAAAATGTGAAATATTTTTTAGTTGATTTGCCAGAGGCAAATTTAATGTCTAACTATTTTTTACAATCACATTTCCCTAAAAAAAAAATATTTAATTTTTCTGATTATAAAAAATTTAAATTAGAGGATGTTATTAAAGATTATGATATATTTATTTTACCACCAAATATATTGGAAAAACATAATATAACATTTAATTTTATCATAAATACACGCTCCTTTATGGAAATGAAAAAAATAACTATTCAAAATTATTTTGATTTAATACATAAACAAATTATTGATAATGGATTTTTTCTAAACATAAACAGATATATAAAATCAAGACAAAATGATGAAATAAAATTTACAGATTATCCATATGATGATTTATGGAATGTAAAAATTTCTGAGCAAGCATATTTGCAAAAAGGAATACATTTTTTATTAACACAAAGACAGAATTTGAAAGGAAATATTGGAAAGGAATTATTAAAATTGAAACAATATAATGAGGTTAAAAATACAAATTTATTAAATATTAAAAGAGGATTAATAAACAAAATTAAAAAACTCTCATATTTAATTCTTAAATTAATTTTAATTAATTTTTTTAGTAAAAAAAAATTAAATAAAATATCAGAAATAATTTCTAATATTGGTGAAAGTCGTTAAGTTTTTCACAATAGAACGCTAACCAAATTAAAAAAAACTTAATATGTAACCTGAGTTAACATTTTAAAATTAGTATTTGTAGGCTTGTAAGACTCTGAAAAGTGATGTAATTACTAATTCATTTTATAGGGCCTGTAGCTCAGTTGGTTAGAGCAGTACACTCATAATGTATTGGTCCCAGGTTCGAGTCCTGGCGGGCCCACCAAATCTAGTAAAATCAACGTTTAGTAATTTTAATTTTTCAAAATTGAAGCAAAAAACTCTATAAAATTTTTTTCATTGTGTACGAAATTGTGTAATTAACTTTTTTGCAATGTACTGGTCACCATATTTATCAAGTGATATGGTCTCAAAGTGAGCAAATTCGATACATACATAATTTGGGCAATTTTAATTTTTTTTGGCGTCACCATTCTGTTCTTATGGCCCAGCAAAATTCGTATGACTGAGTTTTGTGCTGATAAATTGTATGGTTATCCTGAGCAAATAAAAAAATATGATTTAAAAACTAAAATATCTAAAGATACTAATTACCAGAACTTTTTTAAAAAATGTGAAAAGGAATTATTAGAGTCACCTCAAACATTCAAGATTAAGTATAGACAAGAAACTTTAAGATATAGAGCAAATAATTGGGATACTATTTTTAATAATTGGAATCGGTTAGATAAATGAAAAAACTTTTAGGGATCGTGATTATAAGTTTGTTGTGGATTTGTCCAGTATCAGCTGGTGAAAGATTTATTCCTTTAGAGCTCTTCACCGGAGGTGAAATAAGAGAAGATATAGAAATTAAATTTACAAGTGCTAATTTGGTATTTGGAGAAAAGAAAAGAAAAAAAATTATTGGTCCTGAGGATTGGAAAAATCCTCAAACTGGAAAAACAATAAAGGTTTATAAAAGAACAAGAAAAGGTCAAAGCGGATTAAAAACACAGTTATTTACAGTCACTAATGATGGACAGTGTATAGGGAGAGTTTGGGATAGTAGACGTGGAGGAAGAATAATAGAAAATGGATGTAAATTTCCTTTAGGGATATGGAAAGAAGGCGAGACTAGATCATTTAAAGGTTCTTCTGGTGGCAAGCCAAGGAAAATAGAATTGACTATTTTAAAATTAGGAAAGAAACAGAAAGATAAAATAAAATTTAATTGGAAACTTTATGATGGAAGTGGAAAATTAATGGATGACAATGATTATACATTTTCCCCTGGAAAAGCTATGATTAAGCTGAATGATAAAAAATTATAAAAAAGTACACTAAAATTCAGCTAATTTAATTTTTTCATTGTATACCAAATTGAGTACAAGAAGATGTCGAGATTAAATAAATTAATTATAGCAATGCTAATTTAAATTCCTTTAGGACTCTCATAATGTATTGGTCCCAGGTTCGAGTCCTGGCGGGCCCACCAGTTATACAATAAAAAAATAATTCAGAAATTTAAATTTAATCTTTTTATTTTTCCTGTAACAATATTGTAAATATAAATTTATATTCTATAAACTTTTGATTTTAAATAATGAGTTATAAAACATTAATAGAAAACTTATATATTATTCCGTTATTTTTAATAATAATAAATTTTTATAATTTTTTTCTACCTACAGATTACAGAAATGATCCATATTTAATCAACGGATATTTTTCTAAAGAAAATCAAAAAATTTTAAATTATATTTCTGAAGATAATAGGACTGAAATATTGAAATATAAAGATGCAATTAAAAAATTAGATGAATTGTATTATAATTATGGAGAATCTTTAAAATTTTTAAATGAAGCTACAAAAATTTACTTTATTTCTAAAGCACCACCTGAATATAGTTGGAAAAAAAAATATACAAAGATAAAATTTCAAGAAAATTGGATTCTTTTTTTTGTAAGAAAATTTGAAGAATTTCAATTAATTTTTTCACAAAAAAGTAAATATAATGGTGCTTATATTTCTTATCAGTCATCAGATTATAAATTTGCATTAAAAAGAGGGGTTAGTCTTTGCTCTCAAGACGCAGTTAGTTTTGCAAATTTGCTTAAAAGAAAATATAAAATTGATTATAATATTGTTGGCCTAGGAGGACATGTGTTAATGGAAGCAAAAATTCACAATAGATACTATTTGTCAGATCCAAATTTAGGAGTTTCTTTTAATTTTAGCATAGATGAATATTATAATGATAGTAGAAATCAGTTAATGATCAAAAAAGCTTATACAGGAGTCGGACGTCCTGATTTGATAAAATTCTTTGATGTTGAGAACAACAGAAAATTTAGTTACACAGGTCCAAAATCAAATAAAAATACATATAATCCAGATACTCTTACCTTTTATTCAAATTATATTAAATGGTTGTTACCAATTCTTCTTTTATTAATTGGATTTTATTTAAAGTATAAAATTCCTCAATCTAAACTTTAAAATTTATATGAGTATTATTAATCGTTGTAGAAGTTGTGGATTTAAAGAATTTGATGATCTTTTTAGTTTAGGCAATCAATATTATACAGGAATTTTCCCAAAAAAAAATGAAATATTAAAAGTGCCAAGGGGAGAATTAAAACTTGTTAGATGTACAAAGTGTGACTTAGTCCAACTCTCTAAAAATTTTAATTTAAAAAAAATGTATGGAAACAATTATGGATATAGAACAGGATTAAATATCTCTATGGTAAACCATATAAAAGAAAAGATAAAATATCTAAAAAAAAAAGTTAAAATTGATGATAACGATATTATCTTAGACATTGGATCTAATGATGGAACATTACTAAATTGTTTTGATAATAAAAAATATAAATTAATTGGTATAGACCCTACTCTATTTAAATTTAAAAAATATTATCCTAAAAAAGTTATAAAAATAAATAATTTTTTTAGTAAAAAAAATTTAGTTAAAGCTTTAGGAAAAAGAAAAGTAAAACTTATAACTTCAATTGCTATGTTTTATGATTTACCAGATCCAATTTCTTTTGCGAATGACATTTATGATATATTGGACGACGATGGAATATGGCATTTAGAACAAAGTTATAGTGGTTACATGCTTAAGAATTTATCATATGATACAATTTGTCATGAACATCTCGAATATTATTCACTTAAATCAATAAAATATATTTTTGATAAATGTAATTTAAAAATTATCGATATAAAATTTAATAATATAAATGGCGGAAGTTTTGCAATTTCTGTAGCAAAAAAAGAGTCAAGTATAAAAATTAATAACTTAGTTATAAAAAAAGTTTTAGATAATGAAAAAAAAAATAAAATAAATTCTACAAAAAAATATAAAAGTTTTTTCAATACAATTAATAATGAAAAATTAAAACTGATTAAGTTATTATCTAAATTAAAAAAAGAAAATAAAATAGTTTTGGGCTATGGTGCCTCTACTAAAGGAAATGTTTTATTACAATTTTGTAATTTTAAAAATAATAGGATAAAATATATTTCTGATGTAAATAAAGAAAAAGAAAATTGCTATACACCTGGTTCTAAAATTAAAATTATTAGCGAACAGTCAGCAAAAAAAATAAGACCAGATTATTATTTAGTTTTACCTTGGCATTTTAAAGAGTTTATCCTTAAGAAAGAAAAATCTACAATTAAAAATGGAATAAAATTTATTTTTCCATTACCAAAGATAAAGGTTTATTAATTTGAAGGTTTTGATTGTCATACCAACTCTTAATGAGTCTAAGAATATAAAAAAAATAATATTAAAAATAAACAAACTATACAGTAATATTGATATATTGATTGTGGATGATAATTCAAATGATGGAACTATAAATATTCTTAATAAAATAAAAAAAAGAGAAAAAAATTTAAAAATAATTATTAGAAAAAAAGAAAAAGGTATTGGATCTGCTCATTTATGTGGAATTAATTTTTCATACAAAAATAATTATTCAACCTGTATCACTATGGATGCAGATGGTACTCACGATCCTATAAAAATAAAAAAGATGTTAAATATTCTTAAATTAAAGAATGTTGATATTATTAATACCAATCGATTTTTACAAAACGAGTCTTTAAATGATTGGCCGTTAATTAGAAAAGTAATTACATATTTAAGGTATTATCTTGTTAAAATTATCTTAAACACAAACTATGACTCATCAAGTGGTTTTAGATGTTATAATTTAAAAAAAATAAAAAAAAGCTATTTTTCACTTGTAAAAAATAAAAATTATTTTTTTTTAATAGAAAGTTTATTTTATTTTGAAAAATTAAATTTTAAAATTTATGAAATTTCAAATAAACTTAAGTTTAGATCAGCTAATAAATCTAAAATGAAAATTTATCACATAATAGAGTCTTTATTGAGTTTATTAAGATTAAGATTTTTGAATTAATACAAAATTTAATTGATATCGAGTCATTTATTGATTGAGATAATTTAGAACTATGAATATATTATCAAAATTATTTACAATTAAATCATTATTGTATACTTATAATCAATATGTTTAGTAAAATAGAAAAACTTCTGACTTTAAAAATTTCTTTAAGAATCATAATTGTTATTTTTCTTTTATTTATATTGTTTTTAATATTTTTTTCTGGAGTGGTAAGACATACTGTAATTGGAGGAAATAAATTTGGTAAATTTGGTTTATTTGCTGAATCTGTTGCAAAGTTTCCTAGAGATATTGGTATAATTGTAAATAGAGGTCTTAATAGGTACTTGAACAATATGTCAGTTATACCTCTTAAGGATAAAATTAACGAAACAGCTGAATTAAAAATATATAATAATAATAAGTTCAGCGGCGGATATTTAATATTTTCTGCGTACTCATCTGATTATGAAGCAAATATAGTTTATCTCTATGACTTGAATAATAAAAAATACTTATGGAAATGGGTACCTGATGCAGTTGAAATTTTAAAGAATGAACCACTCTTGTCAACAGGTCAAGCAAAGTATCAACTAAATATTGGATGGAATGCAGATGACAAAAACTATTCAAGAAGAGTCTTTCACCCTAGACACCCACTTTTAATGAGTGACGGAAGTATAATTTTTCATCCTGGTGGTGGTGCACCTTTAGTAAAATTGTCAGCATGTAGTGAAATAGATTGGGTTAATTATAATTTTTTTCATCATAGCATTGAAAAAATTAATGAAGATAAAATTATGGCAACAATGACCTCTAAAATTAACAAAAATAACAATATAGGAAAATTTTTTAAAGATGATGGATATGCTATTGTAGACAGCAAAAATGGAAAAATCTTAAAAGAAGAGTCTATAATAGATATTTTAATAGATAATGATTATGAACATCTTGTTTTAGGAAGACCATTTTCAACAAATGTTATTCATCTTAACGACTCACAACCAATATTAATTAATGATAATTATGTCAAAGAAGGAGATATCGCATTTAGCTCAAGGCATTTATCAACAGTTTTTTTGTATAGACCGACAGATAAAAAAATTGTTTGGTTAAAAAGTGGGCCATGGTTAGGTCAACATGATATAGATTACTTGGGCGAAGGAATATTTTCTATTTATGGCAATAATAACTATCTAAATATGCCAGGTTATAAAGTCGATAAAAAAAATCCAAATGCAAAAAATGCAACAAAATTATATTTGTATGACACTAAAAATAACCAGATAACCACACCGTTTGAAAAACCTATGAACTCAGTAGAATTTAATAGAGAGTCGAGTGGAACTCAAAGAGTAATAGACAAAAATAAATTATTTATGGATATAGATTTTTCTTTATACTTTATGGACAAAGAGGAGATAATTTGGAAATTTGACAAATTAGTTGGAAAAAGTAATAAATCTTGGTTTAGATGGAGCACGTATTTTGACAATAAAGAAATAGATTTAGATTGGATAGATAAAATAAAATGCAAATAATTTATTTAACTTTATTATTATTTTTGATTGACTCATTGACATTCGCATATGCATATTTTGGACCAGGAGTTGCGTTGCCTGTGTTATTTTTGATTATAGCAATAATATTAGCTATTTTGTTTTTAATTTTAGTTATTTTTTATTATCCTTTAAAAAAGTTTTTTAAAAAGAAAAAAAAATAATAATTCAATGAATTATTCTTTTTTGGATAAATTATTATTCAAAATATTTTTAGGTAATAACATTTTTCAAGAAGTATTATTTGATGTAGATAAGTTTTTTTTTTTAAAAAAAAAAAAGAAAATAAACTCTTTAATTATTACAGGTTTACCTAGATCTGGAACTACTATATTATTAAATAAATTATATAAAACTAAGAAATTTTCGAGTCTTACTTTTCAAGATCTTCCTTTTATACTTTCTCCTAACATTCATTATTTTTTAAAAAAAAATTTAAAAAATATTTTACTTATAAATTTTTGGGAAAAATTTATAAAAAAAAATAAAAAGGTTGAATATAAGAGAATCCACAATGATGGTATTTTTGTATCAGATGAAATGCCAGAAGCTTTTGAAGAAGTATTTTGGAGAGTATTCAAAGACAGGAATTATATTCTGCAAAATCAAATATCAGTTCATAATATCAATACATATGAAATGGAAGAATATCATAAGTATATTAATATAATAACTCATAGAAAAAATAAAAATTTATATATTGCAAAAAATAATAATAATATTTTAAGACTTAATAGGTTAAAAAATTTAGATAATACCTTTGTAATTGTAACTTTCAGAGATCCATTTTTTCAATCATATTCACTTCTCAAAACACATAAAATTATATGTAAAAACCAAAAACAAAATAAATTTATTTTAGATTATATGAATTACCTTGTTCACCACGAATTTGGTTTAAACTTAAAAACTTTAAAATTTAAAAAAAAATTTATTAAAAATTATGAAAATACTGATATTAATTTTTGGCTATCATATTGGATTTATGTATATGAAAATATTTTAAAAAATTATAAAAAATCTGATAATATTAAATTTTTAGCATATGAAAAATTTAATACAAAAATTAATTCAATTTTAAAAAAATTTAATTTTGATTTATCTTTGAATAAAAAAAATTTATTCCAAAATAAAAATGATTATAAAAAAATAAAGAATTTTAAATTTGATGAAAAATTAACTATTAAGGCAAAAAAAATTTATAATGAATTAGACAAAATATAGATTTGTTATATTCAAAAAGTTAGTTTTTTTTTGAAAATTCATCTAAAACTTTAAATAAGGCTTTTATATCATCTTTGTTTGAGTTCAGAACAGATGCAAACTCCTCTTTTTGTGTTCTTGCTAAGCTTAGTCCTTCTATTATTAAATCTCTGATTAAAGGATCATTAGGGTTTTTTGTATAAATTCTCCAGTCTATTTTTACTTCCGGTCTATCTCTAGAGCCAACTAAAATACTATTAACAATCGTGTAATTTTTATTAATTACATTTTTGCCCTTTACTTCAATTTTTGGATTTGTGTACTCAGACAATCTACTTGAAAAACTTTTTAAAAAATAATTTTCAAATAAGTCAAAATATTTTTTTTTTTCATTATCATTTAAAACTTTCATAGTGGAACCTAGTGAATAAAATCCTATTCCTCTGATATCTACTGTTTCTTTGGCTATTATCTTAAGACCACTCATTTTTTCTTCTTTTGAAATATTCTTTGAAAGAATTTCTGAAGCTCTATTAACCGTAGACTGAACAAATACATCAGCTTCAATTGAATTAGCGTTATTTATAAATAAATTTATTAATAACAGGATTACAAAAAATTTTTTCATATTTTTAGGGAATTTATCTTAATTATTTATTATCTATTTCTTCCCAGTCATCCTCATTTTTGTATATTACTTCTACTGTTCCTCTTTGATTATTCAGAATTTTATTTTGTCTATCTTGTAAATATAGGCTTCTTAGAGAAGCATAAAAGTCTATAGAATTTGTTTTAAGGTTATCTAGCGACTCAAGGTTTTCCGATCTAAAATTAACACCATCTATTGCTTTTGACGTTATATAAACACCTTCAGTTAAAAATTCGTTATTACCATGAATTGATGCGTTGTACCAAGGATCTCCACCTAACACGTTGGCAAAAGAACCTGCGGTATCTCTAATTGTAGATGGCCCAAGAACGGGTAAAACTAAATAACAACCTGGTCCTACACCCCAAGCACCCAAAGTTTGACCATAATCTTCTCTTTCATATTTTGGAAAACCCATTTTGTTCGCAACATCAATAGTACCAAGAAGTCCAACAGTTGTGTTAATAACTAATCTTCCAGTATTTATTATTGCTGTTTTAACATCTCCTTGTAAAACATTATTAGGTATTGTTATTAGAGTTGATAAGTTTGTCACTGCATTTTTTGTGCCTTTTTGGATTGGAACAGGTAAATTTCTATACCCTATTGCAATTGGTTTGATTATTGCTTTATCCAATCCTTGGTTAAATGAAAAAGTCGCTCTATTCAGTTTTTCGAAACAATCTTTTATTTCTCTAGGTTTGTCCTTATTTAAAGCTAATTCACCATCTGATCCTGCATATGCATTAAATACAAACGAAAAGATACAAATTGTAGTAATAATAAATTTTTTCATCTTAAGAAGTTTATAATACATAATCAATCTTAGTGAAATAACATTTAATTTTAAAAAATGTCTATAAAATGTTTAGAAAAAGACTAAATTTAAACTAAAATTAACTATGCTTATAACTTTAAATTATTCTTTAAATTTTGAAACAACAAAAAGAAAGCCAAATCAGTTAAAATTTATTATTTTCCATTACACAGGAATGAAAAAAGAGTCAGAAGCAATAAAAAGACTTACAGACACTAAATCAAAAGTAAGTTGTCATTATTTGATCAAAAATAATGGAGAAATAGTTGCTATGGTGCCAGTTCTTTATGTTGCTTGGCATGCTGGGGTATCTTCATGGAAAAATTTTAAATCTTTAAATAAGCATTCAATTGGAATTGAAATATGTAATCCTGGGCATGACTATAATTATAAAAAATTTTCTAAAAAACAAATTCAATCTCTAAAAAGATTAAGTCAATTTTTAATCAAAAAATATAAAATAAATCAAAAAAATATTTTAGGCCATTCAGATATTGCTCCTACTAGAAAAAAAGATCCTGGTGAAAAGTTTCCATGGAAATATTTTGCTAAATTTGGAATTGGCAAGTGGCACTCATTATCAAATCGAATTCTTATTAATAAAAGAAGAAAAAAAATAAGTTTATTGGATAAAAAAAATTTTTTTAAAAATCTATCAAAAATTGGATACTCAATAAAAAGCCCAGCAAAATTAAAAAAAGATCAATTTTTAAAATTGAATACTTGTGCTTTTCAAAGAAGATTTAGACAAGAACTGGTTAATGGTAAAATTGATCAAGAATGTTTGATTATAAGTCAAAATTTAGTGAAAAAGTTCAATTAAAATTTCTTGCAGTTTTATACTTTAGTTATAAATTATTAATGCCAGATAAATGACTTATCGCTTTAATTTTTTTTAAAGAGGAAAGTCCGGGCTCTACAAGGACACAGTGCCAGGTAATTCCTGGCGGGGGAAACCCTAGGGATAGTGCCACAGAAAATAAACCGCCATAACATGGCAAGGGTGAAAAGGTGTGGTAAGAGCACACCGGTTCTATTGGTAACAATGAACGCTGGAAAACCCCACTGGGAGCAAGACTAAGTAGAGATGACATTGTTGCAAAACTAAAAGCCGTCCTTGGCTAGTCATCAGGGTTAGTTGCTTGAGCTTAAGAGTGATCTTAAGCCTAGACAAATGATAGGTTTAAATGACAGAACCCGGCTTATAGTTTATCTGGCAAATTTATTCACTCTATAAACTACATCAAATTCAAATGTTCATGCTTTGACTTACCCTTGACTCAATAATGTTCTATTTTTTAATCATCTCACTAATTACAGGTTGTTTAATAAATTTATCAATCATTACGTATTTAATAATAAAAGTTATTAACCTTAGCTAAAAAACAATAATAATGAGCATTTGACACTATGTATAAATACCCATATATTCCCATATATTCCCATTTATGGAATTAAAAAATTATAAAATATATGTTTTTATCTACTTACGAGAACAAATTAGACAAAAAGGGAAGGGTGTCCGTGCCTGCTAGTTTTAGATCTCATCTATCTAATTTAGGTTATAATGGCGTTATTTGCTATCCATCATTTAATAATTCATCGATAGAAGCATGTTCTCAAGACAGAATTGAAAAAATTTCTTCAGCAATAGACTCTTTAAATCCATTTGAAGAAAAAAGAGATTTTTTTGCAACGTCTATTTTAGCTGAAAGTACTAATTTACAATTTGATAGTGAAGGAAGAATTTCACTTTCATCAAAATTATTAAAACATGCAAAAATAAAAAATAGCATGTTGTTTGTTGGTCAAGGCCAAACTTTCCAAATTTGGGAACCAGCAGCATTTGAAAAATTTAAGGTTACTGCAAGAAAAAAAGCAAATCTAAACCGAGCAAATCTTAAATGGGAAAAACATTTTAACAATAACGAGGGGAAATAACAGATGACAATTAACTTTAAAGCACCAGAAATTAAAGAACTACAACCACGACTTTTAGTAATGGGAGTTGGAGGAGCAGGTGGAAATGCAATTAATGAAATGATTGAAAATAATCTACAAGGTGTAGAATTTATTGCAGTGAATACTGATGCACAGGATTTAAAGTTAAGTAAATGTAAAACAAGAATTCAAATTGGATTAAATTTAACTAAAGGATTAGGTGCAGGTGCAAAACTTGATATTGGTCAAGCTGCAGCTGATGAATCTTTAAATGAAATAGTAAATACTTTACAAGGTGCGAATATGGTTTTTATTGCTGCTGGTATGGGTGGTGGAACGGGCACTGGTGCTGCTCATGTAATCGCTAGAGCTGCAAAAGAATTGAATATCTTAACAGTAGGTGTTGTAACTCTTCCATTTTTATATGAAGGCCCCTCAAGAATGAGAAGAGCACAACAAGGTTTGGAAGAATTAAGAAAACATGTTGATACAATTATTGTAATTCCAAACCAAAACTTATTTAAAATTGCTAATGAGCAAACAACATTTGAAGACTCATTTAATCTTTCAAATAATGTTCTAATGCATGGTGTTCAAAGTATAACTGATTTAATGGTTAGACCAGGTTTAATCAATCTTGATTTTGCTGATGTAGAAACTGTTA
>Ga0255773_10003061_pt1 | contig 15162 bp, 15 predicted proteins | sample 011ome_17_FD_179971 | JGI IMG/M metagenome (GOLD analysis project Ga0255773, IMG submission 179971) | Coastal salt marsh microbial communities from the Groves Creek Marsh, Skidaway Island, Georgia - 011502XT metaG (version 2) | ecosystem: Environmental > Aquatic > Marine > Intertidal zone >...
ATCATAGATCCACTGGATGGCACCACAAATTTTTTACATAATATTCCTCAATATTGTGTATCTATTGCACTTAAACAAAAAGAAGAAATTACCCAAGCAGTGGTTTACGATCCAAATAGAAATGATCTTTTCACAGCTTCGAAGGGACAAGGTGCATTCTTGAATGATAGAAGAATTCGTGTTTCTAAAAGGGGTAAGCTTCAAGATTCGATTATTGGGACAGGTATCCCTTTCAGGGATTTTACTTATTTAAAAGATTATTTAATTATCTTAGAGGAAGTCGTCAAAAAAACTTCTGGAATAAGACGTCCCGGTTCTGCAGCTCTAGATTTAGCATACGTAGCTGCAGGTTGGTTTGATGGATTTTGGGAAATTGATTTATCAACATGGGATGTTGCTGCAGGAGGCTTAATCGTATCTGAGGCAGGAGGAATAGTCAGTGATTTTGATGAAAAAAATAATTGGTTGATGACTGGTAATATTGTGGCGACCAATCCAAAAATATACGATCCACTTATCAAAATAATACAGCAACATATTCCTCAAGAACTCAGAACAAAAAATGGATAATTATTTAAAATATTTTAGTTTTTCTGATCAGCTCTATTTACATCTTTGTGGGAAATTTCTTCTTCTTTCGCTGATCGGACATCCTCAATTTTTGCATAAAAATTGATTCTTTCTCCTGCCCACGGATGATTTCCATCAACTTCAACCTTACCATCAGCAATATTTTTTACGTAGTAAATAATCACATCACCTTTTTCATCTTCTCCCTCAAAAGCCATACCTTCTTTTAATTTTGATTTTGGAAATGCACTAGTAGGCTCTAATTGAACTAATTCTGGGTCATATTCACCATATGCTTCGGCTGGTTCGAGAACAACCCTAACCTCATCACCTTTATTTTTATTATGTATAGCTTCTTCTACTTTTGGAAAAATTTGATCATACCCACCATGAAGATAACTTATTGGCTCTTTACTTGATTCCAGTAGATTATTATCTACATCACGAATTTCATAACTTATCGTGACTACAGTGTTCATTGAAACTTTCATCATTTTTACCTTTTTTTATATTTGATATCAGGTAGTTAAAAGAAAATTACAAAATTTTTTGATACTCAACTTTGTAAGTTTTTATAATCTTTTGGATTCAAAATTGTATTTTTCGCTATCTTATCAGGTTTTGGATAGTCTTTACTGAAGTGAAGTCCTCGGCTTTCTCGCCTCTCTATAGATGAAAGAACAATTAATTCAGCAACTTGTAACAAATTTCTTAATTCAATTAAATTCGAAGAAATTTTAAAGTTTTTATAAAATTCTCCAACTTCATCCCTTAGCATATTAATTCTATGTAATGCTCGTGACAACCGTTTATTGGTCCTCACGATTCCAACATAATTCCACATAAACCTTCTTAATTCGTTCCAAGTATGAGTAATTAAAACTTCTTCATCAGCATCTGTCACTCGACTTTCATCCCATTTTGGAAGGGGGTAGTCGTGTGAAAAATCATTTTTTAAAATTGATGAGGCCGCAGTGGAAGAAAAAACTAAACATTCTAGTAAAGAATTGCTCGCAAGACGATTTGCACCATGCAATCCAGTAAATGATACTTCACCAATCGCATATAGTTGCCTAATATTAGTTTGGCCTGATTGGTCTGTCATAATCCCTCCACAGGTATAATGCGCTGCTGGAACTACAGGTATAGGTTCTTTGGTAATATCGATTCCTCGATCTAAACAACGTTTATAAATCATTGGAAATCTTTTCTTAATAAAGTCTGCCGATTTATGGCTAATGTCCAGGTTGACATGAACGAGACCTTTCTGTTTCATTTCGTAATCTATTGCTTGTGCAACGATATCACGAGGTGCTAAATCTCCTCTATCATCATATTTTTCCATAAATGTTTCACCACTGGGCAGAATTAATTTAGCCCCTTCACCTCGAAGTGTTTCCGAAATGAGAAAAGATCTATCTTTTTCATCAAATAGACAGGTTGGATGAAATTGAACAAATTCCATATTGGCTACTTTACAACCAGCACGCCAACCCATAGCAATACCATCACCAGTGCTGACGTCAGGGTTCGTTGTATAAAGATAAACCTTACTTGCCCCACCTGTTGCTAAAACAACATGATTTGCAGCAAATGTTTCTACATGATTTTTTTTATTATTCAATACATAAGCACCCAAACATGTATTTTCAGGCATGTTTATTTTCATTTTTTCAGATGTGATGATATCTACAGCAATATAATCTTCTAGTACCGTAATATTTGGATGAGTTAAAATTTTTTCAATTAAATTTTCCTGAATGGCTTTGCCCGTGGTATCAGCTACATGTGCAATCCTCATTTTAGAATGCCCACCCTCACGTGTTAAATGCAAATTGTTATTGTTTTTATTTTTTGTAAAATTTACACCAAGCTGCATGAGCCATTCGAGAGCAGTTTCACTGTGATTGGCAACAAATTCTGTAATATCATCATCGCATAGCCCAGCACCTGCATTTTTAGTATCTGCAATGTGTGACGATATTGGTTCTTCGGGGGAGATTGCCGCAGCTACCCCACCTTGTGCCCAATGACTAGAACTTTCTGTGAGTTGTGTTTTACAGATGATGCCAATATTTTTTTTATCAGCCAATTTTAGAGCGCTTGCTAAGCCTGCAAGACCGCTGCCAATCACTAAAACATCAAATTTTGTTTTCTTCATTTTTTTATTATTACTTATGAACTTTTAATAAAAATTAGAGTCATTATTTTAATTTTGATAAATAGAAAGAAATCATTATGCAACCGCTAAAAGTCGTTACAAGTAATTCTTCAGTGTACAATAGCTCGAATGATAAACCAGAAAAATCAAAGATGGAAATCAAACCTGTTAATCCTGATAGAGCTCTTGACCAAAAATTAGTCGAGAAAGCACAGAAAGGTGACAAACAAGCTTTTAGTATTTTAGTAGAAAAATATCAGCTTAAACTCTATCGTTTGATATCAAGAATGGTTCGTGATCAATCTGAGATTGAAGACATCGTCCAAGACTCGTTTATTAAAGCTTACAGAGCAATAGGTAACTTTCGTGGAGATAGTGCTTTTTACACCTGGCTTTATAGGATTGGTATTAACACAGCAAAGAACCATTTAGTTTCATTAGGTAAAAGACCAAAGGCTATGGATTCAAACGAAATTGAAGAAATGGAAAATTATGAAACTATGTCGGAATTGAGAGTTTCAGAAACACCTGAATCATCTATGATGTCAAACCAAATAGCAGATACTGTTAATGGCGCTATACAAAACTTGCCAGATGAGTTGAGAGAAGCGATATCACTAAGAGAAATAGATGGGCTTTGTTATGAAGAAATCTCTGAACTAATGGATTGCCCTATAGGAACAGTTCGTTCTAGAATATTTAGAGCTCGTGAAACCATTGCAGAGAAATTGAAACCACTAATTGAAACATCTAATAAACGTTGGTAAATATAGGAAATATTTAAGAAATGAATGAAAAAATATCATCACTTTTTGATAGTGAAATAAGTAACAAAGAAGTCGACACACTTCTATCGAAAAAAAATAAATTGGCTCATGCAAGAAGTGCCATGTCAGATTATCAATTGATAAGCGATGTTCTTAAGAAAAAAGAAATACTACCCAAGAACAACCTTACTGACAAAATCATGTCGGCGATTGATAAAGAACCTACCCAATTGGGGAGCGTAGCTAAAGTTAACTCTCAAAATACTGCAACTGTATCTTTTGACTTTTGGCCTGTATTAGCTTCAGCCGCTGTATTGGTAATTATTGCATCTACAGCATTTAATATAGAAGTTAATAGTAACGCGAGTTCACAATATCAAATACTTGCTAAGGAAGATATTCCACAAGAAATTATAAGCGCTCATCATGCAGCAACAGCTAACAATATGAACCATTTTGTTCAAGTTGGTGATTCTGCTAAGTAGATGAATCTTATAAAAAAATTACTTACACTTTTTTTTATTGTTTTTTCCTTTTCTTCCACTGCAATGGAAGATCCATGGGGAATTCTTGATCTTTCTGCGAAAGCATCACATGAATTAAATTATGAGGGCGTATTTCATAGCCAAACATCGTCGGAATCAAACTCCACGCATGTAATTCATGCGAATATTGCTAATGAAGAATATAGCCTGCTCAAAATGTTAGATGGGGCACCAAGTGAGGTTTTTAGTGACGGGAAAATGGTTTATGTGAAAAGCCAAAATCGACTCACTATAAAAAAGAGGAAAAACCAGTTTCTTTTTCCATCTATTCTTCCTTCAGACATTAGTAATTTAAAAGAAAATTATCATTTATTTTTTGGTGAAAAGAAAAGAATTGCTGATCGCATGGCACAACTTATAGTTTTAACATCAAAAGATGACTTTAGATTCAATTATCACATTTGGATTGATGACAAAAACTTTTTACCCTTAAAACTAATTGTCACAAATAATAAAAATCAAACCATTGAACAGTCAACTTTCACTACAATTGCATTTAATAAGGTATTTAAGAAAGATATTTTTCAAAAAAATATTGACCTATCAAACCTTTACGAAAATGAGAATAGAAATAAATTTGTAGAAAATTACGTTTCAAATAAATTTTGGAATTTAAAAAAACTTCCAGCGGGTTTTAAAGAGGTCGATTTAATATCACGTAGAGTGGGAGGTTTGAATATATTAGATTATCAATTAATTTTTTCTGATGGCCTTGCCTACGTTTCATTATTTATTAGGCCAATCACGCGAGGTACTGAACCAAAAGAAGGTGTTGTCACAATTGGATCAACCAATGTTAGTGCTAGATATCATGATGGTTATCAAATTATGTCTGTAGGAATGGTACCTGCTGAAACGGTAGATACTTTTAGTGGAGCTATAGAATTTTAGGGTAACTTTGAATGGCTCTCTAAATTTAATAATTTATAATTATTTAGAAGGACTCTATTTTGAAAATAAATTTTTTTAGTAAATTATTCGTAATATTTTTTCTGTTTGTCGCTAACTCATATGCTGTATCCCTTCCTGATTTTAGTGTACTTGCTGAGCAGCAGGGAAATACAGTAGTAAACATAAGTTCTATAAAGAATGCTGTGAATAATGGAAATCGGCAGCTATCTCCACAAGAAGAGCATATGCAAGAATTTTTCAATCGCTTCGGTATACCTATGCCTCCAGGTATGGGACCTAATGACAGACAACAAAAACAAATGAGTGCGACGGGCTCAGGATTTATCCTAGAGTCTGATGGTTATATTATCACTAATGCACACGTTGTAGGTGAGGCGGACTCTATAATTGTTAAATTAGCGGATAAAAGAGAATTTCAAGCTAAATTATTAGGTATTGATAAAAGGACGGATGTAGCTCTACTGAAGATAGAAGCTAAAGACCTCCAGGTTGTTAAACTAGGAAACCCCAAAGATATCAAGGTTGGAGAATGGGTCGCTGCCATTGGATCACCTTTTGGATTAGAGAACACGATGACAGTTGGTGTGATAAGTGCCAAAGGGCGTGCTTTGCCCCAAGAGAACTTTGTACCCTTCATACAAACGGACGTAGCTATTAATCCAGGTAATTCAGGCGGACCTTTATTTAATACAAATGGCGAGGTAATAGGCATAAACTCACAAATTTACAGTCGTACCGGTGGTTATATGGGTTTATCCTTTGCGATACCAATAGATGTTGCGATGAATGTTGCAGATCAACTAAAAAATAATGGTCGTGTAGTTCGTGGCTGGCTTGGTATTGCTATTCAAGAGGTCACAGATGAGTTGACAGAGGCACTAGGTTTGAAAGATAAAAGCGGTGCACTTGTGGCCGCTGTTAATAAAGGTACTCCTGCTAGCAAAGCTGGTATAGAGGCAGGTGATGTGATTCTTAAGTTTAACAAGAAAGATATTGAAAAATCATCTGATCTGCCAAAATATGTTGGTATTACCAAACCAAACAGTGTGGTCCCAGTTGAGATTTGGCGAAATGGGAAACTTAAAACATTGAGAGTTAAGGTTGGTGAAATGCCGAGTGACAGGATGCAAGCTTCAAACAAGAAGCCTTCGATGGAAAGTGCCAACAGAATAGGTTTAGTCTTAAAAGAGGCAAGTGGTAAAGAGAAAAAACTAATTGATGGCAGGAATGGATTGGTTGTTATGAAGGCTACAGGTCTTGCAGTTTCATCCCAAATTAGAAATGGTGACGTTATTTTGGCACTAAACAATAAACCTGTTACTTCAGTAAGAGCGTTTAACAGAGAAATTAATAAAACGCCAAAAGGAAAAACGATTGCCTTACTTATTTACCGCAATGGAGATACACTCTTTGTTCCTGTAAAAGTTTTAAATTAATAACTAATTTTAAATATATCGTTTTACAATCAGGTAAAATAATCAGACTAAAGGCGCCCTTAGCGCCTTTAGTTTTTTTAGGTTATAAGTAAAAAATATGGAAAATATAAGAAACTTTTCAATCATTGCTCATATTGATCACGGCAAATCAACTTTGGCTGACCGGATCATTCAGTATTGTGGAGGTCTTGCTGATAGAGAAATGGAAGCTCAAGTTCTCGATTCAATGGATTTGGAAAGAGAACGTGGTATTACCATCAAAGCCCAAACAGTTACACTCTCCTATAAAGCTAAAGATGGTCAAAAGTATGTTTTTAACTTAATTGATACTCCTGGTCATGTAGATTTTACTTATGAAGTCAGTCGATCTTTATCAGCATGTGAGGGCGGTGTCTTAGTTGTAGATGCATCTCAAGGCGTAGAAGCTCAGACCGTTGCTAATTGTTACACAGCCCTAGATCAAGACGTGGAGGTATTCCCTGTATTGAATAAGATTGATTTAGCCTCAGCGGAACCTGATCGAGTAAAAAAAGAAATTGAAGATGTCATCGGTATAGAGGCAGATGAAGCTATCTTATGTTCTGCTAAGACTGGGCAAGGTATTGAGGATGTTCTGGAAACAATAGTTCATAAAGTTCCTGCACCAAAGGGTGATGTAGAAAACCCACTTAAAGCCCTAATTATTGATGCTTGGTTTGATAATTATGTGGGGGTGGTCATGCTGGTTCGTATTGTGGATGGAGCGATAAAAGCAAAAGATAAAATTCATTTGATGGCTACTAAGGATGAATACTTATGTGAAAGCGTAGGAATTTTTACACCTAAATCGATTGTCCGAGACTCTCTAAGTGCTGGAGAAGTTGGATTTGTTATTGCTGGAATAAAAGACTTAGCGAGTACAAAGGTTGGCGATACAATTACCTTGGCAAAAAATAAAGCGCAAGAGGCGCTGCCTGGGTTTAAGGAGATACAGCCTCAAGTTTTTGCGGGATTATATCCGATTGAATCAAATCAATTTGATGCCCTTAGGACTGCACTAGAAAAATTAAAACTAAACGATGCCTCTCTAAATTTTGAACCTGAAAATTCAACAGCTCTTGGTTTTGGTTTTCGCTGTGGCTTTCTCGGCCTGTTACATATGGACATCATCCAAGAGAGACTTGAGAGAGAATACGAGATGGAGCTGATAACAACAGCTCCAACAGTGGTGTATGAGCTGCTTTTAAAGAATGATGAAATTGTCTCTGTTGAAAATCCCTCAAGACTTCCTGATTTGTCCACAATTGAAGAAATTAGAGAACCTATTATTAAGTTAAATATTTTATTACCACACGATTATGTTGGGCCAGTAATGACCTTGGTTAATGAGAAAAGAGGTATTCAAAAAAATATGCAGTATATGGGGCGTCAAGTGATGATTACATACGAAATTCCTCTAAACGAAGTGGTGTTAGATTTTTTTGATAGATTAAAATCGGTTTCAAGAGGTTATGCGTCAATGGATTATGAGTTCGTAGAATTTCGAGCAGCTGACCTGATAAAATTAGACATTATGGTTAACGGTGATAGAGTTGACGCCTTATCGTTAATTGTTCACCGATCAAATAGTGTTTCTAAAGGGAGAGAACTAGCTAGTAAAATGAGGAGTTTAATTCCAAGGCAAATGTTTGATGTTGCCATACAATCAGCGATTGGAGCAAACATCATTGCACGAGAAACAATTAAAGCTTTGAGGAAAAATGTAATTGCGAAATGTTATGGCGGTGATGTTTCTAGAAAAAGAAAACTTTTAGAAAAACAGAAGGCAGGTAAAAAAAGAATGAAACAAGTTGGCAATGTTGAGATACCTCAAGAAGCCTTTTTAGCAATTTTACAGGTAGATGATTAAATGATTTTTGCGCTGATATTAATGTCCGTTACTGGATTAACTGGTCTTATTTATCTTTTAGATGTGATTTATCTCAAAAAAAAGAGAGAGCAAGGACGAAAAGAACCAATCATTATCGAGTATTCAAAAAGTTTTTTCCCTGTTTTGTTAGCTGTATTTATTATTCGGTCATTTATTGTTGAGCCTTTCAAAATTCCATCTGGTTCAATGATGCCGACTTTGATTGCAGGTGACTTTATAGCAGTTAATAAATTCAGTTATGGAGTTCGTTTTCCTGTCATTAATAATGTTTTAATCCCCAATGGGAAACCTGAAAGAGGAGATGTTGCGGTTTTTCATTATCCAAGAGATACCTCTATTGATTATATTAAAAGAGTGATTGGACTTCCGGGAGATACCGTAAAATATGAGAATAAAAAACTATATATTAATGATGAGCTTGTTCCTTATATTTTTGAAAAAGATTATGAATATACTATGGAAATGATGCATGAAGATTTCACAATACCAGCGAAAGAATATACAGAAACATTAGGTGAAGTAAGACATTCAATTCTTATCCATAGTGTTGATGGGGAGTCTGGAACCTTTATTGTCCCAGAAGGAAATTATTTTGTCATGGGAGATAACCGAGATAATTCGTCTGATAGTCGAGTTTGGGGTTTTGTTTCTGATGAATTATTGGTTGGCAAAGCTTTCATTATTTGGTTAAATTTATCAGAACCATCAAGAATTGGGACAACCATAAAGTAGATGGAAACAAAACAACTCAAAACACTAGAAAAATCAATTAAATACAAATTTAAAGATATATCTCTTTTAGAGTTAGCGATGACCCATAGAAGTCACTCAGGTAAAAATAATGAGCGATTAGAGTTTTTAGGAGATAGCATTTTAAACTTTATTGTTGCAGATCTTCTATTTCAGAAGTTTACTGATTTGGATGAGGGTGATTTAAGTCGATTGAGATCACAATTAGTAAAAGAGGAACCACTTTCGAAACTTGGTAATAGTTTAAATATTGGGGATTTTTTAAATTTAGGAGTTGGAGAGCTGAAAAGTTCAGGTTGGAGGCGACCATCTATATTAGCCGATGCTTTTGAGGCGTTAATAGGCGCAATATTTATTGATGGTGGCATGAAGGCTGCACATAAATTTGTTGAAGATTCCTTTAATGAGCTGATTGAGAAAATTAATCCAAAAGAGATTCATAAGGATCCAAAAACAATTTTGCAAGAATTCTTACAAGCTCAAAAAGTTCCTTTACCCATTTATGAAGTTATTAACGTAGAGGGAGAGGCACATAACCAATTATTTTCTGTTTCATGTTCAGTATCTAAATTTGATGTAAAAGCAGAAGGTGGCGGAAGAAGCAGAAAAATTGCAGAGCAAGCTGCAGCAAAGGAAGCAATGGCTACGATAGAAAAAAGCCTTTATGGAATCGTCTAAAATAAAAACACGTTGCGGTACGATTGCTATCATTGGTCAACCAAATGTTGGTAAATCAACACTTCTTAATTATTTTGTAGGCTCAAAGTTAAGCATTACATCTAGAAAAGCCCAAACAACTCGTTATCAATTATTGGGCATATTTTCAGACAAAGATTCACAATATATCTTTGTTGATACACCCGGTTATCAATTAAAGCATCTCAATCAAATGAACAAGAGCTTAAATAAATCAGTCAACCAAGCTCTTAAAGAAGTAGATTTAATTTTATTTTTATCTGAGCCGAAAGAACTTGATTCAACAGATAATAAAATTTTACAAATGATTCCAACTAAAACTCCAATTTTATTAATTATTAATAAGATAGATTTAGTTAAAGATAAAAATAAAATTTTAGCTTTAATGAAAAGTGCTGATGGCATAGATAAATTTAAAGAGATCATTCCTACCAGTGTGAAGAAAAAAAATAATTTATTAGAGTTATTGGAGAGTGCAAAAAAATATTTACCTGAGCAACCATTTATTTATGGTCAAGACGAATTAACAGACAAGAGTGAACGATTTCTTGCTGGCGAAATAGTCAGGGAAAAATTGTTTCGCTTAACAGGACAAGAAGTTCCATACTCAGTTGCTGTGGAAATTGAAAAATTTGAACAAGAAGGAAATCTTAGAAGAATTTTTGCAGTTGTGATTGTTGATCACGAGTCCTTGAAGCCAATGATTATTGGAAATAAAGGAGAGAGATTAAAAGAAATTTCAAAAAGTGCACGCTTAGATATGGAAAAACTTTTTGGTGGTAAGGTTTGGTTAGAAACATGGGTGAAAGTGAAAACAGGTTGGGCTGATGATGCAAGGGCTCTAAAATCACTTGGACTTTGATGAGATATGGCAAAATCAAATTCTCTTAAAGAAAATCAACTGGTTTATGTTTTACATACCTATCCATTTAAAGAAACAAGCTTAATTGTTGAAATTTTTTCAAAAGCATTTGGCAGAATATCCTTAATTGCTAAGGGAGCAAGGCGACCAAAATCGGCATTAAGAGGGATGCTGCAATCTTTCCAAGCATTGGAGGCTACATGGTCAGGTGCGGGTGAATTAAAAACACTCCATGGGATTGACTGGTGTAAAAAATACCTTCCAATGGAAGGAAATTCTCTGGTTTGTGGTTTTTATTTAAATGAATTATTACTTAGGTTACTTCCTAAGGAGGATAAATATGAATCATTATTTAATTCATATCATAATGCTATGGAAAATTTATCAAGTAGAGAAAATATCGAAGTAACTTTGAGAAAATTTGAATTAAAGCTTTTGTTAGAATTAGGTTATGAGGTACTTTTGAAACAGGATGCAAACGCGAATGAGATAATAGCAAATCAAACATATTATTATGAGGTTGAGCATGGAGCGCTTAATAAACACAGAACAGATAATTCTATAAAGGTGAAGGGTCAAACCTTAATTGATATGGCTAATGATAATTTTGACTCAGCTTCAACAGCAGTTCAAAGTAAAAATTTAATGCGTTTTTTAATAAATCATTATTTAGGCGAAAAACCATTAAATACCAAACAATTATTTTTAAACATTTAGGACAAAAAAATGGATCTTGGGGTCAATATTGATCATATAGCAACAATCAGACAGGCGAGAGGAACGAATTACCCATCAGTGTTGGATGCAGCGCTTTTAGCTGAAAAATCTGGGGCGGATAGTATTACCCTTCATCTCAGAGAAGATCGCCGACATATGCAAGATAATGATTTATATGAATTAAAACCTCTACTAAAAACAAAAATGAATCTTGAGTTAGCTCCTGTTAATGAAATGTTAAAAATTGCGCTAGATGTTTTACCAGAAGATGTTTGCTTAGTTCCTGAAAGAAGAGAGGAAAAAACAACAGAGGGTGGATTAGATTTAATTAAAAATTTTAAGAATATTAAAAATATTAGTGACGAACTAACAGATGCCGGCGTTCGCGTCTCCCTTTTTATTGCTCCTGAGATTGATCAAATTGATAAAGCAATAGAAATGGAGGTCCCAATTATAGAATTACATACTGGCAATTATGCTGATTTTAAGGGAAAAGACAAAGATAAAGAACTTTCTAAAATTAAAGAATCTGTTCAGTATGCAAATAAAGCTGGAATTTTGGTGAATGCAGGCCACGGACTTCATTATGAGAATGTTCAAAGCATTGCTCAGATTATCGATATTCATGAGTTAAATATCGGACATGCAATAGTAGCTAGAGCATTATTTGTTGGTTGGGAAAATGCGGTGATTGAGATGAAAAAAATTATTGATGAGTTTACTAAGTCATGATTTATGGGATTGGGACAGATGTGGTAGAAGTCTCTAGAATAGCCGAGGCTTTAAATAAGTTTGGTGATAATTTCGCGAAAAAAATATTAAGTGAAGAAGAATTTTTAATTTTTCAGAAAAATAATATAAAGGAAAATTTTTTAGCAAAGAGATTTGCTGCTAAAGAAGCTTTTGCAAAAGCGATGGGGACTGGCTTCAGAGGTGAAGTTAATATTAAATCAATCATCATCACTAATAACGAATTAGGACGTCCAGATTTTAAATTGAAAAAAAATATCTCGCTTTTGATGAAGGAAAAAAAGATTAGATGTTGTCATTTGTCCATTTCAGATGAAAAAAATATAGCAGTTGCGTTCGTGATATTGGAGAGAGAGTGATAGAAAAAGCTGTAGATTTGGATAGAAGGTTTGGTGGAATTATCCGACTTTACGGCAAAAAAAAATTCCAATTGATTCAAAATTATCATGTCTGTGTAATCGGGATTGGTGGGGTAGGCTCATGGGTAGCTGAATCACTGGCTAGGCATGGTGTTGGGAAAATTACTCTTATTGATATGGATCATATTGCAGAATCAAATATTAACCGTCAAATTCATGCACTTGATAGCACAATAGGCGAATCAAAAATACAAGCCATGAAAAATCGAATCATTGATATCAATCCAATGTGCCAGGTTGAATGTATTGATGATTTCTTAGAGGAATCTAATATTGAGCGTTACATATCTAGTCAATTTAACTATGTTGTCGATGCTATTGATCAATCTAGTGTAAAAATTAATTTAGCCGAACATTGCCAAGTTAATAATCTAGCACTTTTAATGATTGGTGGGGCAGGTGGGAGAACAGATCCATCAAGAATTAAGATTTTAGATTTATCTAAAACCTATGGGGATCCACTGCTTACAAGTATTCGTAAATACTTTAATAAAAAAAATAAGGGAATGAAAAGTAATTATGAGATACCTACGATATTTTCTGACGAACCTATAATTAGGTCAGATACTTGTGGAACAGCCGAATCTGGCAGAGGTTTGAATTGTGATGGGTATGGCTCAAGTCAAAATATCACAGCTTCTATGGCCTTTTATGCTGTTGCTTATATATTTTCTAAGATATCAATCTAAAAAGTTGAAATAAGAAAAATTAACCCCACTTATAACTTAATATTTTTAAATTTAATTTTATTCAATTAGGGATTTCAAAAAAATGACAAAACAGAAAGAAACTTTAAGCTTTCAGGCTGAAGTAAAGCAACTTTTACAATTAATGATTCATTCTTTATATAGTAATAAAGAGATTGCAGTACGTGAATTAATTTCTAATGCGAGTGATGCAGCGGACAAACTGAGATTTGAAGCGCTTAAAAAAAATGATCTTTATGAGAAAGATTCCGAATTAAAAATTTGGGTAGATTTTGATAAAGATAAGAAAACAGTAACTATTTCAGACAATGGTATTGGTATGAGTCGAGACGATATTATAAAAAATATTGGTACCATCGCTAAATCTGGCACAAAAGAATTTTTAAAAAAACTTTCAGGTGATCAAGCCAAGGATGCTAACTTAATTGGTCAATTTGGTGTCGGTTTTTATTCTGCTTTTATTATTGCTGAAGAAGTTACCCTGGAATCAAGAAAAGCGGGATCAAAAACTGGCTCACGTTGGGTTTCAAAAGGTGATGGTGAATTTAGCCTAGAATCAATTGATAAAAAATCAAGAGGTACATCTGTTATTTTAACTTTAAAGAAAGATGCTGAAGAATTTCTTGATGAATATAGATTGAAGGAAATTATTAAAAAATATTCAGATCACATCACACTTCCAATCGTAATGAAAAAATTTGATTTCAAAGATGGAAAATCAATTCGTACAGATGAAGATGAGGTAGTGAATGATGCCTCAGCAATCTGGGCCCGTAATAAGAAAGATATAAAACAAAAAGAGTATGAAGAATTTTATAAAAATTTAACTTACGACCAAGAACCACCGTTATCAGTCTTCCATAATCGTGTTGAGGGTAACCAAGAGTATGTGTCTTTATTATTCATTCCAAGCAAAGCCCCGTTCGATCTCTATGATAGGGATAAAGCGCAAGGCGTAAAGCTATATGCGAAACGTATTTTCATTATGGAGGCAAATGAAAAACTCATACCGCAGTACTTGAGGTTTATGAAGGGGGTTATTGACAGTAGTGATTTACCGCTAAACGTATCACGAGAAATTTTACAAGATAGTAAGGCGCTTGAAAGCATCAGGTCAGGAACAGTTAAAAAAATACTCACCGCACTTGAGGATATGGCCAAGAAAAAACCTGATGACTTTAAAAAGTTTTGGTCTGAGTTTGGACTGGTACTTAAAGAGGGGCCAGCGGAAGACTTTGCTAATAAAGAAAAAATTGCTGGTCTACTGAGGTTTGCAAGTACTTTCGATGAGTCAGATGCCCAAAGCGTAAGCTTATCTGATTACATAGGCAGAATGAAGCCCGAACAAGAAGTTATTTACTATATTACTGCAGATTCGTTTTTAGCAGCTAAAAACAGCCCACATCTTGAAATTTTCAATAAGAAAAAAATTGAAGTTTTGCTTCTAGGTGACCGTGTTGATGAGTGGTTGATGTCAAACTTACCTGAGTTTAGTGGTAAAAAATTCCAATCAATTGCAAAAGGTGACCTTGACTTAGGAAAACTTGAGGATGAATCAGAGAAAGAAGCTAAAAAAGATATAGAGGAAAAATCTAAAACTTTAGTTGAAAAAATTACGAAATCTTTAGGCGATAAAATTAAAGAAGTTAAAGTGACACATCGTTTAACTGACTCACCGGCATGCTTGGTTGTAGGAGAAAATGATATATCAGGTAATCTTGAACGAATTTTGAAAGCTGCGGGACAAAATACACCAGATATTAAGCCTGTATTAGAGATTAATCCTGAACATGCCTTAATTAAAAAACTCAGTGCTGAAAAGGATCAAAAAGCCTTCGATGAGTACTCATCAGTGGTATTTGATCAAGCTTTAATATCTGAGGGTGGGCAGTTAGAGGACCCAGTTGGGTTTGTAAAAAGAATTAATGAATTATTAGTAAAATAAATGTGATTTACAAGCA
>Ga0255773_10003076_pt1 | contig 15113 bp, 16 predicted proteins | sample 011ome_17_FD_179971 | JGI IMG/M metagenome (GOLD analysis project Ga0255773, IMG submission 179971) | Coastal salt marsh microbial communities from the Groves Creek Marsh, Skidaway Island, Georgia - 011502XT metaG (version 2) | ecosystem: Environmental > Aquatic > Marine > Intertidal zone >...
GTAATACCCATATATATTGTTTAGGGGCACAAGAATGTGAAGTTCCCAATATAAATATGTTATTTGTAATTAAAGTTTTGTATATATTGTTTTGGACATGGATTTTAAACATATTATGTAGAGAAGGTGTCACGCCATTAGCATGGTTATTAGTATTGGCACCTATTATCTTATTTTTTGTATTATTATCCTTATTATTTGTTAGTTAAATATTATTATATTATCTATTATATATTATAATGAAAACCATAAAAAAACATAGTAATAACAATTCAAAAACAAAAAAAAAGTTATGTATAAATGGTAGTGTAGATGAAATAAATGAAGGTTGGAAAACAATTACTGTCTATGGTAAACCATATGAACGTGGATTCGCACATGGTTATCTTTTACGCAATGAACTAAAAAGAATGTCTTCAACATTAGAATTTTTAGTGAAAGAAGATATGAATATATCATTGTCAAAATATTTACGCGTTTGTCATGATGTAATAAAGCCAGTTGTAAAAAAAGATTTTCCTGAATTTTACACAGAATTAAAAGGAATACGTGATGGAGCAAATAAAAAAGGTGTATCTATGTCAATTGACCTGTTAATTGGATGGAACTCATATTTAAGTATGTATTCATATTTCATTGAAGGTTCTATTATTAAATGTAGTGCATTTATCGCAACAGGAAAAGCGACCGAAAATGGTGATATGGTAATGGCTCACAACACTCATACTAATTTTGCAGATGGTCAATTGCATAATATAGTAATGAACGTAATACCTTCAACTGGTCATCCATTTGTAATGCAAACATCAGCTGGTTATATTGCTAGTGGTACAGATTGGTTTATTTGTTCAACTGGTATAATTGGCTGTGAAACCACAATTGCTGATATAAATTATAAACCCAAGTTTGGTGTCCCATATTTTTGTAGAATTAGACAAGCAATGCAATATGGACAAACATTAGATGATTATGAAAAAATAATGGATAGAAAAAATGCAGGGGATTATGCTTGCTCATGGTTATTTGGTGATATAAATACAAATGAGATTATGTTATATGAAATTGGGTTAAAAGAAAAGAGTGTTCAACGTACAAAAAATGGTGTTTATTATGGGATGAATAGTGCAATGAATGATAAATTGCGAAAAAATGAAACATTTGATGAAGACCACGATAATATTACAACAAGTCTTGGTGGACGAAATTATAGATTAAATGAATTATTAAATAAAGTCTATAAGGGAAAAATAAATATAGAAAATTCAAAAAAAATTATGGCTGACCATTATGATACATATTTACGCAGAAATGAAGAGAATGGAAGGGTTATTTGCAATCACAGTGAAAAGGATATCCGCAACTGTAGATATTTACCATATGATTTATTTGGATGTACTGATGGTAAAGTAGTAAATACCGAGATGGCAAAAAAAATGAGATTTGCAGGAAGGTTTGGCTCATCTTGCGGACGGCCATTTTCAATAAAAAAACATGTTAAAGACCATCCTGAAATGAAAAAATGGAAACCACATGTTAGAGATTTTGAATCTTACAATTGGATTAATATTAATAATAAATCAAAAAATTGATTGAGATTATATGTATATAAATATATATAAATATAGTTAATTATATAACAAAATGGAGCCTTTAATTTCAAATATATCAAATGATGAAGATGAATTTAAATTTACAATAAGTGGTTTAAATGTAAGTTTAGCTAATGCTATACGACGTACAATACTAAGTGATATACCAACATTAGCATTCTATACTGAAACATATAATGATAATCAATGTAATATTCAAGTGAATACTACTAGACTACATAATGAAATATTAAAACATCGTTTAAGTTGTATACCTATTCATATGAGAGAATTAGATATTTTACCTAATAATTACGTATTAGATTTAGATGTAGAGAATGATACAGATTCAATGCGTATTATTACGACAAAAGATTTTAAAATACGTAATAAAACAACTAATAACTATCTAACCGAAAATGAACAAAATAAAATATTTCCATCTAATATTCGTACAAATATGTATATTGATTTTGCAAGATTAAGACCTAGAATTGGAAATACTATTCCTGGAGAAAAACTTAAATTAACTGCAGAATTCTCTATTCGCACTGCGATGGACAATAGTATGTTTAATGTAGTATCCAAGTGTTCATATGGTAATACTATAGATATCATTAAGTCTAATGAGATTTGGGAAGAACATGAAAACAAAATAAAAGCTGATGGTTCAACTGCTGACGAATTGGAAATACAAAAACGAAACTTTTATTTATTAGATGCCCATCGTCATTTTCAAGAAAATAGTTTTGATTTTGTAATACAATCTGTTGGTGTATATGAGAATAACAAAATTGTAAAAATGGCAAATGAAATTTTACATACAAAATTCTTAGATTTAATTAATTCTATTGATTCTGGTCTTGTATTAGTTAAATTAAGTGAAACAACAATGGATTATTGTTTTGATATTGTATTGGAAAATGAAGATTATACAATGGGTAAGGTATTAGAATATATATTATATGAAAAATATTTTATTGAAAATAAAAAAATGTCATACTGTGGTTTTAAGAAATTTCATCCACATGACACAGATAGTATTATTCGTGTTGCATTTAAAGATGTTACCGATAAAGTAATGGTTGCCCAATATTTACGAGAAGCATGTGTTATTGCGAGCGATGTATTCTCGCGTATTTACAAAATGTTTTAATTTTGAATATTAAAAATATATAATCAATTTGTATATATTTTTTACTTGTATTTTATGCTTTTCTTTTTATAAGGAATTGGCTTTTTATGTTTACGTTGTTTGCGTGTTTTCTTTTTAGATGGTTTACCTCCTACTAAACCATTTAGATTATCCTTAGTTGTTGGGCTTTTTCTTAATGGTTGTGTATAATCACCTTCACATGTTTTCCAGGTTTCATTAATATCTGCAACTTCCTCATCATCTTCTTCATCTGAATTATATTTTATTTTTATTTTATTTTTTACATTTTTTACATTTTCCATTTTTTCTCTTAATCTATTTTTTAATTGTGTTTTTTGTGTTTTTAACAGGTTTCCTTCTTCTATTTCTTCACGCATTCTTTGATAACCTTGATTCGCTGGCATTAAAGACCACATAGTATTTGTAGGTGATGAACGCGGACGGTCTAGTATCTTTATAGTACTATTATGAGAATTCGTACATCTACCTCTATTTTTCTTTGTTAATGACGGCATTTCTATATATTAATATTATAAAAAAATATATTAAATATTATAATTAATATATTTAGATGATTTACACCTAAAATCGTATACACTACAAAATAATTATGCATACTATTAAATTAGAATAAAGATTATTTAAATAGTATAAATATATAAGAATATAATATACTATAGTAGAATGAGTAGTAAAGATGAAACCGAACCTGTAATTGAAAAAACTACAGACGTAGTTGCAGTTGATGAAAAAGGATGCTTTGATTCTCTTAAAGAAACTGTTGGTGACCAAGATTTCAAACAAAAAATGGGTATGTATATTTCATTTATAACTGAATTCTATCGTGCCCTAATGGGTTCTTTTTTAGTATCATTTGTTCCACAAAAATGCGGTGACCATATTTGCGGAATGAGTGATAATATTAGTACCGGTGATAACTTAAAGGACAGTGCATTTTCTTTTAATATCATTGTATTTATGTTATTTTTACATATGTATTTTGCAGAAATACGACGTGAAACAAAAATGATTGACTATTTACATATTAATCCCGAATTACCTAGAGATAATGATGCAGTTGGTGAAGCTTTGGTTAGATTACCCCAAGAGAAAAGAGAATGTATTTGGTTTTGGGATAAATATTATGCTAGAAGTGGACAACTTGCTATGGTCGGATATCTTGTTAATATGGTATTAAGTGGTTTGGTTATATTTGATAATTATTTGGATGATAAAACATTGACTGTATTTATTACAAATGGATTATTTATGGCATTAAAATTAAATGATACTCAAACCACTACATCTACTGATAAAAACATTTTCTTATCCGCATATTTAACAAGACGCATTCAATATAATGATGTTGACCCAGATAAGATGATTGACGCAGATAAGGTTGTTGAATTAGTTGATAATCAAGTATAAATCTTTATATTACACAAAAATATTATATTAAAAAATTGAATAAAAATATATTTATAATTTAATTATAAATATAGTCATGGAAAAGCGTATTAATAATAAACTAGAAACATATATTAGTAATTTAAAAACCAATATATGTAATAAAATTAACAGTTCTACAATTGAGGATAAAGAACAAGTAAATGAATTGTTGCAATTTGTATATGATTATGAAAGATTAACAATGGAAAAGGATGATTTTATTAAACGTAAACGTATCAAAAATGCGATACCAGTAACAAATAGATGTAATGCATTGCGTGCAAATAATGAACAGTGCACACGACGTAGAAAAGAAGGTTGTGAATTTTGTGGAACACATACCAAAGGTACACCACATGGTTTGATTCAAAATATTAACCAAAATAATGATAATACTAAGAAACATCAGGTATATGCAAAGGAAGTTCAAGGCATTGTTTATTATATTGATAATATTAAAAACGTATATAATACAGAAGACATTATGAATAATATTAGTGACCCACAAATTATTGCTACTTATGAAAAAAGGGGAGATGATATTATTATTCCAAAATTAGGGTTGGTATAAATTATTTATTAATTTTACGTGTTATATTTTCTTGTATGGTTTCCCCTCTATTTGTAGATATAAACTCAGTCATATCATTTGCTTTCTCTATATCTCCTTTATAATATTTAGATAAAATATCCATTAAATTCTTTTTTGTAATAGGTTTTTTTACAGTTTTTTGTGTATAACATAATTGTCCATCTTTAATATCTACACAATCTATTTCATTGTCTTTCATTATATTCATTAATGATGTTGATAATTCTTTTTTGTCGTTATTTCGCATAGTTTGTTCCTTTTTTAATGATCTAATTTCATTATCTAATTTTACCCATTCTCTTATTGTTTTTATTAATAATTCTTTAGTAGACATAAGTATTACTAAGATATATTTTTTATATTATACATATATATTAATAATATGTATTTTACAAATCCACGTAGTATTCAACAAAATAATAAGTTATATACTCAAAATACGAATAAAAGTAAACCAACTATGGGGATGCATATGAATATAGTTGTAAATGCGGCTAAATCTACTACAAATATACAACCGTCACCTCCATCAGCAAAGCATGTACCTGATATTACATGGGGGAAATCTTATTGGTTCTTTTTTCATACAATGGCTGAAAAAATAAAACCAGAATATTATTTACAATATAGAAACCATATGTTTGATATTGTTAAAGAAGTATGCCATAATTTACCATGTCCTGACTGTGCTCAACACGCAACTAGTTATATAAAAAACATAAATGTAAATTCATTAAAAACGAAAGAAGATTTTATTATGTGTTTATTTGAATTTCATAATTCAGTAAATAAACGTAAAAACGTTACAATATTTACAGTAAATGAATTATTACAAAAGTATTCTAAAGCTAATTTCAAAAATATCATTAATTATTTTATGTATTATTATAGAATGGAATACCGAAGTATACGTATGATTGCAGATACTATGCATAGACAACGTTCTGCAACAAAAATTTTAAATTGGTTGCAATCTAATTCTAATTTATTTAATTTATAAATAATATAAAAATAATTCTTGGATAATAGTTATATCTATGCCACTTATTATTGCAGAGTATATTTGGATTGGTGGAAATAATTATGATCTACGTTCCAAGTGTAGAACATTAATGTGGGATAAACAAACGCCTATTAGTATTAATGATATCCCTCAATGGGATTATGATGGTTCTAGTACTAATCAGGCTAATGGTGACAATTCAGAAGTTTTATTAATTCCGGTTTCTTTATATAATGACCCATTTCGTGGTAGCGGTAATTATTTAGTCATGTGTGAAACTTTTAATGATACTAAAACCCCTGCAAAAAATAATAACAGGGCTAATTCACGATTAATATTCAATAACGATATTGTACAAAAAGAAATGCCTTTGTTTGGATTGGAACAAGAATATACTTTATTTCAAAAAGATAAAAAAACACCTCTTGGTTGGCCTGAAGATGGAGTTCCTGAAGAACAAGGACCCTATTATTGTGGGGTTGGCTATGATAATGCTGTCGGTAGACAAATTGCGAATGAACATTATAGATTTTGCTTGGATGCTGGATTAATTGTTTCCGGAATTAATGCTGAGGTAATGAAAGGACAATGGGAATATCAAATAGGACCTTGTCATTTAATGGATATTGGTGATCAAATGTGGATTTCTAGATATATTATGTATAGAATCAGTGAATTATATGAAATACATGTTTCGTTTGACCCAAAACCCATTGAAGGTGATTGGAATGGTGCCGGATGTCATGTTAATTACAGTACATTATCTATGAGAAGCGGGGTTGAAAATAGTATAGAAAAAACTGTATTTGGATTATCTACGAGTCATAACGATTTAATTAAAATTTATGGCGAAGGTAATGAACGACGCCTCACTGGTAAACATGAAACATCCAAATTAGAAGAATTCTCTTATGGTGTTGCCAACCGAAAATGTTCTATTCGCATTCCTATCAATACTATGGTTAAGAAGTCAGGATATATTGAAGATAGAAGACCTGCTAGTAATATTGACCCATATTTAGTTACAGCTTCTGTTGTTGATGTAACCCTTCTTAAGAATTATGAAGAAGAACCTGATTATGAAAATTCTATTGCGGAAATCAATAAAAATATTTTTCAAAATGAAAACATTAAATTAGAAAAAATAGAAGAATAATTATTTAACTTACATACTCATTTGTATTAATCTAAATCGGTTGTTTTACACATTTGAACATTTAAAAAGCCTATTTTTATCTTTGTATTATATATAAATGAAATCAAGTTTATATAAAAGACAAATTATTATGTTTATTGTAATGGTCATTATTGGTATTCTATTCAATCCTATGAACATATTAGCATATAGATTTTCAGACTTGTATATATCACAAACACTATTTTATGGTGGTTTATTAATGGCTTCAAATATGATGTGGGGACATGAAATTGTTCATTATTTATCAATGGGGCATTTTAATATGTTAGTTTTCTCTGTTGGAATTATTTTATCTATTGGTGTATCAATACTATTATTACGACAACAATTATTAGTTGATGATAAACAATGGTTAAGAAGAATGATTAGTCATCATTCTACCGCATTAACAACCTCTCATAAAATATATAATAAAACAAGTAATCCCAAATTAAAAAAATTAGCGAAAGAAATCATTGATACGCAAGAAAAGGAAATACAATTAATGAAATCTATGTTATAAATAATTGGTGTCTTTATGATTGCGTATATTAATATTTGCATGAATTAATGTCTCAATATGTTGTTAATTATACTTATCTAAATATAATTAGCAGTTATTTTACCACTTTCTATTGCACCTTCCATTGACAAGATATTTATACTTGTTTTTTATCAGCAGCTATCAGGTATATCTTTTTAATTTACTAGTTCTTTACCATTTTTGAATACTTTGCATTTGTATTGGGTTTCACTCACTCTTTCACATTTTTCATTGTTTTTATATTTACCAAAATACAACAGTTCTGGTGTTTTTGTTGAAGACATTATTACTAACCATGCCCAACCTAACAAACCACCTACCAAATATGCAATTCCACTTGTTATCCAATTATAACAATAAGGTAATTCTTTATATTCTGGATTAAAGAATTTATTCACTATATTTCCAATATTGGTATTATTATACCAATCAGCTAATATTAATATACTAAAAAACACTACAGTTGGCCAATTATATTTTACTAAATTTGTCCCTTCGTCGCTGCCTACATATATCATGTTAGATAGTAAGTATATAAAAGTAAAAATAATGATTGATGAACCTACCGGTATTTGAGATAATTCACTACTACCAAATGACACTATCTTACAAATTGGGTCTTGAATATCTACAACAGGTAAAAATGGTTTTATTAGAGAACTTATGATAATAATAACACCAATTGTAAATATTAATCCCATTAAGTAGACAATACCTTTTAGATCATTATTAAATATGGAACCAATTGTGAAAAAACAGACCAATATAAAAGGACATAGTCTCATAAATAAATATGTAAATGTGCTAATATTAATATCCATATTATTGATTATATATTTATAATAGATTATAACTATATAAATTATTTTTTTTGTTTAGTATTACATTTGAAATATTTTCTTTTTGGAATAGTACATATATTATCATCAGCAGTGAAATATTGTAAATCCTTGTTATTAAATTTGTTAATTAAATATCCCCACAATAAACCCATTAATCCAGATATTAACATACCTATCATAATATTCATTCCACTAAAACAATTGTTTCTGGTTAACCATATCATATCTGTCAATATTAATATACCTAAAAATACCAATAACAGTAGATTTGGTATTATGGAATTATTAATAGCCATTGTATATAATAAATAAAGTGTTGTAAAACAATACACTGATATACTTAATGGCACATTGGATATGTTAGCTATATGATTTATTGTTACAATATTACATAATTCACTCTGGTTAGAGAACATATTATCCTTTTTTGTTATACCATTCCCTATAAATATAGTGACTATTAAACTGATAAATAATCCTATCAAATATATTATTCCTTTAAAATCCATGTTAAGTAAAGAAAATAACAAAAAATAACAAACGATTAGAAATGGTGCAAAAAAATATAATAAACTTCTAATATTATTTATATCTAATTTCATTTATTCTAAATTTTATATTATATGGTGATATTATCCTGACACAAAAACATAATTAAATACATCCGTTATTTTAGATATGGGAATAAATTTTATATTGGAATTCTGTAATTCGTGTTTTTCTTGCCATTTGATAAAATCACGATTGTTCTCTTCAGGATATAAAAATGTTTTTATACCAGCACGAATACCACTATTTATCTTTATTGATAATCCTCCTATAGCTGTTACCTCACCACTTAAACTAATTTCACCAGTTATTGCTACATCATTACCTATTAATTTTTTGTTTAACAAACTATATATGGCAGTTGTTATTGCAGTTCCAGCAGAAGGACCATCTTTTGATATACTACCTTCGGGACAATGTATATGTAGACCTTGACATTTGGTTTTGGTAAAATACTTTAACCATTGTTCTTTTATATTATCATCGGTTAAACTCCATGCCAATGTTTTTGCTACATTCATACTTTCTTTCATTACATCACCTTGTAATCCAGTTAATTGTAAATCTAAAAATACGGATGATGGGAAAAAAGATGTTTGAATTGGAATGATTCCACCTAATCCTAGACTATTTGCCCATAAACCATTGATGATTCCTACTCTGGGTTCTCCATATATCTTTTTTTCAGTTATTTTTTGGTATTTTATTAGATAATTATTTTCTAGGTTCTCTAATGTCACTTTAATCGGTATACTATTTTCTATTTCTTCATTATTCTTCAATAATTCTAAATTTATTTCACCATATAAATCAAACATTATTTCTTTTAACTTTCTTACACCCGGTTCACTTGTATACCTAGTAATTATATGTTCTATTATACTATCATCTATGTCAACTACATTATCAAATCCCATTTTTGTGTTAATTTCAGGTATAATATACTTATGTATGATTACCATTTTATCTTCTAATGACAGGTTCTCAAACTTAATTCTATGAATGCGATCTAATAGAATTTTATCTATTAAGTCTGCATCATTATATGAAAATATAAACAGGGCTTTTGATATATCTATATCAATACCCGTAAAATATTTATCTTGAAATGAATCATTCTGTGTTGGGTCAATTAAATGGGTTAATATACCAATTATTTCTTTCCCGTTCTCTGTATTACTCACTTTATCTAACTCATCTATGTATATTATTGGATTCATACACTTTGTTTCCATTAATATGTCTACTATTTTACCCCATGTTGAATTTACATAAGTATATCCATGCCCTTCTAACGATGAACCATTACTTGAACCACCAACTGCTATAAATATAAAAGGACGAGTTGTTCCATCATGATTACATAAACAGTTTGTTAATCCTTTCTTTGCTAGACGTGTTTTTCCTATACCTGGAGAACCTTCAAAACCAAAACAATAACCGGATTGTTCTCCGTTAATCCATTGACCTATTATCTTCATTATCTGTTTTTTTGCATGACTATGACTATAGATTGAGTTCTCCAATGCATCTTCTATCTTTGTTGTCTCATTGTGGAATTCTATTATGTTTGTTTCTACATTTATTATATTTTTTGCATTTGTTATGTAATCTTGACAATGACTTAATGCTGTTATTGCTGTACATATTTCATACAACAATGAATAATCTATCGTTTCTAATCCATTTATATAATTTGTAATTTCCAAAATCTTATTGGTTTTATTCTCTTTCAATAAATACTTCTTTATATTTTTATCATTGAACAACAAATTTATTAACACATTGAGAACCCGTAATGGCATCTTATAAATACGTTCTAATAATAACGTTATTATACGTTTATTTAACAAAATCTTGTAATTTTTATTCATAGACCTTATTTCCAATAATGTGTATTTTCTCTTATCTGCGTCATTTATATCAAAATTTTTGGTAATAAAATTCTTGATTTTTTTAAAGTCCGCATTTATTGATTTTATAGTAGCTAATATTGGTTCTTCTCTGTATTTTCCAAATGGTATTCGCACTAATCCTTCCAAATATTGTTTTATTTTTGCACCAAATTCATCTGGTCTACCCTTTAATTCTTTTAATTTTATCATTGCCTTTTCTTTTACTGCATCCGGTGCTTTTAATATACAAATCTGTTGTTCTAATGATATTTTATTAGATTCATACTTATTTATCGTTTCGTTTGTATAATTTATATTATATTTTACTATATCCTTCATTTTATTACGAATCTTCCACGGAAAACTATTATAGATAATATCTTGATGGCATATACTATATCCGGTTGTACTATTCAATAAATCATATAACAAATAACAGATATATTCGGTTTCTTGATTATTATAAAATAATAAGTTTAATAACATACACCGCTGTGTATACATATCCATTTCTAAAAATTGGGTTGTTACGATTTCTATATTTGTTTGTTCTACTTTTGCTATATCCACATTTACTACATTTAATCTGGTTATTATGTCATTGTTTCCATAAACCATAATATCTTTTAAGGTTAAATTTGTTATTATGTTTGTTAATATTTCTTGTTCATCATCATCATATGTTTTTATAGCTTGATTCAATGATTCTATTCTATGATTTATGTATGAATTATTTATACATTCTATATGAATGTCATCTAATACACCTGTTACAATTAATGTCTTTCTTGTCTTTATATTTTGGATTACAATACGAATACTATTCGTTTTTTCTAATAATATTTTTGTATCATTATCTATGTCAAAACATTCATATGATTGGACAGTAAACATTTCTATGATTGATTCTGTGTTTTTATCACAACAAATTATTTCTGGTTTATTGTTCTCAAATGTATAATCACTCTTCCAATGAATTAATTTATATCCAATTGGATGGAAAAAACTTGTTATTAAATTATATTTTTCTTTTATAATTGGGTCGATTGGCATATCGTTTTTGAAATCTGTGCCAAAACTAATAAATAATAAATCTACAAAATTCTTTGTACCAAAACCACAGATTATCATTGATAATTTATCTATTATCTCTTGTAACCCGTTTATTAAATATTCGGTTGTTACTGCTTCATTATTTATTGTTTCTTCATATAATTCTTTATTTTTTACAAATAAATCTGTTAATATTGTTATTGATAGTTTTGAATCATTTTCACTAAATAATTCATACATTTTATAATGTTTTATTGATAATATTGTGTTTTGAATTATTTCATTAATATATTTTATCTTTTTTGTTATAAAAATTATTATACTTGTATTTGCGGTTTTGTCATTTATGTCATATTTTAATATATTATGACTATTCACCTTTTTTAATCTAATTGTATTCATCATTATATATAGTTATACTTATTTCTTGATATAATAACGGTCTAAAATAACATTCATAAATGATATAAACATTTTTTCATTATTATATTAACTTATCATGGGAATTCCTAGTTATTTTTCGCATATTATTAGAAACTATTCTAATATTATACGTAACTTCCGTTATTTCTCATGTACACCATTTCATTCACTTTACATGGACTGTAATTCGGTCATCTATGATGCTGTACATTCTACTGAATATAATAATCAAAATTGCGATGTTTATGAATCATTAGTCATTGATATTGTTATACAAAATATTGAAAATTATATTCATATTATTAAACCTACACATACTATTTTCATCGCATTTGACGGGGTTGCACCTTTTGCAAAAATGGTTCAACAACGAACTAGACGATGTAAAAATTCGTTTATTAACAATCATTATATCAAAAATAATGACATGAAATGGGATACTTCTGCAATTACACCTGGAACTCAATTTATGAATACTTTATCCAAGCGGATACAATACAAGTTTAAACACGCTGAACAAAATTATAATGTATCTAATATTGTTGTCTCTTGTTCAAATGAACCTGGTGAAGGGGAACATAAATTATTTGATTACTTACGCAAAAACCCTTGTTTAAATGAAACTATTGCATTATATGGGTTGGACTCTGACTTAATTATGTTATCTATTTTTCATTTGCAATATTGTAAAAATGTATATATTTTTAGAGAAGCACCTGAGTTTTTAAAACATTATTTTCCTATCACACCGGATAATGATAAAAATATGCCTTATTTTTTAGATATGAAAGTATTAACTAACAGTATATTGACAGAAATGAAATGCAAAGCTAATGATTATCACCGCATTTATGATTACATTTTTTTATGTTTCTTTTTAGGTAATGACTTTTTACCACATTTTCCATCCATGAATATACGTACTCATGGTATACAAATTATTTTAGATATTTATAAAAATCATATTGGCAACCGTAATGATAAATTTATTATTGATAAACATTTTAATATTCAATGGAATTCTGTTAATAAAATTATTAATGAACTCGCTAAAAAAGAACACGAATTAATAACAATTGAATATGATACACGTAAAAAAATAGGAAAAAGGAAATTTCCTACTAACACAGATAAGGAAATTGATGAGTATTTTCAAAATGTACCTATCATTTTTCGTCCTGATGAATTATATATTTCACCAAATGAACCAGAATGGGAAAATAGATATTATAAAACATTAATTGGGGGGGATGTTAATGAAACCAATATTAAAAATATATGTACGAATTATCTAGAAGGATTAGAATGGGTATTTAAATATTATTCTAGTGGGTGTCCTCATTGGAAATGGAAATATTGCTTCCATTATCCACCTTTATTAAAAGATTTGTGTAAATATGTACCACATTTTGATACTACATTTATTCACAGTAAAACTACTAATTCTAATAAACCATTTACTCCATTCACTGATTCAGTTCAACTTTCTTATGTATTACCATTCAATAATTTGGATTTATTGCCCAATAAAATTAATCACTTTTTAACTTCTAATTATCAACATCTTTATGCTGATAGAATACAATTTCAATGGGCTTTTTGCAGATACTTTTGGGAATCACATCCTTTACTTCCCGAAATATCTTTAGAGTTGTTAGAACAATGGGATATACAATTTAGAATGCATTTTGATAATATCAAAGCATAATTATATAAAAAAATCACAATTATAATAACTAATATGATTTTTAATAAACAAAACTGTGATAATTGTGTTTATCTATTTATCAATGATGGAATCAATGGGGTAAATAAAGTTTATGAATTATTAAGTTCATTTATTAAAAAATATGAAATTAACAATAATTTGAGTGAATATCGCACTGATACAAAAATGCTTTTTACAGTCTTTCAAAATACGTTTGGTAGCGAATTAACTAAAAATGAAATTATAGCTTCTATGGATAACAGTGACATGGATGACAAACAAGAATATGAAAACGATTTAACTGTTGTAGGAAATATACAATATGTATTAGACCATATTGATACTGTTGATTTGTATAATCCAGATAAAGATTTTAATTTAAGTTGTGCATATACATTTTCATATTTTAATAAAAAAAAAATGAGTTAAATCAATTAATTTATACCATGACTGCTGTTACTCAATTAGTATCTTCATGTAGAACCAGTATAGAATTCATTAATGCTAATATGACAGAAATTAACACTACTGTTACTGATACTGTTACTGATACTGATGAATAAAATAAAAAATTGATATTTTTATAACAGATTTTTTGTTAATTATTATTATGAATTCTTATTATAACGTTCTTAACTTGAAACAATATATTAATAATGAATCATTAAAAATTATTTCTAACTTTTGTATTAGTAATTTTGGTATATATATGTTATGGATTGGTATACATTATATTGCTGCACATTTATATGTATATTGGTGTGTTCCTGCTACACTTGTCGGCATTATTATGTCGCCATTTCTTGTTCCAGCACCACATTGTTATGGGTTACGATGGGCAGTTTATCACGGTGGTAACAGCATAAATGCTATGTGGACCATTATTAGTGTATGGCTACTTTCACATTTATTGCCATTAAAAACAGAATAAATATTTTAGATAAAAAGAATTAATTTAAATGTATATAATGATTTTTTACATTTATAACATTGATTGTAAAAAGTAAATAACGCATAGTAGTGTAATGTTGAGTAGTATGCGTGTGTTGGATATGTTGGATTTGAAGGGTTAGTGTGTAGGGTTATATATCGTTGTAGTCGTCGCTGATGGGTAGTGTTAGTGTAAGGTGGTT
>Ga0255773_10003089_pt1 | contig 15086 bp, 11 predicted proteins | sample 011ome_17_FD_179971 | JGI IMG/M metagenome (GOLD analysis project Ga0255773, IMG submission 179971) | Coastal salt marsh microbial communities from the Groves Creek Marsh, Skidaway Island, Georgia - 011502XT metaG (version 2) | ecosystem: Environmental > Aquatic > Marine > Intertidal zone >...
CTGCACCCTTTTCCCCAAAGCTAGCCGGATCTTTGAGGCCACCGGTGGCAAGAAGAGAAGGATCAATCGAGGCGATCGATCGAATGCCGTGAGTGGCACAGAAATCGGTGAGTAAATCAACATTCTCAAGTAAGCCCAAAGAATTCACTTGAGGGAAAACAAAGCCGGAGAAATCTTCAGTGGAGGAAGTAATCTTTTCTAGTTCGGAGTAGTCGAGTAAACCTGTGTCAGGATTGATGTTTAAGAAAGTGAACTCGATACCCGTTTCTTTGGTGAGGGTTTGGAGAACTTGGAGGTCATTGGCAAAAAGGGTATTAGCCAACAGAACTTTTTTTGGCCTTTTATTGGTCCGGATGGCACAGGTGATTGCTTCGTACATGGCAAAAGACCGATCGTAAAGGGAAGTATTAATCGCTTCAAAACCAGTAAGGGCGGATAGTGCACATTGATAGATCCAGTGAGTGACCAATGTCCCTTGACTGCGCTCTGGTTGGTAGGGAGTGTAAGAAGTGCTGAGGGGTCTGAGCTTGGAAACAAACTGTACAATAGGGTCAACCTGCCAAACCGGAAGCATGTCGCCAATGAAGGAGGGTTTAAGATGCGTTTTGGAGGCCATTTTTGCGACCTGTTTGCAGGTCTCAGGGTAGGAAAGTTCCTCCGGAACATTAAGCTCCGCACCAAATCTCTGAGTGGGAAGTATATGAGAGTAAACCGAGTCGATGTCAGCTAAATCAGTCCGACCGAGCATCCGAGTGAGGTCATCCTCCGAAGCTGATATGTAATAGCTCTTCAGTTCTCGAGGGAATTCACTCGGATCGAAGGGTAGGTTGATTGAATTGTGAGATGTTGCATTTCCAGTTTCCACCATAGTGATTCTATCTTATGGCATGATGGAAAACAAAAAAAACATTAAACATTAACGTTTATAATTTTCCTCCCCCGTTAGGAACATTTTGAGGCTTGATCAAAGCCATATTTTGGAGTTGTTAAAGTTTACGACCTCTTTGCCAGGTATTTTCTTCTACAATTTTACCGTTGGTGTCATAGAAAATTTCTTTTCCGTGCATGACGCCATTATAAAGATTTAATTCACCGACCAAATCACCGCTTTCATTTACGATGACCATCTTGCCTGAAAAGGGGAGATCTGATTTTCTTTCTTTAATCGTATCTAGGCCATTAATGAGTTCAGTGATAAAATTGAGTTCAACATCATCCGCTGTCCCCCTCCATGTATTTTTATTTTCAGCGGATAATTTTTTTTGAGGTTTGGGGGTTGATTTTTTCCCCTCAGGTTTAGGTGGGGTTACTTCCTGTAAAAGTTCTTGTGATTGTTTTGACAGAGGTTCTGGGTTGGGGGGGGCGGTTTTAATTTCAGGAGCCTGAGGTTTTTCAAAATCAGCGATCACAGGGTTTGATCTAACCTGGCTTGGGGAAACCGATTTTTTTTCTGAGAATTTTACAGCTTCTGGCTTGGGTGCTTCCTGCTTGGCCGGTGTCAACCCATGGATCTCAACTGCAGGCAGTTCAGGGGCCTTAATTTCAGGTTTCGGAGATGCGTTAGGAGGAAAGGAATTAGAGGATACTAGTTGGCCTTCAATCCAGGTGCCTGTTACGGTTTTTCCGTCAGCAAAGAGTAATTTCCCTTTCCCATGTTGCCTGTCGTGAAGCCATTCTCCTTCATAGCGAATACCATCCGCAGCCGTGAAAATTCCATTTCCATGCCTTTTCCCGTTGAAAAAAGAACCCTCGTAAACAGAACCATCAGCCCAGCGATAAGTGCCATGACCAGTTCTATGATCTTGTACATAGCTTCCTTCATATGTTTCGCCATTTGCCCAGAGAAATCTGCCTTGGCCATGCCTTTTGTCATTTTCATAGAGTCCGTTGTAATAAGAACCATCGCTCCAGCGAAAAAAGCCTTTTCCATGTTTCTGTTTTTTTTTATTGAGCTCACCCTCATACGAACCATCGGAAAAATCAATCGTTTCTATTTTCGAAGAATTACAACTAAAGAGGAATAGGAAAACAAAAAAGGAAATAAATCTGGATACACTTGGCATAATGTTTATTCAAAATTACAATCGGATTCCAAGCAAGCGCGGAAATTGAGGATTTGATTTTGCATGAGATCTAAAAATGTTGCTTCTTTCGAGGTAGTTTGGCAAGAATTTGAAGTTTGGAGAGGTGGCAGAGTGGTCGAATGTGCCCGACTCGAAATCGGGTGTGCCGAAAGGTACCGGGGGTTCGAATCCCTCCCTCTCCGCCACAATATTAAGTAGCGGTTTTGGTTTGATAGAAAGTGTTAATTTTATCGGCAACATCGCGGAAAGATATGTCGGCCGAATAAACAGCCTTGAATTCTTCAAAAGCTTTATCTTTGTTTTCCATGGATTCATAGCAGCATCCAAGTTCATAGGTGGCTTCTTTTTTGCGGTCGTCCATAACCTGAATTTCACTTTTTAATATCGAGAATTGTTCGATAGCCATATCATGAAATCCTTTTTTGCTGTACGATCTTCCGAGATATAAAATCGCATCGAGTCGCACCTTGGCATTTCTTTGAGCAAGCTGAAAATGCTGCAGGCAGTCGTCGAACTTCCCTTCTTCGAAAAGAATAAGCCCAAGCTCATATCGATATCCATAGTCATTTGGGTACCTTTGGACCAAAGACTCAAGTTGGTTAAAATGGTATTGTTTTTTGGTAAGATTTGCTGTTTCAAGTGATTTGGCCCATTCTTGGTTTTGGGGGTCTTGGGAACAGGCCTTTTCCCATTGTTCAATAGATTGATCGTAGTATTCCAAGGTTAGGGAACGCTCTTTTTCCTCAAGGGATACATCACCTTTACCTGCCTCCTGCGTCCGAGCTTGTTGAATCCATGCTATGGCATTTTCTAAGTCACCGTATCGATGGTAATAGTCGCTTAACTGCTTGTAGTGATTGATGTTATTGGGCTCGAGTTGAACTTTATCATAAGCCTGTCTTATCAGGCCTTCCAATCCTTTTGAGTCGGTCATGGTCTTCGAGGCCTGCTCAAGGGCTTGTGCCTCCGATTCGTCTTTCAATTGAGTACGGAAATCTTCAGACTCTTCCCATTTGCCTCGGTGCATGGCAGCGGCAACGGAAGCCCTTTTCATGATATCTTCAGCATCTCCGTCTCGAGGATTGATGCTAACAATTAAATTGCCTGTCTCTACAGCTTCTTCAGTTTGGCCAGTTTCGATATAGATATTGGCGAGGCTTTTAAGATTCGCTAAGTCTTTCGGTTGAATTTTTTTGATCGTTTCGTAGGCAAATGCAGCTGTTTTAAGTAGGCCAAGGGCGATAGCTGCAGCGGCTAGCATTTGGTGAGCGACTACATTGCTGGGTGACTTTGCGAGGAGACTTTCAGCTTTTTCCAAAGATACTTTTGGGTCTTCACCTGATTTGCTTCGGAACAGGAAGGGGGCAATGGTTACTTTACCAAATATACTTGTAAGCCCTTTGCCTGCATTAGATTGCTGTTTAAATTGCAGGCTTCTTAATTTTTTTCGTAGTTCGAGGCAACCGGGGCACTGCTTAAGAATGGAGGAATAAATCTCGGTGGTGTAGGCAATATCCCTGAAAGCAGCTTTATCAGCAGCTTCAACTTGCTTGATCAGCCTAGGATCAAGTTGGGCAATTTCGATTTCTTGAATCATGAGGGGTGCGATGAAGAAGTCTTCTATCGATCAATATCTATCTGTAGAGAAATACAAAAATTACAATGTTTTTTCAATCGTGCACTGTATCTTGGAAAATATACTGTTCACCAAGTTTTCATTTTTCGCTTCCACTAACAACCTGATCTTCGGCTCGGTTCCCGAGTACCTAAGCAAAACCCGTCCATTTTCTCCAAGGTCTTTTTTGGATTGTTGCAAAGATGACTGAATTTCAGGGCAATCTTCGAGGGGTATTTTCTGGGAAACATGAAAGGCAGAGGACTTGGATGGCCAAAGCTTTATCCATTCTGTCATCTCAGTAAGAGTCTTTTTTGATTCGGTTAAGGCATGGGCGATGGACAGAGCTGTGTACAAGCCATCCCCGGTAGGTAGGTAGTCATGGGCCACAATATGCCCCGAAGATTCCCCCCCCCAATTACAGTTTAATTTTTCCATGAGAGCGGAAACATTGCGGTCCCCAACATCTGATCGGTGAAGCTTGATGCCCGATGTAGCGAGAGAATGGCCTAAGCCTGAATTACTATGTACCGTGGATACAAACCCGTTGGCTTTTAAACGATTTTGATCCTGAGCATACCTGGCTAATAATCCAAGGATTTGATCCCCATCAATAAGTTTTCCGGAGGGAGCAACAAAAACGGCCCGATCCCCGTCGCCATCATGAGCTACACCTAGAAAGGCATTGGATTCAGACATTTTCCCGATCAAAGCGTCCGGGTGTTCCGAGCCTGCTTGCTGATTGATGATTCCATCTCCCTGATGAAGGCATGATACTTCAGCTCCAAAACGGGTAAACACTTCAGGTGAAGTCGAGCAGGTGGCACCGTTGGCCGTATCAAGAATGATATGCTTACCTTCCAGGAAATTAGCCGGAAAAAAATTACAAATGTTTTGCATGTAATTTTGGCGAACTTCGACACTTTCTCCTTCGGCATAATTTTCGCCCGAAGACTCATTGGCTAAGAGTAGGTTTTCAACTTCCTTTTCTTCATCCACTAATAATTTTGCTCCCTTAGCTGAAAATAATTTGAGCCCATTGTCGGATGCGGGGTTATGAGAGGCGGTGACCATGACGCCCATTTTTGCCTTTATAAAGGTTGTGCCATGGGCGAGGGCGGGTGTGGGGAGAATCCCTGCATCTAAAGGCTGGAACCCCTCCTTTTTAATGCCGGCTGAGCATGCCTTTTGTAAGCTTTCCCCCGAGCTTCGGGGGTCTCTCCCCAAGAGTACTGTGCCATCTAAGATGTCATGATTCCTAAGGTGTTTCCCAATGGCAACACCTAATCTGTAAGCCATGCGGTCATTTATTTCTTCGCTTCCATAATGTCCGCGAATACCGTCGGTACCAAAGAGTGATTTATTCATGATTTTGGGAAAAATGAAGAGGCTTTTTCAATCCATTTCTTCACCTTGCCATCAACCAGTAAGGATTCTGTGAGTTCAACTCCTTCACCCAAAGACTTTACTTTACCGCATAGCATAAAGGCCGTTGATGCATTAATCAGGATGGTTGAAAGTAAGCCAGAAGGGCAGGTTCGGTCTAGGATACTTTCCATAATTTTCAGGTTTTGGGTAAGATCTCCTCCCTCGAGATGATGAAGGGGTGATTCACTTTGACCCCATTTTTCAGGTTTCCAAGATTCGATGTCATCGGTCGCGATATGTCCAAAGCCGGTAACGAAATTTTGCCCACATGCAGTAAGTTCATCGACACCACTGATTTCATCTTTTTCAATTGCACAGTGCGCAATCAAGGCAGACTTGAGCCCGTTGTTTTGGAGGGCGTTCCTCATTCGATCCAAATAGTCCGGGTTGTAGGTGCCAACTAATTGGTAGGCAGGTCTTGCCGGGTTGATCATGGGACCCATTACATTGAAAAAAGTAAGGATGCCTTGTTCGGCTAATTTTTTACGAATAGGGGCAACATGTTTAAAAGATGGGTGGTATTGAGGTGCAAAAAGAAAACCAAAACTTAAGGCTTTTAATCCCTCTTCTAGGTCGTGCTTGCAAGGAGTGAGGGGAATGCCGATGGCTTCGATTAAATCTGCACTTCCACATTTTGAGCTAATGGAACGGTTGCCGTGTTTAATCACAGTTACCCCTTCCGATGCCATAAGAAAGGAAACGAAAGTAGATACATTAAAACTCCCTGCCTTATCGCCACCTGTGCCGCAAAGGTCGATGGCATGCGGAGCAAAGTTTTCCAAACCGGGGTCAATTGATCGGTCACGGAAGCCTTGAACATAATAAGAAAATTCAGATGCCGTAACCTCTTTTTCGCTCATTGCTTTGAGGAATGACAACTTTTCGGCTTCGATAATTCCCGGGCTGATCAGGGCTTCAATGGATTGTGACACTTGCTCGTGGCAGAGTTCCTTATTTTCGGTAACATGGGAAGTGAGCTCCGGCAGAAGGGTTGAGTTCATGGAATTGTAAAAGTTGTGTGCTTGGTGAAATTTTATTTGTTGCACTTTTTGTGCTTATTACCTTGTAGAACATCATCGTGATCGTTCGACAATCCTTTTTCATTTTTCTTTTACATCCTCTTTTTTGGGTCATGAGCTCTCTGGGGCAGGGGAGTAGTATAGGTTTACATCATGACCTAAATCAGACACAGCCCGAAGGTATGAGTTACCGGGATGCAACCCTTTACGGTTTGGTTGAGGGTGTGACGGAATTTTTACCGATTTCTTCTACAGGGCACTTAATTCTCGTCTCCGAAGTTTTAGCTGATAAATCAAAAACGAAGGGTCAGGAGGAGGCTGTTAACGCATATCTTATTGTTATTCAAGCGGGTGCCATTCTCGCAGTTGCCTTGCTTTATCGAAAAGAAATTTGGTCGATTGGCCTAGGGATTTTAGGTTTAGATCCGCGCGGGAAACGGTTGGGACTCAATTTATTTTTTGCTTTTTTGCCTGCCGCAATGATTGGCCCTTTTTTAGACGATATTATAGAGAGTGCCCTGTTTGGATTATTACCCATAGCGATCGCTCTATTTGCGGGTGGTTTACTGATGTTGTGGGCTGAAAATCGAAAAAAACGACAAAGTACAGAGTTATCATCTTCCAATGAAAAAACCTTGGATGACTTGTCTTTTCTTAATGCCTTATTCATTGGTGCTATGCAGTGCGTTGCCATGTGGCCCGGTACGAGCCGTTCAATGATGACCATTGTAGGTGGGTACTTGGTTGGACTTGAAAGGGCAAAGGCCGCTGAATTTAGCTTTTTGCTTGGCTTAATTACCCTCACGGCGGCGGCCGGGTACAAGGGCTTGACAAAATGGGAAGTCATGAGGGATAACCTTGAACTTGGCCCTGTTTTATGGGGTTGCCTTGTAGCAGGTATGTCAGCAGCCCTTTCAGTTTACTGGTTGGTGGGTTATTTGACCCGCAGAGGATTGGGTTTGTTTGTATGGTACCGAGTTATTCTATCGTTTATTGTTTTATACTTTTATTTTGCATGAGATTCTTTAATTAACTTGTCTTGACCATTTGAAAAACAAATGCTTTAATCCACCTTCGCTATGGGACAGCCAAAAAGAAAAAACTCCAAGCAACGCAGTCGTAAAAGACGCGGAGCTAATCGGTTCAAAGCACCTCTTTTATCCAAGGAGGTTGACGGGTCTATGTCTCGTCCGCACCGTGTGAATCCCGAAACTGGGCAGTATCGCGGAAGACAAGTACTTGACGTAGAGGTTTAAGTTGTATTGGAGGCTTCGGGCATGATTGAGACCGAGGCACGGATAACCCTTGCGATTGATGCGATGGGTGGAGACCAAGGCCCAAAAGAAGTATTAGCCGGGGTTTCAAAGGCTGTTGGGATATCGCCAAGAAATACAAATTTCATGCTCTTTGGGCAGGAGGATGTTTTGGGTGGGATTATTGATAAAGACCCGATTCTTTCCTCGGACCAGGTGAGCGTGAGGCATGCTCCTGAAGTCGTGGGTATGGATGAAAAACCGATTGCTGGAATTAAAGGAAAGAAGAATTCCTCTATGTCACTGGCCCTTAATGCTCTCAAAGAAGGAGAAGCTGATGCCCTTTTGAGCTGCGGTAACACCGGATGTTTAATGGCGGGAAGTGCGATACGTTTGAGAACATTGGAAGGTGTTGAGAGACCAGCCCTATGTACTATTTGGCCAGGTCGTGAAAGATATTTTACCTTGTTGGATGCAGGGGCTAATCCTCATGCTAAGCCCTATCACATTGTTCAAAATGCCGTACTTGGATCCAATTATGCCCGGGTCGCTCTTGGCTTGGTGCGACCCAAGGTGGGTCTTCTCACTATAGGTACTGAAGAAGGGAAGGGGAATGAACTAATTCATGAGACCCATGCTATGCTCAAAGATATTGACGGTAGCATTATAAACTATGCGGGTCTTATCGAAGGATTTCAAATTTTTGAGAATGTTGTCGATGTTGTGGTCTGTGACGGTTTTGTGGGGAATATAGTCCTGAAGGCTTGTGAATCATTGAGTAAGTTAATTAGTAGCTTTCTTGACGAGGAGTTAAGAAGAAATGCACTTCGTAAAACCGGAGCTCTTTTATCCAAGGGAGCCTTTAGGAGTCTCAAACAGAGGATAAACCCAGAGCAATTTGGTGGTGCTCCCTTGCTTGGGCTTACTAAGAATGTAATTAAAGCTCATGGTTCTTCCAATCAGAACCACATTTGTGGGGCGATAAAAATTGGACTCGATCTTGTACAGCATGATATGCTGACTCAAGTTTTAGAGGATATCCGAGAAAGCAATGAAATTATTCGCCCACAGAATCCAATCAAAAATAGACCGAACACGGCTTGAATGAATACAGGTGAAAATAGTGTCATTTTAGGTGTTGGTTCTTTTGTTCCTCCCAACGCGGTAGGTAATCAGGAACTTAGTAAGAAGGTTGATACCTCCGATGAATGGATCCAAACAAGAACTGGGATCAAACAAAGACATTTTGCCGAAGAAGGAGATGCGACCAGCGATTTAGCTTTTGGGGCAGCTACAAAAGCAATTTCAAGTGCCGGTATTGACTCCACATTGATCGACTTAGTGGTGGTTGCAACAATTACTCCAGATATGGCATTTCCTTCTACGGCATGTCAATTACAGCATAAATTAGGATTGGGCAAAGTGGCATCCTTCGATTTAGAAGCAGCCTGTTCAGGTTTTTTGTATGCCTTGGATGTGGCCGATTCAATGCTGGCTTCGGGTAGATACAGTCATGCCCTCGTTGTGGGAGCGGAAAAAATGTCCAGCATCATGGATTGGAATGATCGTACGACTTGTGTACTCTTTGGGGACGGTGCCGGGGCCGTAGTTTTAGGAAGAAAAGGCAAGGGGCCACAGCTCTTGGGCTTCCAATGTGGAGCGGATGGGGCCAATCCTTCTTTACTTTATCAACCTGCTGGAGGCTCTAAAAATCCGGCAAGTCCAAATTCAATTGAAAACCGTGAACATTTTTTACGGATGAATGGAAGAGAAATTTTTAAATCCGCCGTTCGTGTTATGGAAATGGCATCGAGGCAATTACTGGCTGCTCATGATATTGATCCCAAAGATCTCGATCATGTAATTCCTCACCAAGCAAATGTGCGGATTGTTGAAAGCTTAGCCAACAGGCTCGAGCTTCCCATCGAAAAATTCTTTTGCAATCTCGAAAGACATGGTAATACCTCGGCTGCTTCGATTCCACTTGCCTTGGATGAGGCAACCCGGTTGGGAATTTTCAAACCGGGTCAATTGGGATTAATGGTAGCCTTCGGTGCAGGCTTGACTTGGTCAGCAACCCTTGTTCGATTCTAACATCTACTTAAGTTTTAAATGAAATTCTTTCCTCTTCTTTTTTCGATTTGTTTTGTGGTAAGCTCATCAAGCTTTCTTGATAGTGCACCGGCTCCAAGAAAACCGGGTCTAAGCGAAAAGGAATACACCTTCCCGGGTACGGGTTTTTTTGTTAAAGACAGAACCCCTTATCCTGAAAATGAAGCTAAACGCTGGTTTTTAGAAGCAAATAAATTACAAAAGGCAGGCTCTTTGCGAAAAGCTTTGGGTTTGTACGAAAAATTTTCCAAACGTAGATCGGATGCTATGGTTACCCTCCAAGGTGAGAAGATAAAAATTGGCCCTGAATCTTTATACCGTGCTTCTATCCTGAGGGAAAGAAAAGGAGACTGGCAGAAGGGATTTGAGCATCTTCGCTTGATTGCCCAGGCTTACACTGATTATGATTTTGAACGAGTAGCTGAATCGCTGATGCGTCTTGCGGAGAGACTGGCTAAAGATGATTTACCTCGTAAGTGGGGAATTTTCCCCCGTTTCCGTTCTGGAAGCCAGGACCGTATACGATTGGACGAAATTGCAAATCTTGCCAGAGGTCCAAGGTTTGCACCCCGAGCTTTAATGGCCCTTGCGGAAATTGCCCTAAGGGATGACAAGGAAGAGGAAGCAGTGGATGCTCTTGAAAGGATCGTTAATTTGTACCCTGAAAATTACATGGCTGAAAAAGCTTATTTTATGCTAGCCAAATTTTATGAAGAAAGGGTGTCAGGTCCTGCTTACGATCAAGGTTCAACATTAAAGGCTCTTAATTTTTATGAGGATTATCTTATATTATACGCAAAGCCTCCTCCCCAAAGTATTCATGAAGATGTTAAGTCCTTCAAGGCAAGGGTGCAGGCATCCAAAGAGCGTTTTGCCAGTGCTGAGGAAGGTCGTAATAAAATGCGTCAGACATTAGCTGAGAGTAAGCTTGAGGTAGCCCAGTATATTGAAAAGTATGGAAAGTACTTTTTGGTAAGATGGCGTGAACTCGGAAACCGCCCAGCCTTGCAGTTTTATAATGAAGCTATAAATTCCGCCCCTGAATCTGACGCTGCTCGAATAGCAGAAAAAAAAGTAGTGGAATTACGAGCCATTGATGAAAAATAAGATTTTTCGAATCCTCTGGTTTTGTCTTTTGGGTTTTGTCTTTAGTTCGGGTTGTCGGTATCAGCCTGGATACCCGCTAGAGGGCAGGGGAAAAACCTTGTCTTTACGGGTCGAAAATCGCTCTCTTGCCACTCAGCTTGGACCGATTCTAAACCGCACGATCAAAGAGGAACTGCTCCGATCTGGTGTGCATGATGTTGTGCGTGCCACTGAACCAGCTTATTATAAGGTAAGAATCATAATAGAAGATTACCGTAAAACAGCCCAAGCCTATAACGCCAGTGATTCCTTACTTGCTTCTGGATTCGAACTTAGCTTACGAGCAAAAGTCGAAGTTTACAGAAAACAGAAGCAATCTCTTCTTCAAGAATTCACAGTTTCTGGGCGTGGGCATGTGATGCGTACCTCTTCGCTCGAGCAACCCAAGGATCGGCAAGCTCTTGCGGATATTGCCCGAGATCTTGGTTCTCGGATAGCTCACCGTTTGTCCAGTCAAACTTTTAACCCCTAGAGTAATCATGAAAATTTTAGCCCCTTCGATTTTAGCCGGAAACCATGCGAATTTATCCAATGCCGTGGAAATTGCTGAAAAGGATGGTCGAAAGTGGGTTCATCTTGATATCATGGACGGCCATTTTGTACCCAACTTAAGTTTTGGTCCCCAAACCGTCGCCGATCTGAGAAAAGACTCAACATTATTTTTTGATGTTCACCTCATGCTTGACCAACCGGATAAGTATATCGATCCTTTCATAAAAGCAGGCTCTGATTTAATTAGTATTCACTTGGAGCCAGACTATGATCATCAGGGTACTTTAAATAGAATCAAACAAGCAGGGGTTAAAACGGGTTTGGTTATAAACCCCGATACTCCAATTGACGGTTTATTGGGCTATTTAGACCAGGTTGATCTTATTTTGTTTATGACGGTGTTTCCCGGCTTTGGTGGTCAAAAATTTATTGATGAGGTTCTTTTGAAAGCCAAAGAAATCTCCAAATTAAGATCAGAAGGAAAGGGGAACTTCCTTATCGAGGTTGATGGAGGGGTAGGCCCTGAACATGTTGAGCCCTGCCTAGCTGCCGGGGTGGATGTTTTTGTAGCAGGTACCGCTTATTACCAACGAGATGACAAGGGTAGAAAAGAATTTGCCGAGTCTGTCGAACTAAGTTGTTAAGCTCGACAGACCCGGCTAAAATGTTGGGGTCGACTATTAGACTTTAAGGAAAGGCGCTAGAACTAAAGCGACGACGGACATCAGTTTAAGCAAGATGTTAAGCGAGGGACCGGAGGTGTCTTTTAACGGATCACCGACGGTGTCTCCGACAACTGCGGCTTTGTGAACATCGGAACCTTTGCCGTGGACAGTGCCATCAATTTCATACCCTTCTTCCACCATCTTCTTGGCATTGTCCCATGCACCTCCTGCATTTGATTGAAAGAGGGCCATCAAAACACCCGAAGCAGTCACACCAGCCAATAAGCCACCAAGCATTACACCACCACTGCCGGGGAAAAGATAATTCCCTCCAATGCCAATGATGATAGGGGTAAGGATCGCCACCAACCCGGGGGCTACCATTTCCTTAATCGCAGATTGCGTGGAGATCTCAACACACTTTCCGTATTCAGCGGAATCAATGGCTTCATCAAAACTTTTCCTCTCATCTTCTGTCCATTCGTCCGAGGGTTTGCCTTCATTGCGAGCCATTATTTCAAGTGCTTTCTTCAATGCAGGTATATCGCGAAACTGACGGCGAACTTCCTGAATCATGGACATAGCAGCTCTACCAACCGCTCCCATGGCCAGGGCACTGAAGAGGAATGGAAGCATCGCACCGATAAACAAACCTGCCATCACTTTAGGAGCGGAGACATCAATAACATCGATACCTGCTGTTTCTTTAAAAGCGGCAAACAGGGCAAGAGCAGTCAAGGCGGCGGAGCCAATGGCAAAGCCTTTACCGATGGCTGCTGTTGTGTTTCCAACCGCATCCAACTTGTCTGTTCGTTGACGGACTTCGGGGGGCAGTTCTGACATTTCTGCAATCCCACCCGCATTATCAGAAATCGGGCCGTATGCATCCACTGCAAGTTGAATACCTGTATTTGAAAGCATTCCTACAGCTGCAATGGCGATACCGTAAAGCCCAGCAAGTTCATATGCCCCCACAACGGCAGCGGCAAGGATGAGAATGGGGAAGGTTGTGGATATCATGCCAACTCCTAAACCGGAAATGATGTTGGTGGCATAACCAGTGATCGATTGATCTACAATGTCTTTGACAGGTTTTTTGCCAGTGCCGGTGTAATGTTCGGTAATGAAACCTATGGCCAGTCCAGCGATTAATCCAATAATCGTGGCCCAAAAAACGCCCATCGCGGTGTAGGTAATCTCATTGTAAACCCAAGACTCAGGAAGAAACTTATTGATGATGTAGTAAGACGCCCCGATCATAATCGCAGAAGAGGCAAACTCTCCGGTATTTAAGGCTTTTTGGGGATCATCACCCTCTTTCACTTTCACCAGAAAAGTACCGATGATTGATGTGAAGATTCCAACCGCACCCAAGATAAGAGGTAATAGCACTGGAGATAAGCCCCCAAGGAAATCCGTAAAATTAGCAGCCCCGGCAACCATTGCGGCACCAAGCACCATGGTTCCGATGATTGAACCAACGTAGGACTCAAATAAATCAGCACCCATTCCAGCAACATCTCCTACATTGTCACCCACATTATCCGCAATCGTTGCAGGATTGAGGGGGTGGTCTTCAGGAATACCAGCTTCTACTTTACCCACTAGATCCGCACCAACATCTGCTGCTTTGGTGTAGATACCACCACCCACACGGGCAAACAGGGCGATGGATGAAGCCCCAAATGAAAAGCCGGTGAGAACCGATAGGGTAACTCCAAGTGTACCGCCTTCAGCAAAGGCACCAAAATGATTTCCAAAGATATAAAATAAGCCACCTAGGCCAAGGATTCCAAGACCGACAACCCCTAGTCCCATAACCGCACCCCCTGAGAAGGCAACTTCGAGTGCCTTTCCCAGGCTGTCTTTTGCTGCATTGGCAGTTCGTACATTTGCCTTGGTGGCAACTTTCATGCCGAGGTAGCCAGCGAGGGCGGAACAAAATGCCCCAACAGCAAACGATACAGCCACCAGGGAGTGACTGTTTTCATTTTGAGCACCACTCCAATAAAGGAGGGCTGCCACCGCGATCACGAAAATGATGAGAACTCGGTATTCTGCCCGCAAGAATGCCATGGCGCCTTCCTGGATGCTTCGAGCTATCTTGGACATGCGTTCATCGCCTTCAGGGGCAGCGTTGATGGATTGCGTTTTCCACCATGTGAAGAGTAGGGCAACTACTCCTGCGACTGGCAGTGATAAGAGGAGGTTTTCTAGGTTCATAGTTGGGCTGTGATGGTTCGTAAGTAACGATTAATTATGATCGGAAAAGATCGATTTTGAGCGATTTTGAGCAAAATGCAAGATCGAAAGTGTAGGAAAAAAGGAGATGGAATGGATATGGTTTATTCAAAACGCGGATCCACATTGCCTGACGTTTTTCTTCTACCTTGCAATTGGTTTTAGAATTTACACGATATATCAGCATGAGATTATCATTGTTTTGTCCATTGGTCGCTTTCCTATGCTTCTTCTTCTTCTCTTGTGAAAATCGCTACAGGAATCGTGGTCAGGTTGCTCCTGCTCAGCAAGGATCACCATCTTTAAAAAAGTCTTCATCCAAGCAGGTTCAGCTTGAGGGTCTATCCAAGGAAGCGTACCAAGTAACCGCTTCTGAATTTGATGAATTTTTTACCTATCGCTATGGTCTCCTCTATCAAAAATTTTCGGATACGCCATTTAGCGGCAGAGTTGTGACTACCGATAAGGGAGAAAAGGGAGATTATGTTTCTTTGGATGAAGGATGGCTTGATGGCAAAAAACACGGCGTCAGCACCCGTTGGTTTTCAAACGGTATAAAAATGTATGAGCGCCACTACAATGAGGGCAGATGGCATGGTACGGTTACCCGCTGGTGGCCTAATGGCCAAAAAATGTATGTTCGTGCCTACACCGAAGGTAAGAGGCATGGCAAAGAAGCAACATGGAGGTCCGATGGCACCCCCATTCAAATTTCGTCTTCCAAGCCCGCTGAAGTTAGACCTAACCCACCTGTTCCTCAGGATACGACTGAGCAATCCGGTGATTTGCCCAGCGTGACCATTCCAGAATCCACAGGTGTATCTGAACCACAGTTTGGTGCACAGCCCGATACATTTTCCCCTGCGGATCCTGCCCCAAGTTTTGAACCTCTTGGCTTACCTGCTGAGCCAGCCTCGGAGCCTGAAATGCAAGACTCCATCCCAAGCTTTGAGCCATTGGATGATCCCGCGATTGAGTCCGTTGAACTAAGTAGCCCAGAGCCTAACCTAGGGTTACCACCGCTTCCCTCA
>Ga0255773_10003094_pt1 | contig 15063 bp, 10 predicted proteins | sample 011ome_17_FD_179971 | JGI IMG/M metagenome (GOLD analysis project Ga0255773, IMG submission 179971) | Coastal salt marsh microbial communities from the Groves Creek Marsh, Skidaway Island, Georgia - 011502XT metaG (version 2) | ecosystem: Environmental > Aquatic > Marine > Intertidal zone >...
CAGAGCGGTCGGTCCACGTAGTCCCCGTACCCGGATAACTTCTAGCGTTAGCCGCATCTAAACACAGAACCAAACCGTCTGTAACAATACGAGGACTGTGACCCAAACCCATTACGGCATTTCCTCCATTGGTTCCCACCAGACTTGATCTTCCGCATTAAGAATCGCCAGAATCTCGTCGTGCGAGTATTCTTGGCTCTTGCTGGGGCAAGCCGTTACACTTGAAGGCATGTCGCCCTCATACTTTACAAAGGTCAAGGTGCCGTCTACACTGAACCTCAAGGTCTCTGCGGACGTTTCCATAACCTGACTAAAATCAATTAGCGGCACGTCGTCCGCTGAAATTACCACGTAATGTCTGTGGTCAAACTGATCGTGACTCATATTTATTCTCCTTAACGATACCTTTAGTTGCTTGATGAAGCGTCGTAGTTCCGTATGCGATACCCATTATGCGTACCTCCCTTTGGTGGCTTCGTAATTTTGGAGGACTTCTTTAGCGGATAGGGCGCGGTTATAAACATTGACAGTAGAAATCCTTCCAGAAAAATAGAACCCATTGCTAGGCCCCCAAGACCCCACGGAAAGACTCCCGCTATAAGTTTTAGAGCCGCCTATGCTTGTGGTGTCTGTATTTATTCCATTTAAATACCCATTGGCTATAGAACCGTCATATGTAGCTGTATAATTATACCAAGTATTAGTATTTATAAAGGCTTGACTGGTAAGAGCATTTTGACTATCACCAAATCCCCAATGAGCAACTAAACTTCCACTTCTATAGTATTGCTCTATGTAAAACCTATCGTATGTACCCTGACCAAAAATCAATCTTTGGTTTGTAGTTGATGGATAAAACCAAGCAGATATAGTTGCTGGATTACCATTACCAACAAGAGTGGCTGGATTTACACCAGTGTCAACCCTGTCGTTGGAGCCATCAAAAACAATACCCCCACCATTATCACTACTAAACGTAGGACCGTTTGTTAAGGTTCCATCATTTCCCCCAACCTTGTCAATCCACGTAGTTCCACTGCCCGGATAGCTGCGCTTGTTAGCAGCATCCAAACAAAGAACTAGCCCGTCTGTGACAATCCTTGGATTATATCCTATTCCCATTTTATACCTATTTGCTAACTTGAACTGTACCGTCTTCGTTATAAACAATATTTCCGACGTATGAAAGCCCTTGAGTTACAGATTCTGGATTGATACCAGCAAGAAAAGCGCCAAGCTGCGCATGGAGTTGAAACACCTCTTTAGCGTCTGTTCCGAGAACATCAGCGATTTCTTGAGGGGTTGCCCCGTCATTGTTATCCCAAAACTGCTGCGAACCCTGATTGAAGGCGTGCGCCATCATCTCAAAAGTTTGCTTGGTAACTCTAAGTAGATCGTTTGCGGTTCGCTGTGCTGCTGGCGGCCTACTGTCCTGAAAGTCTCTATCTAATACGCTCATTTTAATCTCCTAATAATTAAAAATCTCATAAAACCATGAATAGTTTTGTTTAACCCAATTCGACGTATTTACACCAAGGATATCTCTATAGTCTGGATTTTTTGATGTTACTTTATTTTGTATTTTGTGGTCTCCGAATACTCCATATACTTCATCATCTTCTTTTGTAGTTTGTTCTACATTATCAAAGTCATGTTCACATTCATCAATCTCTAGGTATTTATACACCTTTTGTATCTCTCTAGTAGGATTCTTTGTTAAGTCCTCATACTTGATAAATAACATGTGTTTGTTTTTCTTTTCTTTTACAATCTGGCGCAATCTTTCAAAGGCGAGACCAACAGGTTGACTGTTAACCCATGTATCAATTCTCTGTTCTGTTGTGATATTTGCCATATCTACATCAGAAGTCATGTTTGCTTTATCTGGGTTTTTTCTAAAGTTTTTTTCCATAGATGAAAATATTGATCTTGGATCTCGGATCATACAAATAATCTTGGGGTCTGGACAAAAGAAATCTAGGAAATCTCTATAATATCCCCATCCCCTACTTTTGTCCATAACATATGGTCTATCAGTTAAACTATTGTAAAACCCAAAAACTCCATCTCTACAAAAAGACTTAAATGCCAGTCTCATTTCCTCTGCGTCCTGTGCCTTAAACTCCGGCGAATTTGTGTAGTTCGCACGCGCCCCAAAAACCAACTCTAAAACACCCGAAGTTGGGGTGACGTAAAACTTTTGATTTTGCGCCATAATGTTTTGTAACAATGTACTTCCCGATCTAGGAAGTGAACTATTAAAAAATATCTTTTCTACCATCCTTTAAATTCCTTGTTGTTTTATAGAACTAATAATAGTGTCTACATCGAAAATCTCTGACTCATCTTTGTATGGACATTCATGTGTAACGCCATCAAAACTATATTCAAACAAATAACTATCTGGAAGTTTAAATCCTTCTATCTGGTTGGCAACAATATTATCATGAATATCATAACCAAATACTTTGGGGTTTGTTCCAATCCACGCTACCGTTGAGGGCAAATCCAGTGCGGCTGCCGCATGTTGCATCATAGAATCTATGAAAATGCGCCTTTCGCTTCGTAGCAAAAGTGTCGCAAGTTCCATAACACTATGGGGCGAGCTAACATCTACAACCCCTTGTCCAATTGGAGCGCCCGGTCTTGTAACTTGGAAAATATTATAACTCTTACTAAACTCTTCAACAATTGCGTTCATTGCACCAATAGGCATGTCGCGCGTCCACTTGTAGGCATAAGCGCCATCTTGCTCGTAAAGCCCGCCACTGGTTTGCATAACCATGATGGGTTTGTCGCTGTTCCAGAGCGTATTCGCCAGTTGTTTTTCTCGCAAATTAAATACAAGTTCGGGTTTTTCCCCATTGTATTCTAGCCCATATAACTCACACCAATTTTCAATTAATGATTTATTGCCATGAATATGGTCTGTTGTAAAGTATGGTTCATGTTTAAATAATAATGAATCCTTGCCCAAAACATAATCTTGATAAAAATATGGAGTCATGCCCTCTTTATAAACACGATCCACAAAATCAAGATTGACAAACGGAGAGGGCCAAGCGCAAACTACGATCAGCTCTCTGTCTGGATAATTATTTTTGATACATTTCGCCACGGCGGTCGCCGCAATATGCTTTCCGATTCCGCCTTGTATATTAAAAATCGCGTATTTCTTCATATTCTTTCCTTTCCTAAAAGTCCCTATACACTATATTATAGTCCTAAATTAAATAAAAATACAATAATTATTATGGAGTTCCCCAGCTTACTTGTGAAATATCTACAACGGCAACCCAGCGAATATTCTTACTGGCAACGCCCGTTACTCTGATTTCAAGTGCTTCGTTGGTATCATCAGCAACAACACTCGCGGTCGCACTACTAATATTACTATCTTTTGAAGATTCTTCAGACACTGTACCAATTAAACTTGTATTGTTTGCGGCATCTCTGCGGATACCACCACGGAAGAACCACCAGCCACCGTCATTGTCTGTATCATTATGTGCTGCTAATTTAATTGTAAACATCCATGTGGTTTCTGCTGGGATTGTTAATCTTTGGAAAGACCCATCTATGAATAGTACTTGGTTTGCGGTTGCGTCTGTGGTGCTGTCTCTTGCGACTAGAACTGTGTGCTGGGCATCGCCATGAGCGCCAAAATATCCAGCAGCGTGTGAAACTTCTCCGTATTTGGTTGCTTTTGCGAGAACGCCCCCGATAACGGTAGAATTACTACCACAAGCGATATTATTCTGACCGCCAGCAACAGTAGAGCCTGTAGAACAAGCCTTATTACTATAACCACCGCCGACAGTAGAATAACCAGCAGAAGCGGTGTTAAGGCGACCACCAACAATAGCAGAGGAAGTACCAGAACTGGTGTTACTTCTACCACCAGCAACAGTGGAATATGAACCAGAAGCAATATTATCATCACCACCACCAACGGTAGAGCGAGAACCGGAAGCGGTATTAGAGTCACCACCAGAAACAGTAGAGTAAAAAGCAGAAGCAGCATTACCAGAACCTCCACTAACAGTAGAATAATAACTAGAAGCAGTATTGCTGGAACCACCACCAACGGTAGACCAAAGAGCAGAAGCGTTATTATTAAGACCACCAGCAGCGGTAGAATACTGACCAGAAGCGGTATTACCACAACCACCAGCAACAGTAGAATAAAAACTAGTAGCGGTATTACCACAACCACCAGCAACAGTAGAACACGCCCCAGTAGCACAGTTCCTCAATCCACCCGCGATGGTTGAAAATCTTCCCGCATCGCAGCAAGTGATCGTCCCCGTAAGATCGCCAGTATTGGCATCTAGCGTACCGCCACTTGAGTTGTGGCCTACACCACCACCTATCGTAACCCCGCGAGAGCAACATTCGTTGGTGGGAGACTGGATGATGTTGCGATGTCCACCTGCTACGATGGAATGACGAGCATTGGTTATATTACAACAACCTCCCGCGACAGTAGAATAACAACCAGAAGCAGTATTACAGTATCCACCACCAACACTAGCAGCCCTACCGGAAGCAGTGTTAACAACACCACCTCCAACAGTAGAACAATTACCAGAAGCGGTATTATCTTGACCGCCAGCAATAGTGGAATAAGCACTAGAAGCGATATTACCTCCACCGCCACCAACAGTGGCATTAGTAAAGCCAGAAGCGGTATTAGAAGTGCCGCCACTAACAGTATTACCCGTAACAAGAGAAGAAGCGGTATTGTTATAACCACCACCAACGGTAGAGTTATAACCAGAAGCGGTATTACATCTACCGCCACTAACAGTAGACCTATTACCAGAAGCGGTATTACCAACACCACCACCAATAATGGAACTAAAACCAGAAGCGATGTTGCAATAACCACCACTAACAGTAGAATAAAAACTAGTAGCGGTATTGCCACAACCACCACTAATAGTAGAACCACAACTAGAAGCGGTATTGCCACAACCACCACTAACAGTAGACATCTCACCAGAAACGGTATTACCACAACCACCGCCAATACTAGAACACGCTCCAGTACCTATATTTCTCAATCCACCAGAGATAGTGGAGTATACACCCGCATCACAGCAGGTAATCGTCCCCGTAAGATCGCCCGTTGTACCATCTAGCGTGCCGCCACTAGAGTTATGACCTATACCACCGCCTATCGTAACCCCGCGAGAACAGCACTCGTTTGTGGGAGACTGGATTATGTTGCGATGACCGCCTGCTATGATGGAGTGGCGAGCATTGGTTATGTTGCAACAACCACCTGCGACAGAGGAGTTTGTGGCAGAAGCAGTGTTACAGACACCACCGCCAACAGCAGAAAGATAACCAGAAGCAGTATTTGAAACACCGCCAGAAACAGTAGACCAATTACCAGAAGCAGTATTAGCGTCACCACCGCCAATAGAAGAACTAGTACCAGAAGCAGTGTTGCCATTACTTATCCAGCCACCACCAGCAATGGTAGACCCTTGACCAGAAGCAGTATTTTGAACGCCCCCACCAACGGTTGATCTACTACCAGAAGCCGTGTTTCCAAAGCCAGCACCAACAAACGCTCCAGTACCAGAAGAGTTGTTACCGGTACCACCAGCGACAGCAGCCGTAGAACCACAAGCGACATTGCCACTACCACCAGAAACCACAGAGCAGGTGCCGCTAGAAGTATTGGCTCTACCAGCAACGACAGCAAATGAACCAGAAGCAGTATTGTTATAGCCACCAGAAACGGTTGAATATTGACCGGAAGCGGTATTTGTAAGACCGCCCGCAACAGTTGTGTAATTGGAAGAAGCGATATTACTACTACCACCACCCAAGGCAGAACCAGAGCCAGTAGCAATATTCCTCAAACCACCCGCAATCGTTGAAAACGCACCTGCGTCACAGCAAGTAATAGTATCCGTCAGGTCGCCCGTCGTTGCGTCTAGCGTACCACCACTTGAGTTGTGGCCTACACCACCACCGATAGTCACCCCGCGAGAACAGCACTCGTTGGTTGGAGACTGGATGATATTGCGATGACCACCTGCGATAATGGAGTGACGAGCATTAGTTATATTACAGTAACCGCCGGAAACAGTGGAATAAGCACCGGAAGCAGTATTGCCATAGCCACCACTAATAGTAGAAGTGCCACCAGAAGCAGTATTGCTAACACCACCTCCAACGGTAGAGGAAGTGGCACAGGCACAATTAGTCGCACCTCCAGCAACAAAAGAACAAGCGCCAGAAGCAGTGTTACCATTTCCACCAACAACTATAGAATGGGTATTATTTGCAGTGTTCCCATTGCCAGCAACAACAATTGAGTACGAACCTAAAGCCCAATTACGATAGCCACCACTTACCGTAGAGTAAGTATTACTAGCACAACCATTACGGCCACCAAGAACAGACGATGTATATCCAGAAGCAGTATTGCCATATCCACCACCAATAGTAGAATCTGAACCAGAAGCAGTGTTTACCCTGCCTCCAGAAATGGTAGAAAATCCAGAAGAAGCAGTATTACGACAGCCACCACCTATAACAGAACACCCACCACTAGCAACTTGTGTAGCAGCACTTCTATGTGTTTGCAGATCTACAGAGCCTTCACCGCGAGCATTTCCTGCCGTCGCGCCTTCGCTTGTGGGCTGAATATCATAAGTGCCGTCTGTACCCTGAACCGTACCGCCGCCCGCATTGTTATCTACATAATCCTTAACAGCAGCAGAAGTAGGAATTGTTGTATCATTATCATTTGAAGAAATACCTTCTGTTTCAGTAACAAGTGTGGAGGCAGCAATTTCTGTGGTTGTAACATCACCAACAACAACAGTAGACCCGTCAAACTTTAGTGTTCCACCGTCATTATATAATTTATTAGTAGTAGAAGAGGGTACACCACCAGATAAAAGAACTGCCTGATGTAATGTTATATCATCTGCAAACTCACCAATTTGTACGTGACCTGAAGCATCAATCTCAAGCATTGGTAGGCCGGTAATATCGGAAACGCTAAAGATTGTACCGCTGGAAAGGTTATCCGTGATAGAGAACAGCTGACCCTGTTTACCTTGGAATAAGAGGGCCGATCCAGAGCCGGTCGCGCTTTCAAAACTAGAGGCGACTTCCAAGCTAATTGGGGTGTCTGTAACGCCAGATCCAGTAAACTTAATTTTAGGGATAGTTGTATTATCTGTTTGTATTTCTAAATATTCAAAATTACCACTACCACCGTAAACATTAAATTCAGTTCCAACTAAAGTTAGTCCACTACCAGTGGTATAACTTCCACCTCCAGTTAGTCCAGAAACGGTAATGATGTCATTAGCATTTTCGGTTATTTGAGCTTGAAGATTACCACTTGGATTTTGTATGTTTACCCAAGTTAAGTTAGAGCTGTCATAAGCAATCAAATCCCCACTAGCTAGCCCAAAATCTACGTTCACGTCATGTAATTCGTGTAGTCCGGGCTGTTGTTCCCACATTCTTACAAATATTCTACCATTTGTAGCATGAGTGTTTGTAACAATAGCTACACTCATTTGTAGATTTGGGGAGGTTGGTTGAGTTGACGTTAATCCTCCGGGATTATCTGGGTCAAGCCACAGAACTGTTCCGATTGGATAACCGCTAGTCACAATGTCTTTAAGCGGTCCTACTAGGGTAACATACCCCTCTGAAGAGTCACTAATATCTTCCGAGGCAATACCAAACATGTATCTTGCTTCTACGCTACCATCAGCAACAGATGGAGCAACACGAATTCTATCGCCAACTGCGCCAGTCGCCATGACCGCAGTACCCTTTAAAATATCGCTACCAGTATCATTTTTAATTAGCTCGCGAAATTCTGTGGCGTAATTGTCAATCCAACCAAGCTCATCGGAACCATCACTAATTTTATATAAAATTTGATTTTCAAGACCTCCTGCCGGTAAAGAGAAACCACCTCCACCGCCACCTCCACCGCCACCCGCAACGAGTTCGGTCATGTGAAAGCCGTCATAATATCCACCACTAGTGCAAAGAAAGCCAAAATAATCTACCGCGCCAACTCCTGAGTTCAGAATTGGCTGACCACTACCAGAAATGATCCAGTCTATATTGTTCCACCATGTAACCTCGCGATTACCGGTAGAATCTTGCTCTAGTCTAAGGGTAAATTTTTGTCCAGCGTCTACATTAGATACGGCTAGCGTTCTGTTTCCACCGAGCCGCACGCTGTGAGTGTTCGACTCGTTCATATCGAAGGTGATAGTTACCCCATCAACCTCGCTGTTTAACTTGGTTTTTACCCCAGCGTTAAACGTAGAAACACCGCTCACGTTAACGTTGTTGTTAAACGTAGCGTTGCCGTTATCTAACGATGGTACTGGATTATACGACATCTATAGGCTCCTCGTGACCATGTTCTTCGTCTGGGTCTTCTGTTAAATAATCATAGTTTTCTATATCTATCCCATAGAATATACACGCTTCTTGCGGACTGTTGAAGAATTGCCAACCGCCCACCGGAAGATCGTAACTCTCCTGTTGCCCCTCTAGAAGAGTGAATCCGGGGCCGTAAACATTATTGCCGTGAAAAACATAATCTTTCTCGGAATCGTACTTGTAGTAACCTTTTTCTATATGAGCCATTTTTTCTCCTTTTTAAGTTAAAACTGTCCAACCTTTTGCATTTGCAGTAGTGATTGTGTTGGAGTGAAGCGATGAAATGCCGTAATTGTTTCTAAAGTCAAGGGTTTGACCAGTAACACCACTTGTAACATTTTCTATGATATGATTTATAGCCCCGCTACCAAGTGTTAAGCTAGAAAAATCCATACTAATACTTAAATTTTTAGGATCTATCCACTGTATTCTGTTACTACCATAAAACGGTTGGTAGTAACCAGTAACCGCTGAAAAGTCAATGTTAATTAAATGTGAGATATTTGATGAGTAGTAAAACGTCCTATACATATGTCCAGATAGAGCAATATCTCTAATTTCGGGGTGATTGTCCAACCTTGTGAGGCTTTGATTGCCATCTATCGTTATATTTTTAGGGGGGTCGAGTGGTGAGAATTGTAAAAAATTAATAGCATTACCAAGAAATTGATTTTCAAGTAGGCCGGAGGGAAGTTTTCTCAAATTTAAATTGTATCCAAATAGATTATTAACCCCTGTTACATTTTGCGTGTTCTCAAATCCACCAATTTCTGATAACTCTCGACAAGAATAATAAAAACCGTCTAAACCGGTAGCACTTGCCACATCATAAACGGGCGCCTGTTGAAGATCATAACATTCCCAAAACATACTTGAAATATTTACACCGCTAGATAGATTCATATAAGGGGCTTTTTTAAGATTATAACATCTATAAAACATGCTTGGCATATAGTAAGCATTTATGTCTTCCGGGTTAGTAAATTCGACACTTTTTAAAGTGTTACACTCGGAAAATAAGCCATTTAATCCATACGTAGAAGTTGTGACACTAGAAATATTACCCACCTTCACTCGCTCTAAACTTCTACAGGCAGAAAACATGCTACTCATTTCGGTACAACTAGGAAGATTAATCTCTGGAATATAAGATAAACTATCACAACCACTGAAAAGATCTCTAGCTCCAGTAACGTTAATCATAGTATCAAAAAAATCATTACTCAAAGCTTTTATTGATCTACAACCTGTAAATGCCATCCTGAAATTTTTTAAATTAGAAAAGTCAAGACCTGAAGGTATATTCTCCAAAGACTCACAAGAATAAAATGTTTGGTAAAAATCAATAGCGTTTGAAGTATCTAAATTAGGGAATCTTTTTAATCTATGGCAATTATAGAACATGTTAGTAAAAGACTGCACCTGTGAAGTATTAATAAAATCAGGAATTTCTTCTAGAATACGACAATTAAGAAAAGCAGAGTGCATGTTTGTAGCACTACTAGTGTCAATATATGGAACTTCTGTCAAATCATAGCAATTCATAAAAAATTCCCTAAAGTCCGTTTGACCCGTAAAAAGACCGCTAGGGAAATTTATAGATCTTATACTATTGAAAGTAGATAGAAATCTAAATGGAGAGATTGAGTTAGGTGTGTCAATCGTTATTTTTTCCATGTCTCTATGCTGTACATAGTTGCTATTGTAGAACGCATATATTTGCTCAAGGTTTTGTGACGCAACGTGAAGTTCTAATATTTTAGAACTAACACCTCTCCTCTGAAGGATATCATTTGCTTCATTAAGTCCAAATCTGTATAAATCTATATATCTGCAACCACTAACACTATTGTCTATCTCAATTAAAGCCTGACGACTAACCAGCCCCTTGTGTACAAACTGTGTGTTTTCTGGTAAATTATCAAAATTAAACACATGCTCTGCTCTAGGCGTGGTACTATGTTGAAAACCCTCTATTATATCAGAAGTTCCATCACCCCAATTTATTTGCGAATACGTGTGTGAATAGCTGTTGGGATTATTGGAATAAGCGGTTCCACGTATACCAAAATCAACCGGTACTAATTCACCACTTGGTACATACATCAAGATAGCAATTTTATCGTCACCAGATCCAATAACAGGCATATCTAACCACTCACTGGGGCGCACCCAAGGTTCTATCGCTGGTTTTTGATGCCCAATAGGATCATCATACGGTTCTATAACCGATATCTTACCGACATTGGCGTTTCCGAATTTTAATACTGCCATTGTTATACCTTATGTTGTGACGGTCCAACCTTTAGAGGTTGCGATTGCTAGGGTATCTGAATGAAGCTGGCTTGTTCCGTAGTTGTTTCTAATATCAATTGACTGCCCCGTAACCCCACTGGTTAGATTATTAAATATTTTTGTGATCTCACCGCTACCAAGAAAGTTATCATAAAAACCTATTGAAGCAGATATTCCAGATATATTAACAGTATGTAGTGTGAGACAACTGTTAAACATTTGAGTATTATCTTTAGAAGCAGATAGGTCTAATGGACCAATAGACTCCAAACTACCATTACCGTAAAATAAGCTTCTGCATCCATATTCAGTGTTTATTATCCCGTCAAAATGTTTAAGTCGCGCCATGATGGTGAAACATGATCTATTATTAGTACTAGAATTTGTAGAGCCAGAAATAACTATATCTGAAATTTTTTCAATTGATTGACAATTATAAAAACACTCTCTCATATAACTAGATGTTGAATCATAATCTTCAAATAATCCAGATGGAATTTTCCGAAGGTTGTAACAATCTCTAAAAGAATTATATATGCTGGGCTTATTGTTAACATTTTTGAAGTTTATTTCTTGCATTGAAAAACAACCATTGAATATAGATTCAATATTATTACAAGAAGAAAGGTCTATTACCGGTGTTCTACTTAAAGCCCTGCAACCCACTGCGTAAGACCCCATATATGTTGCATTTGAAGTATTTATATTTGGCAGTGTTTTAATCCTGTGAAGACCGTTAAAAGTGGCATGAAGTCCGGTTACCACAACGGACTCCGGGTTGTCCCATTTGATTTCTTCTAATGAAACACAGCCAGCGAATGTATGATAAAGGTCTTTTGCGTTTCCTATATCTTGTATATGAATTTCCCTTAAATTATAGCAAGATCTAAATGTTTGACGAAACGCATATTGACCGTTTAAGTTAGGCGCATTAATTTTAGGCACTCCCTCTAAACTTGTACACTCGTAAAACGCATCAGACATTGTAATAGCGCTTGAGAAATCAATATCAGGAAGATACTTCAACCTGTTACACCTGCTAAATATAGAATTAAAATCTTGCCCATTGCTAAAATCCATGCCAGATGGAATTTTAGTTATAGAGAACATATATGCAAAGGTTGAACTAAAACTAGTACCGTTAGAAATGTCCAGTTCTGGTATGTTTACAAGTGAACGACAATTAGAAAACATGGATGCAAAATTTGTTACATTTGAAGTGTTATAAGTCGGTATTGATTTTATATTGTAGCAGCTATTAAACATATTAGCACAACCCGTTGCGCTAGATGTATCAAAATAAGGAACCTCTGTAAGACTTGAGCAACTACTAAACATGGATTCTAGATTTGTTTGAGATGAGATTGCTCCGCTAGCTATTTCTACATTTCTTAAATCCTGTGCGCTTATGAACATGTAAGTCGCAGCATGAACAGATGGAACATCTAAAACAGCCGACTGTAGGTTTCTGTGACGACAGTTCCGATAATTACCCATGTAGAAGTTTGTAATACCACTGCCTCTTACGACTAAATCTAGAAGAGTAGAAGATTGAGCGTGATAGTCAACTAGGCCGCCCCTGTCTACATACTCGTCAGAATTATCTCCAAAGTAAGCGCCAGCTAAACCACCTATATCTACATACACCATACCGCTAACACTAGCGTCTAGTTGTATGATTGCCTGTCTGGCGGGCGTTCCGTTTTGAATAATTTCTGTTTCTGGAGATAAATTGTCAAAATTATACGTCTTGTGCGTCGTACTAAAGAAACCGGGATTTTGTGGATATTGGGTTTGTAACCCACCGATTATTCCAGATGTTCCATCACCCCAGTCTACGGGAACGTATGTTGGAGAATTGTGGACAAGTCCATTTCTAACATACAAACTAATTCCAAAATCTTGAGCGCCACTGGGAACATATATAAGGGCGGCCATACCATCTGTAACCGTTGGCATATCAAGCCAGTCACTTGAGCGTACCCAAGGTTCCTGTGACGGTTCATACGTAAGCTCATTCTCAACTCCATGAAAGTCGTCATACGGCTCTATAACCGATATCTTACCTATACTATTATTACCTACTTTTATAATTGCCATTTTTTTGTATACCTTATGTTAAGAGCGTCCAGCCTTTGGAGATAGGAATATTTCTCTCTTCTTCTGTTAATACATACACACCGGGAACATACCTCATATCAATGGTTTGACCTGTGACACCGCTCGCTAAATTATTAAACACATCCATAACTGCACCGCTACCAAGAGCAGTTTGATAATAACCTATACTAACATTTGTTCCAGATAGCGCTCCGGCTTCTAGGTTAGAACAACTATTAAACATTCCAGCGTATGTATATCCATTAGAGGCGTCTACAAACGGTATGCTTTTTAAATTTATCAGGCTCGAAAATGCGCTATTCATATTCGCACCAGAAGGTATAATCAAATCAGTTATCTCTGTAACACCACCTCTACCGTTTAAAACTTGACCAGCTTGAGCGCGACTATTGATTGTGTATTTAAGATTACTCAAATCCAAAGAAATTGAACCTTCTAGATAGGGTGGAGACCAAATTTCAAAATAATACACTCTAGAAAAATCATATTGGGGAAGTGTTTTTAGTGACCTACAATCTCGAAATAAGCTAGCTATAGACACATTGCCAGTTCCTCTACACGTCATGTCTAGTTCTGGAGCTTCCTGCAAATAATGGCAGTTATAAAACATACTAGTAAAATCTGTTGTGTCTGGAGTATTAAACCCCCCAACCTTTTTCAAACTGGTGCAATTAGAAGTAATGTTATTTACCGTCTTAACTCCAGATAAATCAAGGTATGGTAGATATTCAAGGCTGGTACAAGATGAAAACATGCTACCTACGCCGTAGCTTGTTCTATAGGCGCCAATCTTTGGGTTAATGACATTCACTTTTTTTAGATTGATACAACTAGAAAACATACCGTTAAACTGCCCATCGTTAATAGTGCCGTCATTTTTGTAGTTAGAAAGGTCTTCAATTGTAACTTCGGTTATGGAGTAACATGAGCTAAATGCACTTTGACCAACTGTACATCCAGAAGCATTAATTGTGTAATGATTTTTTAATTTCCTGCAATTCCAAAATATTCTATACATATCAACAGTTGAGTCAAACTTTATATCTGGTGTATATAATAAATTTATGGATTGTTGGGCAAAAGCATTAAAAGTAGTTACATTACTAGTGTCCCAATTACCTTCTATTTTTTTAAGGTTATTGCAATATCCAAACATATTTGAGCAGTTTGTGATATGAGATGGAATATCTATCGTTATTTTCTCAAAAGAAGAATTGTAAAATAAACTCGCCATGCCGGTAGCGCTAACGCTAGAAAAGTCGTATTTACCAGAGGGGAATTCTTTTGCTCCGCCACGATAACTACTAAACATGCTAGAAAAAGAAACAACGCTAGATGTATCAAAATCTGGTAAGTAATCTATACTACTATTTGCAAACATTTGTTTAGTCGAGGTTAAACTTGGCATAGCGCCACTATATAGTTCAACAGATTTTAATCTTGGGGTATGTTGGAATAAACAAATATACCCCCACGTAAGTGGAGCATAAACCCTAGCCTTTTCTAAAAAAGGAAATCGCCATCTATCATAATTTGTAGAAAGCCCGATATTAACACCGCTTGGAACATTTATGTTGTATTCTAAAAGATATAAGTTAGGCGAATATGTACTACCTCCGGGGTAATTCTTTCTGCTTCTCCAGCTGATATCACGAATACCGCTATTCCCCTCGATAGTAACTAATGCCTGACGGTAATATCGACCGTCCTCAACAAACTGTGTCTCTATAGGTAAAGAGTCAAAATCAAAAAACTTTTCAAACCAATCCACAGAGTTTGAAAGAGTATTTCTAGTGTCGGTAGTTCCATCTCCCCAATCTACAACCGTATCTGTTTTATAATCATTGCTACTACCCGGACCTCTGGCATGGAGTAGTACGTAATTATTTAGCAGGTCGCCACTCGGCAATGAGCCGCTCGGAATAGCATATAGAAATGCGCACTTATGTTCGTCTTCGGATATCGTAGGCATATCAAGCCAATGGGAGGGCCTTGTCCACGGAGTTATTGGCGTGGGTGTGTCATCAACATACACGTCCTCATACGGCTCTATAACCGCAATCTTCCCGATGGTCGTATTTCCTACTTTTAAATTTGCCATTATTTGTACCTATGTAGTAACAGTCCAGCCTTTTGAAGTTGCGATAGCGATGGTGTCGGGGTGAAGCTCTGAAACGCCGTAGTTATCCCTGATATCTATAC